>ERZ779656.182-NODE-182-length-55572-cov-6.017076_pt1 | contig 55572 bp, 47 predicted proteins | sample MGYA00511102_ERZ779656 | MGnify/ENA primary metagenome ERZ779656 (study PRJEB29588, sample SAMEA2143980) | human gut metagenome | biome: human gut; feature: human-associated habitat; material: faeces | place: Denmark | collected 2008/2010 ... | reverse complement strand
ATACAAGCTTCCCAAGCTTGGGATGCGGGTTCGATTCCCGTTGCTTGCTCCAAATAGCTGAGCAGACGTTTTGCCACGTCTGCTTTTTCTGTATTCGGTTATTGATTTTTTACAGATTTTATAGTATAATTAGGATTGTAAAAATAATTGCTATCAATAACTTGGTTGGACTTTAGCCGGTTCACTTCGTGCAGGCAATGTTCTTGTACTTTCAAATGGCGAACTTGTAACAGTTGAATGGGTTCAGCACGAAATTCTCGAATCACCTATCAAGGTTTATAACTTTGAGGTGCAGGATTTCCATACTTACTTTGTTGGTGAGTGTGGGGTGCTGGTGCATAATGAATGTACGGTTCCTGAATTATCTGATAATTGGAAAGATAATATTACTTCCGATTCAGGTGTAAGAGATGGAACTGACATTCCAAGTTCATTTGAATTAAAAGGATATGAAGTGAATGGTAATAAAGTTAAAGTTCATCCAAATGCAACAAAGCATATGGCAGAGCGCGTAAACGCAGCAAATGGTTCGATATTAGTAGAAAATGAAATGATGATTAGCTTTGAAGAAAGCGTTGCATCTGTGTTGCCAAATGTTAAAGACAGTAGAAATTTCTTTGAAAATGTAAATGGATGGGAATTAGGAATAGATGGTAGCGACGGTACTGTGTATCACGCTCTTTTAAAGTAGGTATATAATATGTTGTTATCTGTAAATAATATTTTAAACAACTATAATTCATTTACATTCGATCTGGAGAAAATAGGCAAGGAGATGATGATGGTTTCCGTTAGCGAAAAAAATAAAAGTAAAGTTATTCCATGTTATTGGAGATTGAAATTTGAAAATAATTGTCCGCCATTAGAAATTGGAATTTCGCCGTATTCAGGTGATGTAATAAATATAACCTGTTTTATTACATCAGATGATTTTAGACATATTAATCTGAATTTTTCAGTTGTTTCCGATAAAAGTATTCAAGTAGATACTAGAATATTTTCTAAAGCCAATGATTTTAATGACAATGACGGAACTGTTAAATTCTTTTTGGAGGGCAAAAATTTATTTTGTGTATTTGGTGATGGTTCATGCAATTGTAAAGTTGTGGTTAAAGGTCAGATTGGCTTTATAGTTGATGATATGGATAAGATGATTGGTTTTGCTTTATATAATTTATCGCAATATCAGATATCAATGATTAATTCTTTGAAATAATGTAGAAAAACCTACGACGCTGACGGAAACATGATCTACGGATCGCTTAACGGCAAAATGGCGGACTTCAAGTACGACTGTAGAAACAGACTCGTTTCAGCGGGCGGAACAACTTACGCTTATGATGCGGAAAATAACCGTATCAGCAAGACCGTAGACAAAATCAAGACAGAATATGTAATTGACAGCACGGATTCGCTAACAAGAATCCTTACAGCAACCCAGAGATCAAGCGTTTTATCAATCAGGACGTTGTGATTGGAAGCATTACCGACAGTCCGACGCTGAACAGGTACGCATATGTCAACGGCAATCCGATAAGCCTGAACGACCCGTTCGGACTAAGTCCGTTCTTAAATTGGATTGGGAATATTACAGGGCATGATATTCTTGATCTGCTTGGAATGCTTCCGGGTATTGGATTTGTATTTGACGAGCTTGTTCATATTTGTGTAAATGGCGAAACAATTTCTGCTACGCCGACACACCCATTCTATGTTGATAAACTTGGTTGGACTTTAGCACGTTTAAATACAAAAAAAGCAAAGCCCATAATGAACAGGCTTTGCTTTTTGCATATATAAGATGTTATTTCACCAAATAATGCAAGATAGTAGTATCTGTGCGGAAGTGGTGGAGTATGAACAAGCTCACATACATTGCTGCTACTCGATCGTAGACAACTGGCTTGCCGATTGATAATGCTGCTTCTCTGTTATATCCTCGAGGTCGATAAGGTTTGTCGAGATTCTCTTTGAGTTTTCTACCGCAGCGTTTAAACTCATCCTTGATTTTCTGAATGTATTCTGCACGCTTTGCAGGATCATTTTCCATTTCCCGCAAAACGGCATAGTATGTATTCTGAGCGCACATTGCCCTGCAATAGTGGAGCCCATCTGGAACGCGTGCTTCTGCCTTTGTCAACAAGAAATCATTATTCATTTTCTCTGCACGACTAATATATTCTTTTAGCTTTGCCACTGCGATAATTCCTTTCAATACTGTGCGATTATGCTTACCGCCCTTACCCACACTGAATATGTGAACAGTTTCAAAGTCAATGAATTTTATATCATCGACTTTTAAGTGGCCGAGCTCGCGGCGTCTTAAACCTGTGGTTAATGCAACATCACGGGTTGTTTCACCCGTTTCAGTATTGTATTTTGTCGGATCATTCTTTAAATGAACCCCATGGCGAGGAGGGTGTCTAAATTCAATTGTCCTTCTTCTGAAAACTTTACAAAGTGCAGAAAGATCAGTGTTGAGAGTATCAGCTGATAACCCCCTTGCTTCTCGTACATCAATGTACTCCTGTATATATTTTTCAGCCTCGAACATTGTTAGGTGACTTGTCTGAAACTTTTCTTTAAGATATTTGCAAAATTGTTTTAATACACCGAGATATCGATTGAAAGTGCCTTCAGAGAATATCTTCCATTTAAAAGTGTTTATTCCTTTCAAGATTTCTTTGATTTCTTCATCTTTAAAGCCTTTGTTTTTTAGACTCTTAACAGCCTTAGCTTTCTTTCTCTTTTTTAAAACCTTGAATCGGTGTTTCTTTTGACCGAATGAGCGCATTCCAGTTAGCCTATTTGTTAAGACATACTGCAACGTGTTGTTACCAATTTCTACTTCTACATTTTTACCGTCGATAATTCTATTTACAATTTTAAACTTGCTCATCGAAATACTCCTTTTTATGGTTCTTAATTTGTGTGTTGGTGGGGGCAAGTGCGGTTGATACTAACAGTATAAAGGTGTTATTTAGCAGCACCAAAGGCCAGTGAATCGGATTATAGACCGACCACCAAATGAAGACGTATGTCTTTCGAAAGACATACTCAGTGGACACCTTTATAGTGTTAGTGGCTCTCTTACGCCGAACCTCGCGCTACTGGTCAGGTAGACTAATTGATCTAAAAAACAATTAGTGGAACCATTTTGGGAGTATTATATTTTTTTACAAAACTGTTTTTTTGCGTTTCCGAAAATCAGGAATGCAATGTTGGACTTTTTAAACAAGTATTTCCTTGTTAGTATCGTTGAGCTTGTCAATTTCATATTACGTAAATCAATAGCAAATAGTATAGCATGAATTATTTCAAATTAAAGATATTGTTTTTTTTAACGTAAAATACTTTTGTTGAGCTGACATGCCACAATATGGATCATGAGCATGTTCAGATTTTTTATTGTTTAAATTTACTTCAACAAATGTTTCCTGTTGGAATTGCTGAGGTGAATTTTTTGTCATATTTCGTAAACACGACAAAAAAGCAAAAAGAGAGCCCACATTCTTTTTTTTACGAATGTGAGCTCTCTATTTTTTGATACAAAAAAAGAGCATCTAAATGACTTAGATACACTAAACTTATACTTCTTTTAACAACTCAATTTTATCATATTTTTATTCAAAAGTCAATGCATTTTATCAATAAAATAAAATTATATTTGAAGTTTATGCATTTTTGACAAGTAATAGCAAACGTATTTGGATATAATGTATAAACTGATTGGCGGAAAATATCAACTATCTAAGTTGAACACTCATTATATAATAAGAAAGACAGTGAATTTCACTATTGATAGTATCTTTGTTATAAGCTTGAATAAGTAAAGATACCGAGTAACTTATTATTCTATTTCATTATGAGCAGTATAAGAAAAGAGATAGATATAACATATAAGTCAATTACATCTTTTTTTATATTGTAGCTAATTATAGGTGCTTTGTCAATAAAAAACTGAGCCACTTATCCTTATTTCTTATTTATTTGCTTACTTATTATAGTTTTATGTTTATATAAATGAAAATTTGTTATTTTATAATGCGTTATCTTCAAGCTTTGCAGCAATATTACCAATGAAATGTTTGCGTATTTGTATAAAAAGCTGATTTTATCTTTGAAACAACTTGAGCTATTGCTTTTTTAAGGCAAACGTGATATAGAAAATAAACAACTATTATTTGCGATAAAACGATATATCTTCTTTCTTTGTAATATAAGAAGTGGTGCTTTCTTCTTATATTATAATGAGTAGCTTATTCTTCTTATTTTATCTTATAACAAGAATAAGTAAACATACTGAGTATATATGCTAAAATAAAACTGAGCCACTTATCCTTGTTTCTTATTTATTTGCTTATTTATTATAGCTTTATGTTTATATAAATGAAAACGTGATGTTTCCTAATGCGTTATTTTCGAGCTTTGTAGCAATATTACCAATGAAACATTAACATATTTGTGCGATCCGCTGATTTTATCTTTAAAACAACTTGAGCTATTGCTTTTTTAGAGCGAATGTGATATGGAAAAGAAACAACTATTATTTGCGTTAAAACGATATATCTTCTTTATTTTGAATATATAATATGTCATTTATTTTCTTATCTTATAAGTTGAACAAATATATCAAGTAATACAATTTTATTTATAATTATAAACAGTGTTATGGTGATCTGTCGTGGTGCTGCTTGTATCTTTTTCTGGGAAATATATATGCTTTCTTTTTTTGCTATGTCAAAAAGTTTTTTGCAAGAATTCTTGGCTATCTTCAAATATCACTTTTTTTGCGTCTTTTTAATTAATTCTCTTTTTTTATATTCCAGAAATCTGTATGCTTTATAGGATGTGTATTATACAAAAGTGCAACTGTCCGAATTTGTTCGCTTTTAAATTTGAAAGATCATTTTGATGTGTGATACAATATATTTGGCAAATAAATGTCAAAATGTAATGAAGTAAACATTATATAAAGAAAGGGGTTTTTGAATGAACAATTATTGTTTAACAATGTGGGCAGAAGAACCGATAAGATGCAGTGAATGTGGAAAAGATATTGGGTGGGAAAGAGTAAGTATTGAACAAACACCTGTAAAGATCGTTCCTGAGTTACTGCGGAGAGATATTGGTATAAAAGAGGGCGAAACCACCGAGATAACTTTAAGTAACCAAGAGATAGACGATATCCGAATATATTTTGAGGAACAACGCTCTTGGCATACTTTTGATATATATAGAATGTATGATTATAAAATGACACACCCTGGCAGCAGGATAGGAGCAAGGGTAACGTCTGTAAAAATGGAACTTGTCGAAAGACCAGACTTTGATAGGATACACAAGAGCATTTTAGTTATATGTTCAATATTAGGTATCTTATTTGTGGCATTAAAAGCAGAACGAATTTGTTTTATTTTGTCAGTTTGTTAAGTTGACAAGGTGTAAAATAGGTGATATAATAAAATTGTAAAATAAGGCAGCTTTTGTACTCGCTTTACTTTTAATTGCAATATGTGTTTTAATTTGTATTTAAGCGAGTGATACATAAGGAGGATATAATGATGGATATGAAGGCTATATCACCAATAGATTTTGAAAAATTAACACAAACCGTTCTTAACTCAATGGGCCTTGTTGCAGAACTTACAAAAAAAACGGGAGACGGAGGAATTGATATCATTGCCTACAATAAACAACCTGTGATTGGCGGTAAATATATAATTCAATGCAAACGTTACAATGGTAGTGTGGGTGAACCAATTATCCGTGATTTATACGGAGTTGTTTGTTCCGAACGTGCAAATAAAGGAATTTTAATTACAACAGGAACTTTTACTCAAAGTGCTAAAAAATTTGCGTTAGATAAACAAATAGAACTTATTGATGGTCATGATTTTGAACAGCTATTATTATCAAATGATATTGATGGTTTAAAAACAAGTGATTCCCTAGATTGGACAAGTTTTGCAAAAGAATATGAAATTTTAAATAATGAAATAAGAAATGATAGCGATAATTACAAATTAAGGGAGAAGCTGATAGGATATTATTTTACGGAAATTTTTACTTTACCGCATGTCAATAAAAAGGTGACAACAGAACAATTTCATGTATTGGTTAATAAATGTATAGATGAGATATTGTATTTTGGAAAATATAAATCTTTAGATTGCAATTATTATATGAATTTTAACCTAAGTGAATTATATATATTAAAAGGGGATTTGTGTTCTGCATTTAAGTGCTTAAGTAACATAATTACAATACTTGACACTAAAGGGCTTGATTATTGGTGTCAAGAGTCAGCAAACAATGATTCTCTGAGACCAACGTTATCAATTTTAGCACCAATTTTTAATTACTTGCAAATATGTAACATTTTAAAACTCAACATGAAATTTGAGGGCGTATTTGAAAAAGGTAATAATCTATTTAAACTTAGACTTCAACAATTAGACGAATTAATTAATGATGACTCTCTTGATTGGGCTGATCCTGAGGAGAATATTGAAGATATACTTGAATTTATGGAGGAAGAAAAGCTAAAATATGAGTATGAAAAAGAGTCATTGTTATCTATGAAACGTGTTTCATTTTTTTATCTATTGCCCCGTAATATTACAATGTATAATCCACAAATAGTAGAAATTAGTGGTGCTAATTATGTAGATCCATTTGGTTGTGATGATAATGAAATTTTATTATCACAAATTGCACAAGATAATGAAATTCCTTTTGGAATAGATTCATTTCCTCATTGGGGAAATACAAATTTTGCAGAAATAATAAGAAAGGCAAATGTCCTGTTGGGATAATTAAGTTGTTTGTTATACTGAATCTCAAAATTTTACGTGCTTTGCAGGCTAAAGGTGAGAATGAAATCCACCACCCCACAAATATCAACTATTTAGCAAAATATCAAACCATAGCCAAAATAAGAACAAATTCGTAAAGTATATCTAATAGTATTGTATTTTATACCATCTTGTAGTATAATGTACATATGACAAAAGCCGTAAACCAACTAAAAACAGGACAAACATATGAAGAAATTACTTATCTCTATTTGTGTGGCAGTGGGCGTATATTTTGCATTTAGCAATACAATTGATGAATTTCTGTATCCAGAGAAAAGACCGGGATTGAATACATACGACACATACACCACAACAACACAGCAGACCACTACCGCAGTTACTCAGCAAACACCCATAGTCACTGATGAGGACGGATATGAGCCTCGTGATGACCGAAAGCCTGACTATGTTCAGCCTGCAGACCCCACATGGTCGAAAAGGACTTTTAACTGGACGAGCTATGACAAACAATATACCTTTGAAATATCAATGAATATTCAGGACGATATGTATGAATATTATCATAGTCTTTTGAGATACTCATATGTGAAAGATTATCATAACTATGTAAGTGACGACAATAATCATAAGCTCGTAAAACAGCTTGCAGACGAAATAAAAAGCCTTTGCGACCAATGCGGTTATGGCGAATCTGAGACTATAAGAGAAACTGCAAATTTCGTGCAGAGCATAGAGTATGTTGACGACATGACCTCAACGGGATATACTGATTTCCCCAAATATCCTCTGGAAACGCTTTATGACCAGTGCGGTGATTGTGAGGACTCGTCCATACTTTTGGGAGCTTTGCTCAAAGAGCTTGGCTATGGCTGCATTTTTATCGAGCTTCCTGAACACGTTGCAATAGGAGTAAAGGCAACAGACGACGCCCCCGGTACATACTATGATTATAATGGAAGCCATTATCTTTACATAGAAACTACCAACTCCGGTTGGGATATCGGAACGCTTCCTGATGATTTCAACGAGGAAAAGGCTAAGATATATGATGTGTGGTAAAATTTCAAAAGCCCACAGATGCGATCAATGTGATCGGGTCTGTGGGCTTTTTATTATGTTGGATATCAGAGATTTATCTAATCACAAAATGAATACCTTGTATCTGTTATTTTCTATCCTTAAAGAAATCCGCCCATTCGGGATTTTCTTTATCAAAAATCTGTTTCTGCTCTTTTGTTAATTTATAAGGATAATCATGGAACATATTAAATTCAGTGGTTTTGTCAAAGCTGAATATCCATACTCCGATAACTGTAGGGTCATCTTTCCACCAAATAGTATCGGTTTCATTATTTTTGTACCATATGTTTGGCACTGCGCTTGACCTCTTTTCATAAATCACATTTTCTTGCAATTTCAGTACATTTAATCTCAAGCTGAATTATCAAGTCTCGATTATCAACACTGAAATACGTGGCTTCAAAAATTCAAATGTCATATTAATTTTGGCAAACTATTTTTTCTATCCTGCAACAACGTCTCTTCTCATCATCATAACTGATCCTCTCTTCTTGTCGATTTTTTTGTTTTATTATATCATTTTTCTGTAGCAAAAACAAGGTGCAGAAAAGTTTATTGTATGAGAAATACACTATCAAATATCTCGCAAAAAAAATATAAGAAAAAAAGAATATATCATAATTGTGCCAAATTGGTTCGGTAAACTGTACTAAGTGGGTGCTATAATATATATAGAAGCTTGAAAAGGGAATAAAATCAAAAAAACACACCACAGACCATTTTGGAACAGTAAACAGAACCTCAAAGGTGCTATAATAAGCACATAAGGTCAAGACAGAGTTGATACGGAGGTAAGGCTATGAAAAAGAGCACAAAGATTTTTAACACTGAGGTCATTGAGAGATTGGCATTGTCAGATAACATTCCGCCATTTGACGAGCAAAGAAAGGGTACACAGGTCATCATGATCGAGGAGGGCAAAAAGACGGTGATATATGATGATTATTCTATGTACTGTGACGCTGACGCAAGAAAGTGGAGAGTAGAGGCATACAACAGGACGGACGGCAGGAAGTATGATAGATTGTGTATGTGCGGAGGCGTTTATCCTACAAGAAAAAGGGCTATAGCTGAGATAGACAGATTTGCATACAGAGGTAAAAATCTGGTGTTCTTTGTCCTGCCAATAGATTTTACATATGACAAAAAGGCTATGATATGGCAGGGCGAGGAGCAGTACTCATGCGATGATAAGCTAGTCCTTGCAACTAAAAAAGAGCTTGTGGAAGAAAGCAAAAAGCGCATGAAATTCATGACGGACAGAATGGGGAGTGGAAGAATAAACAGAAAGAAGCTTACAAAAGCGGAAGCAGAGGCTCTGGCGGCGTTTGATGAGTTTCAGAAGTATCGTGAGGATAAGTGTTATCCATATGCTATCATAGGTGGCAATGCAGTGCTTTATGTTAGTCCGTACAAAAATGATTGGAAAGCCGAGCGTGAGTGCCTGAATATGAAAGGCGACGGCATAGACGGCTGTGTTTTAGCCTTTGTTTATAACAGTATCACTCCTGAAACAAGCGAGAAAGGAGATATTTTTTTCAAGATAATTTCAAATACTATAATTCGTGTGGCATAGCTAATTGACAGGGATATATTCCCTGTGATACAATATAATTATAGAGATAATTGTTATAGGAGGGCGAACTATGGCAGAAAAGGAAAATATAAAAGATAAGCTTGAAAATCTGAAAGAGGGGCATAGAAAGAGCAATAAGGATATCATAGAGTCGCTGTTTGCGATTCTGGAGTATCTGAAAAATAATACAGATGTGGACAATCCCACAAGTCAGACGCAAATGCGCAAGGTGGAAGAAATAAGCGAATATCTTGGCACAAAAAGCACATTTCACAACAAAATGGTAAACATGGCGATAGCCCTTGATTCCGCTGACGGCGTGACTTTAAATGAAAGACGTGACTGTAGATTGATGTTTGACTCCATAGACGCACTTATCAAGGAATATGAAAGCGACGAGTATTTTGATGACGATGATGACGAACTGACCCTTGCGGAGAAAATAAACTCTGTGAGAGGTATATACTACAATCACCCATTTTCCAAAAGCGAGGTCACTGATCTTATAAATGCCGTGAAAATGTCAAAGGCGATAGATGAGGATAAAAAGCCAGACCTAGTTGAGCGTATAAAAACCGAGCTTGCTTCAAGCCATTATAAGGAGTATACCTGTCCCATATACAACACCGAAAATACAGATTCTCAGGGGCTAAGAGAGAATCTGAATACTATCCAGCAGGCGATCAGCAACAGGCAGCAGATAGCCTTTAAGTTCAATTATTATACCACAGAATATGACCTGAAAGCCAGCCAATATATACTCAAACCTGTTTTGACAAAACGCAAGGACACTTTTGTAAGCCCGCATTTTATCGTTGCCGATAAGGGCAGATTTTATATGCTCGGCTGTTTTGAAAGCGACAAGCCGAGATATACAGAGGGCAAAAAGAAGCTTTGTATATATCGTATCGACCTTATGTCGGATATCAAAATAAGAAAGATAGGTAAAAGCTTTGCGGCGGCAACAGGTGCAGATAAGGTCAATAATGCCGTTCAAGGAAACAGTTACGAGCGCTTTAAGAACAATCACCTTGGCATGAGCTATGACAGCCCTTCAACTGTTACCTTGAAAGTGAGAAATCCATATAAAACAGGAACGAACAATCTTACTTTTATCCATGACAGCTTTGGCGAGGATTATAAGATAATAACGGAGAAGTATAAGAAGGAACATAAGCTCCCTAAAAATCAGACGGATTTTGAGATAGTTGAAGTAAGGACAAGCCCTTACGGAATAGTAAATTGGGCTTTGCAATATTCAGACAAAGTGGAGGTGATAGGACCTGAGAATGTAGTCAAAAGCATAAAAGAGCGAGTTGAAGAACTCTGTAAAAAGTATAATGTGAATGTTTAGGAGGAATTTGTATGAAAACTAATGAGGAAATAACATTGTATGAGCCAGAAAATTATAGAAAAAACTATAAGGCGTATCTGGTAGGTTTACTGTCAACGAATTATAAAACATACGAAAATAAAGGGGACGCTGAAAAAGAGTATAACAAGCTAGTGTCGGAACTCGGAAGTAATGGTAAAATGATAAAGAATAAAAGTGAGAGGTCATACAAATTGTATATTGACCCTGACGGTAAGGAAAATAAAGGCTTTTATAGTGCCCTGTCAGATTTTCTTAATGCATCAAGAATAAGTCGGAAAAATAATAAAATTTTGTCATTTGAAGCAAATGAAGCTCCCTACGGCATGATAACTGTGTATTATAAAGACAAATATGGTAACAAACAACACTTTACGGTACACTCAGACCAATTTGGTTTCAGTGCAGTTCCATGTATATATTTTAGGAAGAATTATCCATTGAGCCGATATCTTGAAATGCAGAAAAATAAATCAGACAAAGACCCAGACGCAATAGCTAATTTTCTCACAAAATATGTTTACACAACAAGAACTCTTGGTGGCTCTTTCCTTTGGCCTGAGAGTTGGTATAAAGGATACAATATGAATAGAGGTAATGGAAGCCATATTGAAGATAGAGTTGACTTGACTTTGTTAGAAATAAAGCATTACTTTGAGTATAGAGAATTGGACGATAAAAAGAATTTTAAATATAGCGGAGATATTCTTTTCTCTCGTTATAAAATTCCAGACGCTCAAACATGGTTTGGCTTCTTTGATAGCTTCGAGGACTATGTAGACTTCTTCTTGTTCAACGATTTTGTAAAGGCTACAGTAACAGACGGCAAAAAGGAGTATATGCCTATAAATATTCTCAACGGAGAGCCTTTTGAAAAAGGTTATTTAAATTACGAAGAAGACGTTCTCAAAAATATTTGCGAAAAAGGTCTTAAAGACGTACTCGAACGAGTTATGAATATGGTTAAAAAGAGAACAATAAAAATGGAAGACCTGATAAACGAATACAACCAAACTAATGATACAAAAGGAGAAAAGCATGAAAATATACTGCATGAGTGATATCCACGGCTGTTATTCAGCACTTTGCGACGCTTTGGAGCTTGTTATTGACCACCTTGACAAGCCTGACACAAAGCTTATCTTTCTGGGAGATTATATCCACGGCGGTGAGGACAATATAGCTGTGCTTAAAAAGATAATGGGCTTGCAGAATATATATGGTCATAGGAAGGTGGTGGCGCTTCTTGGCAATCACGAGGAAATGGTGATGAGCGGTTTTTCTTCGGTCAATGAAATGCTAGGCAGCGGCGAATATGATGACTCTGATGACTCATATAGATATTGGTTTGAACGTCTGCCGAGATACCATGTTGAGGGCAACACTATCTTTGTCCACGCAGGCATTGACGAGGATTCTGGCAATGCTTGGGAATACTGCACCGAGGATTATATTTTTACAGAGCAGTATCCTCACCGGCTTGGCAAGATACACGGACTTGACAAAAAGGTGGTGGCAGGGCATGTCCATACCAACACGATTTCAGGCGACCGCAGATTTAACGACATCTACTATGACGGAGCGAGTCACTACTACATTGACGGAGATGTGCTCAGCACAGGAGATATAAATGTTCTTATGGTAGACACTGACACTGATAAGTATTATAAGGTAACAGAGAATTACAATATTCCTATTGAGCCTTATGATAGTGAAGCTTGGTAGATTATTGTATGCCGTCTTAAAACCGAATATAACACTAACGTCCCCAAGTTTTCCTCGGGGACGTTTTTTACTTTGTCAACTGCCATGAAAAGAGTTAATTAAAAATTCAGAACTTTTGTTCGATTTTCTATTGTAAAACAGAAAGTTTCGTGGTATACTATTATACATAAAGGAAAAAGGCGGTGATGCTATGGAGAAGACCTATGTTGCAATAGACCTGAAATCTTTTTATGCTTCGGTTGAGTGCGTGGAAAGGCAGCTTGACCCGCTGAATACAAACCTTGTGGTGGCTGATGAGAGCCGAACGGAGAAAACTATATGTCTTGCAGTGTCACCGTCACTGAAAAGCTTTGGTATTTCAGGCAGGGCAAGGCTTTTTGAGGTCATTCAGCGTGTGGAGCAGGTCAATAAGGAGCGTTTGCAGAAAGCTCCTAAAAGACAGTTTGCAAAGAAAAGCTATATCTATTCGGAGCTATCTGACCCTGCCTGCGAGCTTGATTATATCGTGGCAACTCCGCAAATGGCGAAATATTTGGCTGTGAGCGCAAAAATATATGGGATTTATCTGAAATATGTGTCACCAGAGGATATTTTCGCCTATTCTATCGACGAGGTCTTTATTGACGCAACGGGCTATCTCGGGCTTTATAACGTTGACGGACGTGGCTTTGCACAAATGCTCATTTTGGACGTGCTGAAAACTACAGGTATAACCGCCACAGCAGGCGTTGGAACGAATATGTATCTGTGCAAGGTGGCAATGGATATTGTGGCAAAGCATATCCCTGCGGATAAAAACGGCGTCCGTATCGCTGAGCTGAACGAACAGCTTTACAAAGAAACGCTGTGGGGACATACCCCTATCACGGACTTTTGGCGTGTGGGCGCAGGCACAGCGAGTCGCCTTGAAAAGCTTGGTATTTACACCATGGGGGATATCTCACGCTGGTCGCTGGACCATTATCTTATAGGGAAGCTTTACAAGGTTTTCGGCAAAAATACCGAGCTTCTTATCGACCACGCATGGGGTATCGAGCCTACCGCCATACCTGACGTGAAGTCATACCGCCCCTCAAACAACAGCATTTCCTCTGGGCAGGTCTTGCAAGAGCCGTGTAATTATGAGCGCACAAGGCTTATTCTGTGGGAAATGGCTGATATGCTGTCCCTTGACCTTGTGGATAAGGGCGTTGTAACAAATCAGATCGTTCTCACTGTGGGGTATGATAAAGAAAGCTTGGCGGACGGTCACTATACAGGCGAGGTGGTTTGCGACCACTATGGCAGGAAGATACCAAAGCACGCTCATGGCACTCAAAATCTAGGCAGGCACACTTCCTCGACCAGAAAAATAATAGACGCAACCATGGCGCTTTTTGACAGAATTATCGACAAGACTTTGCTTGCAAGACGGCTTAATCTGACCGCCTGTAATGTCATAAGAGAAGAGGATATCCCCGAAGTTGAGAGCTATGAGCAGATAAGCTTGTTTGATATGGCGGAAGCGGCAAATGCTGATAACAACGCAGAAGAAAAAGAAAGGGCATTGCAGGAAGCAATGCTCTTGATAAAGCACAAATATGGAAAAAATGCCATTTTGAAAGGCACGAACTATACCGAGGGTGCTACTGCAAGGGTGCGTAACCGCAGTATAGGCGGTCACAAGGCATGAAAGGTGGGGCTTACAATGTATGACAATTATTATGATATAAAGCAGTTTTCACGTCCGCACTATGACGATCATCCGCAAATGTCTATATCGGACAGGGCGGCGCAGTTCAGCCCTTTTGCAGCTTTGACAGGCTATGACGCCGCTGTTGATGAAACCGCAAGATACACCGAAATCAGGGAGGAGCTGACCGAGGACAAGGTAAACAAGCTCAATGACGATCTCAACCGCCTGCTTGATATGCTTGACGAACGCCCTGAGATAAGGGTGACATATTTTGTTCCCGATAAGAGAAAAAGTGGTGGCAGTTATCAGACCAAGACAGGCATAGTGAGAATTTATGACAGCTATACTAATGAGCTTGTTTTTATGGACAAGACTAGGATAGCTGTGGAGAATATGTGTTTGGTGGAGTTTGTGGAGGAGAGAGGGGAAATACAGTAGAATAAACCTTATTTGCTGATTTTTTTGAATTCAGATGTTTGCCGTAATGTTTTTGCGTTTTTTTTGTGGTTATGCGGAATAAGAAACGGATAGCCGTCTGTTTAGGACGGTCTATCCGTGTTTGAGTGTATTCGGGTACTGAGATAAATCAGAAGTTGTTTATCCAAAATGAAATGGAATAACCATATCAAGTAAAACCGCAAGAACTATACTAATCGTTCCCATTAGCGCAGAACTCCTCAATGTGTCTCTCCTCAAAACAATAAGTCCAATAATAAAGACTATCACTTCCAAAACAGATTTTGCATTAAAATACCAGCATCCATATACAAAGCACATATTGAACAATACTGCCAAAATCAGCGCTGATAGTATAAATGCCAGTTTGCTTTTCCCCTTTGCATACCAACAGACAAAAGCCAATAATGGAGAAACAGCTGTAAATCCAAACCAAATCATCGCATAACTTCTTGGGAAAAATCCTGCAATATAGTTTGAATACAAATAGTAGCTTGCAACCATATCAACAAAGAATACAAAAACATTGATGCTTGCTCTTATTGCAGAATTGCTATAAATAGAAATACACAGTGCAATCAATATCCAGATTGCAAAACGCCCAAGAAAATTACCAATATCTAAGACTCCATTTATTGCCATAAGCACACCTGGAAGTTCAGTTTGACGAAAATCCAGATATTTTGAGAAAGTTCCCAAAGCTATTCCGAGAAACAATATCGCTATGGTATTTATAAGTTTTCTATTATTGGATATTGGATTTTCTGCATTCCTTATATCATTCAAAAAATTTATCATAATTACCCTCACAAATACCGATTTAAGCGAGGAAGTAGTATTACATCCCACTTATACTTATTATACCAAACAGCTCCGAAAAAGTCAATCTCTGCACACTTTTTCATTGCAATATACCGCCATTTGTGCTATAATCAGGATATAGTGCAGAGCGGAGGTGGATCGCAATGGATAACGAAAACGAAGAATTAGTAAACTGTGTATTATACAAGAAAATCAAACGGGTGGAGAGCGCAGAAATATCTATCAGCAAGACCATGATAAAATCGGCTCAACAGGATAATGACGGCAATTGATGATCATATTAAATGAATAGGAGGGTTTTACTTGACCGTTGATACAAAAGAGGTAGTTACTACTATAGCCTATATGATAGGCGTCCGAATGTCAGCTCTGACCGTGAGTTACGGTGAATGTTCCGAGCTTATCGAGAAGCTCCAAGCCGATAAGGACGCCACTACAATAAGATATTTATGTAAGCTGCGAACAGTACTGATGCAGAAATTCAAAAAGACCGATGATCTGATGCGGTTTCAGCTCAAAAATTTGCATAACATAGAATGGTACGATAAGGATAATATCAAACAGCTTGAAAAATGGGGATTTACCATTATCCAAGCGAATTGCCGTTCAGAGAAGTATATGCAGGAGTTTACAAGGCTCATCAATGAAAATATCGACAAATGCTCTCAACTATTCTACGATTGGCTGAATTGGGAGTATATCAGAGATCTGTTCTTTGTCCCGAAATACAATAAGAACGGTGTAATGAAAGCCGAGTTCAATAAATATATGGCGAATATCGAACATTACCCATTTCAGATGTATATTCACTGGCAACCTGCCGAAGTCGGGAGCATCATCTATTCCGACCGTAAGTTTTTGAAGATCATCTACGGTCAGCATAATGACAGCTTCACCGATTATACGAAATATCGGGACGCAGATGATGAAACACGAAACAATATCTATAATTTTATTGACAGCACCGAGAAAACAGCTATAGCTGTCGATTGTGAGAACTCTGATCCATACAAGCTTTATAGTGTTCTGAAAGGCTTGAATCATGAGGAGCTTGCTAAGATCGAGAAGATCACGCTATATGACGATCCGAACACTACCGCAGGCTGGGATTGGCTCTCTAAATTCACTCAGATACCCGTTGAACATATAGAGATCGACCGAGTGACAGACAGAAAGTCACTGGTCGATGTGCGAATGACCGCAAGCGTAGTCACGGACTTCTACCGTGACGAGATAACATCTTTTATTATTGTGTCAAGTGATTCGGACTTTTGGGGACTTATCGAGAGCCTGCCGAAAGCAAAGTTTCTCGTTATGTACGAATACGAGAAGTGTGGAACGGCGATCAAGAACGCCCTCGCACAGCACGGCATCTATTATTGTGCCATTGATGATTTCTGCACCGCAGGCACGGAGGAGTTGAAACGTGCCGTACTCTTTGCAGAGCTTGAAAAGCATTTGCCCTCACTCATTGGAGAGAACCCTCTGGAGCTTACTCACAAGATATACGAAGCCACAAAAGTGACCGCTACCATGAAAGAAATGGAGAACTTTTGCAATAGATATGTCAAGACATTGCGTCTGAAGGTGAACTCCGAAGGGAAATTCGTGATAGAGATCCAAACAATCTAAGAGAAACTCCCATGGCTTTCTATCAATATCATTAAGCTAATAAAATCAAGAAATAAAATTGCGTGAAAATATCTAAGCCCCACGGTGTATTTAAGGTCATCAGAAGAAAAAAGATCTTCAGATAAATTTGTAGCAATTACTTCATAGCTGTCATCTGATATTTTAAAGCGAACAATCCGTACAGGCAACTCATAAATAACAGTAAGCTCTGATTTTTTTGAAGGAAGAAAAACAAAGGTACAGTTAAAACTTTTTTGCATAAAAAAAGACTTCATACCGCTGTGAAACAGTATGAAGTCTGAAAAAAATCTTAGATCACCAGCAGTAGCATACAGAGTAGATCGTTACTGTGCCGTTTGCTGCACCTGCATGGATCTGATCCAGCTTTCCGCCGAAATCGGAAGTGCCGAATGCTGACTTGCAGTTGTTGTAAGAATACTTTGCGTAGTAGTGTCCGTTTGCTGTGCCTGTTTCGCTTGGTGAAACCTTTGCCCACTCTGCTCCGCCTGACCAGCTCTGAAGAACAAATTCTACCTGATTCTGTGTTCCTGAGTATTCAACGTAGAAGTAGCCGTTTGACTGAATGTCATATGCGTTGAAGCTTCCGCCATTCTTTGAAGTCATTGCTGAAGCAGCCTGACCCCATGCTGAAGCAGTTGAAGAACCCCAGAAGATCGATTTGTAATTGCTGCCTGAGTTGCTTGAAGAAGATGAAGATGAGGAAGAACCTGATGTTGATTCAAGATACCAAAGCTGGCACTTTCCGCCCCAGTAGCTCCACTGGTTAATGTTTGCTCCGTCAGCTGTGTTCTGTTCGTAAACGTCAAGGCATGAGTAGCAGTCTGAGATCTTTGTCTTGATAGCATAAGCGTCGCCGATCTTTACAAGCTGGAATTTCTGACAGTCACCGCCGTGATACTGCCACTGGTTGATGTTAGCACCATTGTCCCTGCTCCAGTTGTATACGTCAAGACAGCTTTTGTAATTTGATGCACCTGTGTAAATAGTGTAATAGCCGTTTCCGTCGCTTACAAGCTTGAATTTCTGATTGTTTCCGCCTGTACCTCTGTACTGCTGAACGTTTGTGCCGTTGTCAGCCTTTGCCTTGTATACGTCAAGATACTTGCCGCTGAGTGCGCTCTTGATGTAATATGTTCCGTCAAGTCCGAGAACTCCGCCGTTGGAATCTGTTGAAGTTCCTGAAGAAGAACCGCCGGAAGAGCTTCCTGAACCGCTGTAAACTGAGCAGATCTTAGAAGTTGCCTTAATTCCGTTTGAGCCGTTGATAAGTGTATTTCCCCATGAAGAAAGGCTTGAGCCGTCCCATGAGTTTGCAATGTCGAGGTAGCTCATGTCAGAGTTGTTGCCCTTCCATGACCAGCCAAGATAGCCTACGCCCTTGCTTGTGCAGTAGCTCATGATAGTAGCCTCATCAACGTCGCCGTTTGTGTGCTGACCGCCGAACTCGCCGATAACAACAGGCACACCGATGTTGAGTGCGTTATCAATGTTGTTTCTTACAGTTGACGCGTTTCCGCCTGCGTATTCATACATATGAATGGAGAATACGGTGTTCTTCTGTGAGTCTGCGTTGAAAACAGACTTACCGTAATCCTTGATGCTGTCAGGATACTGTCCCCAACCTGCACAGTCTACCATAAGCATATTTGTAATGCCTGCGTTTCTTACAGATCGGATAGCAGACTTGTAGCCGTCAGCCCATGCGCTTCCGTTCCATGTGCCGTACCACTCGTTTGCGATGTTTACGATAACATATTTCTCAGTACCGCTGAGAACGTTCTTCATTTCCTTCCAGTAGTCAACGCACTTGTTAAGATCATAAGTGCTGTCGCTGCCTGTTGCGTCATGTACTTCGAGAATGCATATCAGCTTGTTTGATTTGCACCAGCTGATGATGTTCTTTACTTCCTGTGCGCTTGTTTTTGTGTACTTTGAGCCGTTTGCAAGTACGACTCTTACGGTATTTGCGCCGTTGTTTGCAGCGCCCTTGATAGAAGTTTCAGTCTTCTCTGTGTACCATGCATGAGCAATGTTCACGCCACGCATAACGAACTTGTTTCCGCTAGCGTCATAGATACTAGTACCGCTTACATAAAATCCTGATGCCGCCTCTGCGGTCGGTGTTGTCATAAAACCGAAGCAGGTTATTACGGCAAACATTACAGCAACAAAAGTCTGTAATGCCTTTGCAGAAAAAGTTTTGTTCTGTACCATAAAAAGCTCCTCTTATACAATTATTTTTTAAATACCGGTATTCTAAGGCAGCACTGCATTATCCTCGTGCGTTGCTGCCTTAACTCTGTCAACGTAAAACATTATATTATTAAAAGTAAAATAAGTCAACTTAAATATTTAAGTAAAACGTTTACACAAATAATTTTCGTATTTTAGCACAATTTTTCGTAGATTAATTGAACAATATGACTAAATTTTATCGCATATACAGTATAATATGTTGTATGTGTACAAAACTCTGCTTTTAAATTTCAGAAAATTAAGAAACTTTTTGAAACAAAAATCTGTATATACGCTGCGTTGAACATATATACCGATATAAAATTTCCTTTATATTGATTCTATCAAGCCGTCAGAATATATCTTTTTTGTTCTCGTACAAATTCAGAGATCATAATCAGACCTCCTTATTCTAGTGTGGTATCACCGTATTTTACATCCTCAACTTCACGATCTAACTGAATGTCATGAGGCTTTCTATTTGTTGTATTTTATCTTGACATTGTCACACCTTTGTGATAAAATTAGTAATATGTAGGAAAATTATAGTGGAAAGGAAAAAAATAATATGAAGTTATTTAAGCGGACGCTTACGACGGCAGTGGCAGTGTGTCTTGCACTGCAAAGTGCAGTGGTATGCTTTGGAGCTGAGGCAGAGGAGCAAATTCCTGCTGGCGGAGAGGAAGTCGGTCTTTATACGTCGGAAAACGATGAAGCCATTCAGTTGACTGAGGATATGTATAGCAGTTGGTATGAAGGCGATCAGACGTATGACGGCACGGAAAAGACGCTTTATGGCTATTCTCTTAAGGACAGCAACAACTATTACCAGCTCACTGAGGACGAGGACTATGTTGTTACTTATGAGAACAACATAAACGTAGGTACAGCGACGGCTACTTTCACTGGTATAGGTAATTACACAGGAAGCTTTACAAAGAATTTCAATATCGTGCCAACTGATATTTACCGTGCGAATATTAACTACGAGTATGAGCAGAGCTATTGTGCCGGTAAACCTGTTCAGCCAAAACCTATTGTTACATACAATGATATTGTGCTTGCTGAGGGCGTTGACTATGAGATTGAATATGAGGACGACTGTGGCGAGCTTGGCTGGCATTATGCTTATATTAAAGGTATCGGCAACTTTAATGGAACCGATTCCTTTGAGTATAGCGTTGTAGAGGCTGAAATATCCAGCGAGAATATTTCTGTGGATACTAGCTGCACCTACACGGGCTACGCTCAGACTCCTGCACCTGTTGTTACAGTTAGTGGTGAGGTGTTAAGATGTGGCGTTGATTATAATGTATCATATACAAACAATGTGAATGCCGGAACAGGCTATATGACCATAGCAGGAATGAACGGCTATACAGGATATGTGACAGTGCCTTTCACTATCAGCCCGAAAGCTGTTTCTGATGTCGAGATACTAAAGATAGCAGACGTGGATTATACCGGCAAAGCTGTCAGACCGAGCCTTTTTGTCAAGGCGGACGGAAATATGATCAAGAGTTCTGACTATACTGTAACATATTACAATAACACAAATGTAGGTACAGCGACCGCTGTTGTTACTCTTGGTGAAAACTACGAAAGCAGGTACCCTGTTTCGACAACATTCAAGATCGTCCTTGGAAAGCCAACGGGATTTAAGGCTACCGCTGACTCTGCCACTTCTGTAAAGCTTAGCTGGAACAAGATCGGCAATTGCAAATACAGGGTTTATCGCTATGATCCAAAGAAAAAGACCTACAAGCGTCTGACGGTCACGAGTTCCACAAGCTATACTGACAAGAAGCTTTCAGAGGCAACGAGTTATACTTATGCCGTAAAGCTTGAATACAACTCTAAGACCGGCCCTTATATAACAGTAAAAGGCAACACAAAGTTATCCACTCCGAAAATGACGGTAAAGGCTTATAATAAGAAAGTCACAATAAGCTGGAAGAAGAACACAAAGGCTGATGGATATCAGATATACTGGTGCAAGGGCGATGAGTGGACTATCCCACATAACGATTACTATAGTATGCCAAAGGATTGCTATAACGATTATGTTCAGCTTAAGAAGATAACAAAGAACAGCACGACCTCTTATACAAAATCAGACCTTTCAGGTTCAAAGAATTATCACTTCAAAATGAGGGCTTATAAGACCATAAACGGAAAGGTGGTTTACAGTAGCTGGACGGGTATCCAATGCAAGATAAACACTGTTTCAAGACTTAATGCGGCAACAAAAAAGAGCCACAGCACTTATAAGATCTACAACGTTCAGGGCAAGAAAACAAAGACCTCGACGCACACCCTTACAGCAGAGGAGAAGAAGATACTTAAAAACTTTGCCTCAAAGCATTTCAAGAAAGATTGGTCGGCAGCAAAGAAGATCGAATATACTGCGGACTGGATAAGAAAGAATTTGAAATATGGCAGGATACTGACAGGCTCGCATAGCAAGAATATCTTTGTTTACAAAGAAGGTCAATGTTCTGATTACAATGGCGCACTGGTGGAAATGATGGTTTATCTCGGCTATGACGCAAACCTTGTTATGGGCAACCGCCAGGGCGGAGGACAGCACTTCTGGGGCGAGATAAAGATAGACGGAGTGACTTATCTGCTGGAAGTCGGAGAAAAGGTCTATGACAGCCCACAATGGAATTACAAGTGGCAGTTTATGTGCCTTAAATATTCTGAGGCTGACGGTGGTTACAAGAAAAACGGAAAGTTATACTAAAACAAAATGCTCTGCGGAGAGTGTGATTCCGCAGAGCATTTTGTTTGTTTTATAATGGCAAAAAAATCTTATGATACTTCTTGCCAAATCCCTTCCAATATATTATAATGTATTTAGAAGATCATATTTGAAAGGAATATATGGAAAATGAAAAACATTGTTACAGCCCTGATGCAGTTTGTGATACTTGTGGTCGCACTTATCATTGTGACCTTTGCTATACCTAAGATCGCAGGAAACGATGACAGATATGATAAGTACATAGCTGAAAACTCAAAGCAGACCGTCACTGTGGGAAGTGCCTTTGGCGTTGTCAAAGACGGGGAAAAGGCTTCGTATACTGATATTGACAACAGCCTTAAAAATATCTTTAGTAAAGTGACTTCGCTGCAAAAGCCTGTGAATAAAATTCTGAACAGGCAAATAAGCTTCAAGCAGGCAAAATATTTTGAATACTATTGGCTCACTGCACTTATTTCAGGCGTACTTTGCTGGATATTTGCGGCAGGCTTTCCGTTTAGGATAGGGCGAAAGGGCTTCAATGTGTTTGGTTCTGTGTATAATAATTTTTCAAAAGTTGTTCTCCTTGAAGATGAGATGACCCGTGAGGAATATGAGGTCGATCTAGGTATGACCATATGGGGACCTTTGTGGATAATCCTTATCGCTTTGCGTGCGACCTTTGCTATTACATGGGGCTTTATCCTGCCTTTTGTGATAGTTGCCAATCTTGCCATAGGCATTATAAGAATAGTTGGAAATGTTATTATCGTCAGCGTCCGTGGTGCTGCCGCCGATGCAAAAAGGCACAGCCTCTCGCAAAAGCTTGACAAAACGACCTTTTCTATTTATCCTGAGGGCGGATATTTCAGAGTAGAGCAGGATCAGGACAATGGTCAGGGCGTATATGTGAAAAATTATTGGAACGCTGTTGCGGCAAAGGCACTGTTTGAAAGCGAAGCCGGAAATAAGTCTTTCAGCAAGGAGGATTCTGAGGAAAACATTCTTCGTGGAGATATAAAAGAGAAGAAGTTTTATGAAACATATCGTTTGCTCAGCCGTATAAAGGGTCTTTTCAATAATGATATCAAGAGTAAAAAAGCAATTATCACCGCTTCATTAAAGAACAAAGAGGGCGGTTATGAATACAGATTTATTGCTGAACCGGAATTGTACCATGTTTATATGGTGGGTGATGAAAAGGCAGAAAACCTTAGCCATAAAGATCTGAAAATAGATTTTAATGCCGCTATGCTTCTTGACTTGCTTGACTTTGACCGAAAGGGTCAAAGATATGATCATAATGATTTTCTTAATTTGTATTACGCTGATAGTGATGAATTTACAGCCAAACTTATGAATTATAATCATAAGCTGATAGCAAAGTTTGGCAGAAACAGATATGACGAGTATTTTGAACAGCACAAACAGCAGATAATCGAACACCGCCGATATAAAAAGCTTTCGGCTGTGGGAGAGGACGATGAGTGAGATAATAAGTATTTGATATAATAAACAAGCCTCCCACGGAATTGTTTCTGTGGGAGGCTTTGCTTTCCGTACATCAAATCACCTACCGCTTGTGCAACTTTTTTGCCGTTTGTGCAAATATTATTGACTTTTTGTTAAGAATCATAGATAATTATTATAAATATTCATGCTGTTAATTAGAGATGCTTGTTAAACAATGAAAATGAGAATAATAGAAAAACTCAGCAAAAGTGCTTGTGCAGACGATGAGTTATGATACTGAAACAGTTGAGTGAGCAATGGCGGACACTATGGCGGCTTTCATAGTGTCAGATGAAGAGAGGTGAAATATGGATAAAAAGATAAAAGCTTTTTTTGCAGCTATGGGAATTGCCACGGCGTTGTTAGTGCCTGTTTCTGCATCTGCGGATAATTCTGACTCAAAAGTGCAGGTGAGCATCGACATCACTTGGGACTCTTTGGAGTTTACCTATACAGACGGGCAGTGGGATCCTGAGACCCACTCATATAAAGGTGGCGGTTGGTCTGACAGCGGCGGAAATTTTACTGTTAAAAACAATGGTAATGTATGCGTTGAAGCAAAATTCTCGTATGCCAACGCAACGGGCATGGAGGAGATAAAAGGCAGATTTTCAAGCAGTGAGCTAATAGTGCCTATCTCAGAAAGCCGAAACAGCAAACTTACTTTGTCAGGTAAACCGACAGAGCATTTTGAAAGCATGACCGTTGGCACTATTACAGTGAATGTCACTACTGATGATTCGGGAGATGCAGGCGACAGTACGATAACAGGCTGGTATAAGGATGAGGAAACCGGCGATTGGTACTATTATGATAAGAACGGCAAATTGGTCACAGGTTGGTTTAAGGACGGCGGAAATGAATGGTATTATGCCGATGAAGACGGCAAGCTTGTCAGAGGTTGGTTCAATGACGGTGGAAATGATGGGCGTTATTCTGGTGATGACGGAAAATTGCACTCAGATTGGGTCAAAGTGAATGACGATTGGTACTATTTTGACTGAGACGGTTCAATAGCAAGGAACACCACTATTGACGGACGATATATTGAACTTGACGGCAGGTGGGACGGAATAGGCGACGCACCAAATACATAAATAATGATAATTTGTAAAGGACTAATTACTTATGAAAAAGACGATCTCGATCATAATGGCATTAGCACTTGCGGCAATACTCAGTACGGCTGCGTTTGCAGCGGAGGCTGATGACGGAAACATCAAAAAGAATATCAGAGTAAAGGCAAAGTATGTGGAGGATATCAAAGCCTCAAAAACTATCCAGGCTGACGTTGTGTGGGGCGAAATGGAGTTCACATACAGCGTGAACGGAACAAAGACTTGGAACGCTAAAACCCACGAATATGACATTGATACCAAGTGCGAATGGTCTGCAAAGGGCAATGATATAAGCGTTACAAACCATTCCAATGCGGCAATCGACGTTGATTTTACATACCAGCCTCTTGATGAATACAGCGTTGTAAAGGGCGAATTTACATATGATGAAGTCACAATACCAACAGCTGAAAACAAGGCTGTCGATGACGAAATTCTCACAATAAGCACAGATCTCACCCTCAGCGGTGGGCTTTCATCGGACGTCACGGATCTCACAAAAGTAGGAAATGTGGCAGTAACTATCGCAGAGGCAGTGAAGTGATCGGCTTGACAATGCTGGAATCATAAATGTGTGTTGCTGTTTAGACTTCCCTGAACTACACTTGAAAGGGAATTATGACAACAATAAATTTAAGCTATATTTTCAAGTAATATTTTAAGGGCAATGCCGCTCCGTGTAATTTGATGCTCTCGGCTGTTTTTTCATACAAATGAGAAGGTTAGGCAGCTTTCTTTTTCACGTTGCAATGAACGGCATGGCGGCAAGGGACAAGATGTTCGCTATACTTGACGAGCCGACAAGCAATCTTGACAGCCTTAACGAAGCGGTGATACTCAAAGTACTCCGTGACAAGGGCGCAGGCAGAACAGTGGCAGTGGTTTGGGTGTGCCATGTGGTATATTTTGTTTTTGGCGTTAAGACTATCCGCAAGGAAGAATAATATATAGCGGTACTCTCAGTGGGAGTGCCGCTTTTTGATATATTTTTAATAATTATTAACAAAATATCACAAAATTACTCTATAAACAGTTGTATTATTAAACCATATAATTATGACGGTAGAAAATGCCGTTAAAAATAACGGAGGAAAGAATATGTCTTACAACGAATTTTTACCAAGCTACTCTATTGGCGACGATTGCTACAAAGAAATACCTTATGTTACCCGACGTTATGGAAAAACCGCTGTTGTTATCGGTGGCAAGACTGCTATGGAAAAGGCTAAGCCTGAACTGCTTGCGGCTCTAAAAGGCTCTGACCTTGAGATAACCGACTTCATATGGTATGGCGGCGACTCAAATTATGAGAACATTGAAATGCTTAAAGCTATGCCGGAAGTGCAAAATGCGGATATGGTCTTTGGCGTTGGCGGCGGACGTGCCGTTGATACTGTAAAGACCCTTTGCGACAGAATTGATAAGCCGTTTTTCACTTTCCCGACCCTTGCTTCAAACTGCGCTTCCTGCACGGCAATATCTGTTATCTACAACGCTGACGGCACTTTCAAGGAATACGCTTACCTCAAAGCCCCTGCACTTCATACTTTCATCAACACAAAAATAATCGCAGAATCACCTGAAAAGCTTTTCTGGGCTGGTATCGGTGATGCTCTCAGCAAAGAGTACGAGGTGGTCTTTGCCTGCCGTGATAAGGGTATGACCCATACGCCTTTGCTTGGCAGAGTTCTTGCAGAGGCATGCACAAAACCGCTTGTATCCTACGGAAAAAAAGCACTTGAGGATTGCAGAAATAACGTTTCTTCAAAGAATATCGAGCAAATAGCTCTTGATATCATCATTACAACAGGTCTTGTTTCAAATTTTACTGTTCATCAGAACAACCCCGACCCAAAGGACGATTACTATTATAATTCATCTCTTGCCCATTGCGTTTACTATGGCGCTTCGCTGTTTCCAAAGTGCGAGCATGATCACCTCCACGGAGAGATAGTTTCATTCGGTGTGCTTTGCCTGCTTACATATGACGAGCAGTTTGAAGAACGTCAGCGCATTTTTGAGTTCAACCACAGTATAGGTCTGCCATGCACATTAGGAGAGATAGCTCTGACAGAAGAAGATGTCCCAGCCATTGCACATAAGGCGGCAAGCGTTGTTGAGTGGACTTATGTTCCTGGCGAGCCTTCGGAAGAAAAGTTTATTAAGGCGATACTTGATACCGATAAGGCAGGAAAGGAATTTCTTGCAAAGAGAATATAAGCGCCTTTCCTTTAATAACATCAATAAAAATGATGCTTTGGTCATTAGATCAAGGCATCATTTTTTTATGCAATGTTAATAAGAGATAAGCTCATTAAAAAGCTTTACAGCAAATCTGTCTGTCATTCCTGCAATGAAATCTATTATTGCCTGTGCATAGATCAAATTTGTTTCTAGGCTTCCGTATATTTTTATGTTTTCACAATTCAAAGCTTCGGATCTTAATTCTCCGGCGGGTACAATATCAGTAACACAATATTTTGCAAGCCATTTTTCAAAAGAAGATATAAGTAAAGGGTAATATCTTTTTGCCGTATCAAGTGATTCAAAGGAATGCTTTCCGTCATATAGTTTGTACAACGTTTCAAAGATCTGCGACAAAACCAACTCAGAATACTTTTTGAACGCATCAAAACGCTCGTTGTTATATATCTTATCGTAGTTGAATTTCTTTATGGTATTCAACTGCGCAAGAAATTTATCGCTAAGGCATATACCTTTTTCGGGAGAGCTGTTCTGACATACGTCAATAATAAGATTATGCATTATTACTGTTGTGTTGATAGCGTTTATATCGTTTGCCTGTGCCATTTTTTTCAGAGTATGCTTCGCTTCGTCGTCAATAAAGCCTAACTGAATTGCGTCCTCGATATCCCGTCCGACATAAGCTATTTTGTCAGATAATTTTACAACGCACCCCTCCCATGTTATAGGAGCATACTGACCTGCTTCCTTAAAATCTTCTTCTAATGATATAAATTCTGTTCTTGGCTTTGTTCCGTTTTCATCGACCTCACCGCAATGCGAGATTATTCCGTCACGGACCGCATATGTCAGATCAAGATTTTTGTAATCGTTGTAATTGTCAGCCAGCAGTTCAACTTTATCTACAAAATATAATCCGTTTTTTTCATGCCAGAATTTCATATCTTTAGAAATATAATTCTGGCAAAGCTTTGTTAGAATAGTTTCACCATGATGCCCAAATGGAGCGTGACCCAGATCATGCCCCATTGCTATCGCCTTTGTAAGCTCCGTGTTTAAACCGAGATTACTTGCAATAGTGCTGCTGACAGATTCAACATGAGCAACGTGTTCCATTCTTGTGCAGATGTGGTCGTTATCTATATTATAAAACACTTGGGTTTTATGCTTCAACCGTCTATATGCTGTGGAATGAAGTATTCTTGTGTAATCTCGTGCAAAAGGACTTCTTACATCATCTGCTCTGTTGTATAACGCTGAGGGACGAGCAATTAATTTTTCCCAATTTGCATTTTCAGGAGTCGCCGCAACCTCTGAAAATGGTCTGTCCGCTTTATTTGTCATAAGACACCTCCTATAATTTTTTTTAGTGCTTTTCTGATATATTTCACAAATTATTTATTAGCTATTTTCAGTATAGCACACTCTGTTGTGCTAAGTCAAACGCTATTCACGCTTTATTTTTTCATCAAAGCCAACTGCCTGTCCACCCTCTCCTTGATTTTCCTGCGAAAATCATATGGCGAAAGCACCTCCACCACAGGTCCGAATGACAATAAACGTATTATTATCTCATTTTCGTTCTGCTCGTCATATTTAATAGATACCATACATTCACCGCTGTCCTCATCAAAGACCGAGTCTTTTTCAAGCTCTGCAAATTCAAGCATAAAACGATTTACTGCATTTCGCTCGTTAAGTATCTTTATTTTTGCCTGCTTTTTCTTGTCTGTGACAGCTAAAAAGCTCTCAGGCGTTATATCTGTCAGCTTAGTGAGCGTGACCTGCGACAGATTTATAATTCCGCTGTCCACCATTCTGCGCTTTTGGTATCGGTTCACATAAACCCTGAACTTGTTGTTCTTGGCAGAGTATTCTATCTTTGTGGGCAGAAAATAGTGCGTGATGCGGTTATCTTTTCTTGTCTGAAAGCTTATTTTGATAAGCTTTTTGCCATGGATAGCCGAGAGTATATCCCGAAAATGCTGTATGTATTGTGGGTCATGAAAATCATCGCCGTCAGAATATTGGTCAAAGCAATTCAAAAAGTTTCTCTGATATAGCTTTTTTGCACCAAGCAGTTCCGCTAACTGCGACTTTTGCTCAGTGTCAAGAAACAGACCGCTTCTCGGGTCGCTTAACACCGCACAAAGCCATGCTTTTTCAAGCGACGTCAGCGGGATATGAGGCTCTTTTTTCAGGATAGACTTGTATACGCTATCCTCTTTTTTCAGCAAGCTATATCCGTCCTCACCTGTGAGCTTAGGTTCGAGGAAAAGAACGCTTTCAGAAAAGCCGTTCTGCCTGATGATATCTGCTATCTCAGCCTTTGTGACAGTGTGTCTTTTCAGAATTTTCTCCGTTATGCTGTAATAGGTGCTGTATATTTCCGAAAACAATTTCATTCGTAAGCACCTCCGTATATTTCATAAAGCCTTGCGATATCCGAATCAAATTTATCCTGCAATTCCTCATTTGTTGTTTCAAATGCCACTATCCTGCCGATGAACGTTTTTATCCATGGGAAGGCTTCGTTAGCGTCAAAAAGGTCAATGTCAAAGGCATAAAGCCCGTCGGATTTCTTTGTTACAGTACCGCTTCTTTTTTCACGTTCCAAACGCTTCACAACATACATTTCTTTTGCTTCGTCTACCGCTATCTCCATGTGAATATGCTCTTTTTGTCCGTATCTGCGTGATTTTCCAAAGCTCGTTCCCCATAAAAATCTGCGGTTGTCCTCATAATATCTGTAATATGTATCATAGTCAGCTACCACATCAAGGGGAGTCACTTTCACAATGGAATCCACCCTTACAGACATCAAACGTTTCTGCTTTGTGAAATACATAATAAGATAATTTCTTCCTGTCTGCACCGAGCAATGTATCTTCAGCACAACGGCTGTTATCTCGTGCTTTTTGTCGTTCTTTCGGCTTACGCAGGATAGCAGAACAGCCTTTTTCTGCTCCATTGCCCCCATGATATCAATGAGTATCTCATCATCAAGAGTATGCACCATGTAAGCGTGCTTACGCACAAAAATATTATTTTTCGCACCCAGCTTATCCATGATAAAGCTGCCCACCACGCCAAAAGGATTTTCCTCAGAGAAGAATTTTATCATATCCCCCAAGCCCTTATACCTGCTTACAATATCATCTGCATAACAACCGGTTTTGGTGTATAGGATATTTCTTCCCCTTTTGACCTCCGACACCAAGCCCTCTTTTACATATTCCTTTAGCTTGATACGGATTATCTGCACGTCTATTATCATGCCGTAGTTTGCAGAAATATAGTCTGCTATCTCCGATACCGACATGGCGTTATCTTCAAGAGCGTCCATTAAAATAAAGTGCAGACGGATATCATTGTCCGTAAAGGTCTTTGAACGATAGCACTGATACAGTGGGTTTTGAAAAATGTTGCCCGAATCCACCTGCACAGATACTTTCTTTTTGTGACCCTCCAAAGAGGTGTGAACGTGGTCTGAAAGCCAGCTTTCTATCCTGCGTTTTTCGTTGTCATAGGTGCGCTTGCTTTTTGCGTCAAAACTTTCTCTTGTGTGAAACCCAAAGATATAGAAATCACGCACATATTCTCTTATCTTCTCAAAATTTTTTATAAGTTCAGAATATACCGCCATTCAGAACACCTCCTTTGATAACATTATACCAAATCTATACTCCCATTGCAATACATAACAAAACCTCGCACCTTTTTTTATATGATTATTTTGTATCTATCTGCTATAATACATACAACAAAAGCAGGAGGTACACAAAATGTTTGAATATTATGATAAAGATAAAATGCTAGTACCGATCAAGATATGGACAGAGTCTATAGACGATATCGAGGAAAGCTGTCTTGAGCAGGCGATAAACCTTGCAAATCTTCCATTTGCCCATGACCATATCGCATTGATGCCTGATACTCATACAGGAAAGGGAATGCCTATAGGCGGTGTGATAGCCTGCAAAAATACGGTGATCCCAAATGCAGTTGGCGTTGACATCGGCTGTGGAATGGCATTCGTGCAGACAGATATCCCTGTGAGCATTCTTCGTGACACTGTAACAGGGAGCGGCGAGCTTATAAAGGTGATAGTAGGAAATATACTCCGTACTATCCCAGTGGGCTTTAGTCATTATGGCAAGCCGCAGACTTCTGCTGTGCTTGATAAGGCGCAAAGCGAGATAGAAAGATACAATGTTGACAGCGAATTGCTGAAATTTATCGAGCAGGGATATTATTCCGTTGGCTCACTGGGTGGTGGAAACCATTTTATCGAGATACAGGAAGACGAAAACGGCATGGCTTGTATAATGCTCCATTCGGGAAGCCGAATGTTCGGCAACATGATAGGGCAGTATTTCAACAAGATAGCCCATGAGATGAATGACAAGTATTTTTCAACTGTTCCCTCAGAGTATAACTTGCCGTTTCTTCCTGTGGATACAGACGAGGGTCAGAGATATCTTAATTGGATGAAGCTTGCAATGGACTTTGCTTTTGAAAACAGAGAGGTAATGCTTGAAAAGGTAAAGCATATTTTCACAGAGCAGGTTGAGAAGTATACGGGTATCACACCAAACTATAGTGACGAGATAAACTGTCACCATAACTATGCCGCATTGGAAAATCACTACGGTGAGAACGTGTGGGTACACCGCAAAGGCGCTATCCATGCGGCAGAGGGCGAAGTCGCTATAATCCCAGGATCTATGGGCTCAAACAGCTATATAGTCAGGGGCATGGGCAAAGCTGAAAGCTTCTTGACTTCTTCTCATGGCGCAGGCAGAAACTATTCACGCACAGGCGCAAAGGAGAAATTCTCCGTTGAGTTTGTTATGGTAGACCTGAGGCAAAGAAACGTGGTGCTTGGAAAGACCAGTAAGAAAGACGTGGCTGAGGAGTGCCGCTTTGCTTACAAGGATATAGATGTTGTTATGAAAAATCAAAGTGACCTGACCACCCCTATAAAGAAACTTTTCACAGTGGGCGTTGTCAAAGGATAGGAGGTAATTTATATGAAACTTGCAACTGCATTGGCTGAACGTTCTGATATCCAGAACAGAATAAACACGATCTCAGTCAGACTTGACAATAACGCAAAGGTGCAGGAGGGCGATGTTCCTGCGGAAGACCCAAAGGCTCTTATGGAGGAGCTTGACAGGCTGATAGTCCGTCTTGAAGATCTGGTGGCACGGATAAATCTTACCAACAGCGGAACAGTATACGAGGGCAAGACTATCACAGAGCTTCTTGCACACAGAGATTGTCTGAAAAAGAAGGTAAGGGTATTGCGGGATTTTCTGAATACCGCAAGCGACCGTGTCACAAGAATGACAAGAACAGAGATAAAAATAGTCAGCACTGTGCCTGTGACAGAGATACAGAAAACGGTTGACGGTCTTGCAAAAGAACTGAGAACTGTGGACGAGAAAATTCAGGAGCTGAACTGGACAACAGAACTGGTGTGATGAAATGGGTGGGATATCTACAGGGTGGATGTATCTCTATCAGCAGAGAATGTGCTGATTATGGACAGAAACTTCGGGCAGGTTTCAGAGGTTCAAGTCCTCATTTGACAACGCATTGCCAGCAACGTAACATGCGTATCGTAACAAATTCTTATTACCACCTTGCATCAACTGTAGATAGGGTTGGGATATGAAAAACGGCATGACCTTGATTTGGTCGTGCCGCCTTTTTTATGCAATGTGATCAGAATTTTTCGTAAAATGTGCAAATGCTCAAATTATTCCCTCATAAAATGTGTGAAATTAAAAATTATTCACTCATAAAATGTGCAGAGAGTGCCACAATCGCCTATTTTACGTCACTTTACTCCTCGTGTGCAAGAAGTCTTTTATAGCTGCGGTCAATGCCTATAGCCCCAAGGGGTGCTGTGATAAGGATCGCAAGCACAGCCACAGAAAGCACTATCTTTCCGCAGGGCAGACCAAGTGACATCGGCACTGAGCCGATAGCCGCCTGCACTGTCGCCTTTGGCATATATGCCGTTACACAGAAAAGCTTTTCTTTAAGGGTCAGCTTCGTGCCGAGAAGACATATCCATACGCCCATGGCTCTGAAAATAAGCGCTCCGAAAATAAGAAGCACAGCCGCCACACCTGCCGTAAGGGTGTAGCGTATGTCCACTGCCGCACCAACAAGGACAAAAAGCACAGCTTCAGCGGCTATCCAAAGCTTGCCGAACTTTTCTGAAAGCCTTGCAGACACGCTTTTGTCAGTCTTTATTTTTATCACGCAAGCCATTGCCACAACAGCAAGAAGTCCCGATACAGCCACATAAGGCTTCAAAAATGTTTCCACTGACATGAGCAGGAACGCCAAGCCCAAGATAGCGATGACCTTTGTGCTGTTTCTTATTTTGTTACCTTTACGGTAGGATATCTCAAAAATATAGAAAATCACAAACCCTGACAGCGAGCCGAGAAGCACTCCGAGGATTATTGACACAGGGATATTGAGAAAATCCGTCGCCTTTGCAGAGCCGCCCTGTGCCATTGTTACGAATGTGGAGAACAGAACGATAACGAAAATATCATCGCATGAAGCTCCCGCAAGTATCATTTGCGGTATGCTTTTTTCATTGCCATATTTTTCTTCCATAAGCTTCACCATTCTCGGCACTACCACCGCAGGGGATACCGCACCAAGCACCGCACCCATAACAGCGGCTTCCATGTGATTTATCCCAAGAAGCAGCGGAGCAAGGATAAAATATCCCAGTATCTCAAAGCTTGCAGGCAGAAATGACATCATGACCGCAGGTCTGCCCACTTTTTTCAGATCAGACAAATTGAGTGACAGCCCTGCTTTGATAAGGATGATGATAAGGGCTATCTGCCGAAGCTCTGAGGATATGCCAAGTATCTTAGGATCCAGCAGATCGAGAACGTAAGTGCCTGTGAGAATGCCCGTTGCAAGCATACCGATTATCCTCGGCAGACCGATAGCCTGAAAAATGGCGGCGGCTGACAGCCCCACAAGAAAGATCACAGCCAGTGAAAATAACATAATTATACCTCCCAAAAATCAAAAAAGCTGACAACTCCTGCGTAAAAACAGAAGTCATCAGCTTAATAAGCGGTTTAGGTTTCCCAGGGGAGAACATCATTCCCCGATATGAGATTTTACTATTGTATTTTACCACATCACTGTGGTATTGTCAAGACCCTAGCAGGTCTGCGGTTGGGCTTTTTTCATTTTTGTGGTCTGGCGCTGAGCCATAACAAGCTTGTAGTATACGCCTTTTTTCTGCATAAGTTCAGCGTGAGTGCCAAACTCTGCAAGTCTGCCCTTGTCAAGGACGATAAGTCTGTCGGCGTTGCTGAGGGTGGAAAGTCTGTGAGCAATGGCAATTGTCGTCCTGCCCTTTGTGAGCTTGCCCAAAGCGTCTTGTATCTGCTTTTCCGTCTGAGTGTCAAGAGAAGCCGTCGCCTCGTCAAGTATTATTATCTTAGGGTCATGGAGTATCGCTCTTGCAATGGCAATTCTCTGACGTTCGCCGCCCGAAAGCTGATAGCCCTTGTTGCCCACTCGGGTGTTGTAGCCGTCAGGGAGCTTTGTGATAAAGTCATGTGCATTCGCAATTTTCGCTGCCCTTATTACTTCCTCAAAGGTAGCGTCAGGCTTTGCATATGCTATATTTTCAAGTACGTTTCCGTCAAAAAGGAAAGTTTCCTGCAACACCACGCCCACCTGTGAACGCAGACTGTGCTGTGCAATATCCTTTATGTTCACACCATCAATGCGTATCTCTCCCTGCGTGCAGTCATAAAGTCTGAGAATAAGATTTATCATTGTGGATTTTCCCACACCTGAGTGTCCCACAATGCCTATCATTTCGCCCTTGTTTATCTTGCAGGTTATGTCTTTCAGCACAGGATTGTATACCTTGTAGCCGAAATAAACACCGTCAAATTCGATATCGCCTTGAATGTCAAGGTCAATAGGGTCATCACAATCACGAACGTCAGTGTCCTCGTCAAGTATCTCAAAGACCTTGCCTGCGGAAACTGAGGTGTCCGCAAGATTTCTCGGTATCTGTATGAGCCAGCGTATAGGCTCGTAAAGCATTGCAACGTAGGTGGTAAACTGTATAAGCTGACCTAATGTCATGGTGTGGTCGAGAATCATGTTTCCGCCGAAATACAGTACGAAGAAGTTACCAATGGTGAGGATAAATTCTGAGGCAGGAATGGTGAGATACCACATCATTTCCGCACGAACACAGCTTTTCGCCCAGCGTTCGGAACATTCTGTGTAGTGCTGTATCTCCCTTACCTCGTTGCCGTAGGACTTTACAACTCTTATGCCGTTTAAAATATCATGCAAAGTTTCTCCATGAGAAACGCCATTTTTCCATACCTTTGTGTAACGTATCGCCATGGCGTCAAAAAGCTTTTGCACTATTATGAAAACTATCGGCACAGGCAAAACTGTCATAAGCGCGAGCCGCCAGTCCATAATAAAAAGCAGTATGCCTATTATCACAAGGGAAAGTATTTTTACTATGGCGTCCTTGCCGTTTGCAGTGATGAAGTCCTCAAGCTTTGCGGCATCGCTTGAAACACGGTTGATAAGCTCGCCTGCTGTTCGCTTTGATATGGAGTTCATGGAAAGCTGCTGTGACTTTTCAAATATCTCCTGCCTAAGGTCACGTCCCAGATTGAGAGCCACCTTGAAGCTGTTTTTCATGTTGAAAAACTCAAACACTCCTGCCAAAAGCAGCAGGGTGACGATAGTGATGATAACTCCTGCAAGTCCTGCCCAATGGGTGTTTTTCGGGGTAACATACTTGTCGATTATAACTCTGTCAAGATATGGCGCAAGCACCCAAATAAGCTCGGAAAGTATCGTGCATATAACTGCGATCGCAAAATATTTCTTGTATGGCGCAATGCGTTTTATGAGCTTGACCATTGTCTTGCCCTTGCCTGTGCAGTAGATACATTCCTTTGCGCCCTCCAGCGGCAGACCGCATTTGGGGCAGACAGGCTCTTCCGTGTCAGTTATCTCCATAAGCTCGCCGGTTCTGAGGCAGTGGTCAAGAAGTTTCATAAGCTCTGCATATCTCAGAAACTGATCCTGCGAAAAACCGCAGAAGCAGATAGTTTCACCGCTTTTCAGCGTTCCCTGAGCCATTGAAGTGCCTATCTGCTGTTTGCACTCAAACTCGGAGAAATCGTCTATGCTGTATTCAAGTGTTATCTCACTGCCGTTGTAAATGTATATCTTTTCTTTTGTCACGCAGAAATGTCCGTCCATTTTGTCGCCCTTACAGGTGAAGTTTGCAGGCAGAGAGTAAACAATGTCTGCCGGGGCATTCTGTGGCAGGGAAGTTTTTAGATCCATATTTTCACACTCCTTTCAGTGTGGTCTGACACCTTTTAGGTGTACATTTCAAGCACCTGACGGCTTTTTCTGTCAAGCTTATGAATGTCAGGGCAAAAATATTTGTTGCCGTCTGCGTCGTTGACGTAAAGATAATCATAGCCGATCATTCTGAAATTCTGATACCAGTCACGGATACAGATAGTTTTCTGTCCCGAAGTTGTGTCAGCCTTTACAAAGATCGCACCACGCATATTGTCCTTTATGCTGTAGACCTTTGTTATCTCAGGCATATAGTATTTGTATTCAAGATAGCTGTCAAGGAGCTTGTATTGCTCACCGTCAAGCTCCGCCATATCTTTTATCACGCCTATCTCGCGAAATTCTTTTTCAGAATTTTCGTATGAAAGGCTTATGTAGGTGGTCTTTGAGTAAAATGGTATGAGCCTTGTGGGGTTTACCTTGTGATAAGTCCTGCCCTCATAATCGAGGGTAAGAAAACCGCTTTCTTCCTTTGCAAGGCGTATCTTTTTGCAGTCAAGCAAATTAAGCTTATCGACCTCATAAACCTCCTGCTCTGGGATATTGTTTTCAGCCATTGTGTTCATCTCCTTACTATTCGTTTATGAACTGCAATGCTTCCGATTGCAGTTTGTAAAGCTCGAAATATTTGCCTTTTTCTTTTATGAGCTTGTCATGTGTACCCATTTCTTTAAGCTCACCATTTTCGATAACGCAGAGCATATCAGCGTCACGGAGAGTTGAAAGGCGGTGTGCGATAGAAATAATCGTCCTGCCCTGTTTCAGATTGTCGATAGCGGCTTGTATCTTTCGCTCTGTCCTTGTGTCCATTGAAGCGGTCGCTTCGTCAAGGATAAGTATGTTAGGCTTCTGAATGATAGCCCTTGCGATAGATATTCTCTGCTTTTCACCGCCTGACAAGGATATTCCGCCCTCGCCGACCTTAGTGTTATAGCCCTCAGGGAGCTTTGTTATAAACTCATGTGCGTTTGCGGACTTTGCCGCTTCGATAACTTCTTCCATGGTGGCGTCAGGGTTTGCATAGCGGATATTGTCAGCTATCGACCCTATGAAAAGGAAAGTTTCCTGAGAAACTATACCGATATTTCTGCGCAGATCGTCAAAAGCTATCTTCCTGATAGGCACGCCGTCAATGGTTATCTCACCGCCTGTTACGTCATAAAGCCTTGCCATAAGGTTTATGATAGTGGATTTTCCTGCGCCTGTTTTACCAACGATCCCAAACATATGCCCAGCCTGCACCTTGAAAGAAACGTTTTTTATGATAGGGTGTCCTGCTTCATATTCAAAGGATACATTTTTAAGCTCGATATCGCCCCTCATGTTTTCCATATGAACAGGGTGTTCGTCCTCTTTTACAGTAGGCAGAGCGTCCATTATCTCAAACATTCTTGATGCGGCGTCCATACATTTTGCCCAGCGGTCGCCTATCCATGTGAAAAAGTTGATAGGATCCATAGCCATTTCGGTATAGGAAATAAGTGCTGAAAGTGCGCCGAATAGTATGTGACCTTTTATAACAAGCACTGCGCCAAGGCAGAAAACAAGCTTGTTCACTATCCTATAGAACGTCCATATAACAGGGATAGTGTTTGCTATTCGTGAGTTTATCCTTGAGTTTATCAAAAATGCGTCAGTGTTTTTCACTCTATAGCGGTCAATCTCTCTGTCCTCACGGGCGAAAGCCTTTACCACACGCTGACCGTTCATAACGTCAGACAGCACCGAATTTGCAGAACGCATTGCAACATCATATTTGCGGTAAAGCTTGCGCTGGCTTTTGTAAAATTGGTGCTGAACTATCTCTATCACCGAGATAGTGAGGATTATACCAAGTGACAGAAGTGGCGAAATTGTGAGCATTATCACCGCAATGCCCACTATCTTTACCACGTTTGTAAGTCCGTATGGCACTATATCCGTGAAAAACCAGTAGATGTTCTGACTATCTCTGTCGACCCTCGACATAAGCGAGCCTGTCTGCTTGCTTGTGAAAAAGTCAAGGGAAAGCCGCTGCATTGAGGAGAATATCTTCACACGCAGTCTGTGCGTAACAACAGGCACGACCTTTGAGGTTATAATGCCTGAAATGATACGCATTATCATTCCTGCAATGTTAATGCCCACGATGAGCATTACTATCATGAGTATCTTGCCATAGTATTTTCCGTTTTCCGCAAGCACGTCGTCATAGAGCATTTGCGAACCGAATATCGGCGAAAGCACCGCAAAAACGTTGCTTAAAACTATGGTGAGCAGTATTAGAAATACCGCACCCTTAAATTCACCGAACATAGAAAGCAGGCGTTTGAATACCGAGCGTCTGTCTACACATCTCGGACAGACAGGGCGGTTAGGGTCAGGATAAGGCTCACCGCAGGTAGGGCAGTGGGTCTTTACTCCTTCCAACAGGCGGTCGTCAATAGGCTCGTTCTTGGCTGTGCAGTTCACACGCTGGCTGAATTTCTCGAATTTGTCAGCAAAGCCAAGTGAGAACCTCGCTATAGGAAACTCCTTGCCGAACTTGTCCTTTATCATAAGTCTTGCGGAATTTGCATAGCGGTCAACATACATTTCTTCAATGCTGTCTATGGGGTATTCATCATAGCCTGATACTGTAAAGCTTACGAGATTTTTTCTCTTCTGCCCACGTTTCATTTTTCCGTATTCTTCATAGCCACGGAGTATGCAAAGGGTGTCTTTTGTGAAAGTTATGTATACGTCCACATATCCGCCCTCACCGTCAAGGTCAGCTTTTACGCAGTAAAGCAGCTCGTCAGTCATAACTCCACGCTTTAGCAGTTCGTTTTCTGCAAGCTGTGGCAAAACGTCGAAAAACTTCATGTATTCCCTCCTTTTCGGGATAAATTTCATATTCTTCCGATATAATTCTGTAAATTCGCATAATGTAACTGCCTATAACAGGTCAAAAAAAGACCTCTGATACCTGATATCAGAGGTCGCAATAGATCTGCAGTATAATATCCAGAAAGCTGATAAAAATCTCATTAGCTTTTGGCAATAAGGGCAGGCAAAATGACATCTGAAAGGCACATTGAACTCACATTATTTGTAAGGCTTATATTCTCGTTAGTCTTTAGAAGATCGAAAAGAATATTTCTCTTTTCACCCACCACCTTTTGGTTTATTTTTATAGCGTTTATCATTATACGATTTTTCGTGAAACATCACGCAAGGTTTGTTATATAGCCAAACTTTCTATTTGTCAATAGGATTTTCCAAATTTTTTTTGCTTTTTGAGAAAGCTGCCCAGAATATCAGCGCAAGAAGTATCACCGCAAAGCACATCCAGCCTATAAGGACCGGCAGACTTCTGCTTGAAAATGTGTCATAGTAGCCTTTAAGATAGATGAAGCATATAAGTGCAGGCACAACGTAGGCCATGTAGCTGCGAAGCCAGTTAGGGATATGCTTGCCCTTGCCAGTGTTGGCTTCCTTGATGAAGTTCTCCCAGCCCCAGCCGTTTTTGCGAACGCAGAAAAGCACTCCCACAAGAGAGCCAAGTGGCAGAAGATTTGATGATACCAAGAAGTCTTCAAGGTCCATGATAGTCGAACCTGCGCCCATTGGCTGGATATTTTTCAGCAGGTTAAATCCAAACACAGCAGGCATTGTAAGCACAAGTATCATCACAAGGTTTACAATAAGTGACTTTTTTCTGCTCCAATCCCACAGTTCCACCGACATTGTGATAATGTTCTCAAACACTGCGATAACGGTGGAAAGCGCCGCAAATGACATGAAGATGAAGAAGAATATTCCCCACAAACGGCTTGAAGCCATATGGTGGAAAACGTTAGGCAGAGTGATGAAAAGCAGTGACGGACCTGAGTCAGGCTCGATTCCGTATGCAAAGCAGGCAGGGATTATGATAAGTCCCGCAACGACAGCCACGGCAGTGTCAAGAACGATAACGTTCACAGACTCGCCTACAAGAGTGCGGTCCTTTTTCAAATAGCTTCCGAATATCTCCATTGTGCCTATGCCTATGCTTAGTGTGAAAAACGCCTGAGTCATTGCGGCGAAAAGCACTGATGTGAAGCCCTTTTCCTTAAAGACGTCAAAGTCCGGCACAAGAAAGAATTTAAGCCCCTCAGAAGCGCCTTTCAGCCTGATAGAGTTCACCGCCAGCACCACCATGAGCGCCATAAGCAGTATCATCATAAATTTCGTTACCTTTTCAATGCCGTTTTGCAATCCCAGTGCGCAAACACCGATACAAAGTATGATAACGATAGCCGAGAATATGAGCATGAGCCACGGGGAAGCCTGCATATCCTTAAAAGCTTCAGCCGTTGCCGCTGTGCTTGAAGCGTCCAACGAGCCAGTGGCGTATTTAAAAGCGTAGTATAACATCCAGCCTGTGACCATGGTGTAAAACATCATGAGCAGATAGTTTCCTGCAATGCTTGTGTATTTTGTGCAGTGATATCGGCTGCCGGGCTTTTCAAGTCGGTTGAAAGCCTGAGAAAGACTTCGGTTGCTTCCTCTGCCTATGGCAAATTCGCATATGAGTATTGGAAGACCCAACAGCACAAGGCAGATAAGGTATAGGAACAGAAAAGCTCCGCCGCCGTTTTGTCCGCAGATGTATGGAAATTTCCACACGTTGCCAAGACCAATGGCACACCCTGCGGATACAAGTATAAATCCCAATCGGGATTGAAAGGTTGCTCTGTTTTTATTTTCGTTCATAATAATTCTCCTGTAAAAATAGTCATACAATCTCTATTATATAGTATATCTTATCTTTTGTCAAATTTTCACAAAGTATCATATTACTATGCTAAAACGTGTTAAAAAACAAGCCTTTCAAAAACGAAAAAGCGGGACGTCGAGGGCGCCGTCCCCTGCATATACTGCAAAATGTTTTGTGAAATTTTGCCGAAAACAAAAACCCTCCCGAAAGGGGAAGGCTTTGTTTTAAGGAAATGTATTATTAAAGGATAATTATTATGCAAATTTATATAAATTCTATTTTTCTGTAGGAGTCGATAGCGCCCTGATGTTTAACGCTTTCACCGCAGAATTTATTTGAAAACGCTATACAGCGTTCTAGCTGTGCATTGTCAAGGTCACAAAGACCTTCGGCGGTCACGCTGAGAGCTTTTAGTGCATATAGGAACGAGCCTATAAATCCGTCCCCTGCACCTGTTGTGTCAACGGCTTTCACCTTTTCGCTCTCTGCAAATGCCTGTGCGTTATTGGTGAAAGCATATGCTCCCTCTGAGCCGCAGGTGTATATCACAAGCTTCACATTGCCCGTGAAAAGCTTTGGCAGAGCGGCTTTGATGTCGTTTTCACCTGTGATAAATCCAAGCTCTTCGTCTGATATCTTCACAATGTCAGCCATTGGTATAAACTCATTCACGGTATCATGCAGAGCTTTCTTGTCGTTCCAGAGAGGAAAACGCAGATTAGGGTCAAAGCTTATCATTGCGCCTTTTTGACGTGCATAGGCGATAGCCTTTTTGTGTGCGTCTTTCATCGGAAAATCTCCAAGGGAAACACTGCAAAAATGCAGTGCGTATGCGTCCTCAAACCATTCCTCTTTTACCTGATCCGCTGAAAAAAGCATATCTGCGGAGGGCTTTCTGTAGAATGAGAATGTCCTGTTGCCGTCATTTTCAAGGCTCACAAAAGCCAATGCTGTGTTAGCCTTGTCGGTGAAGCTCACAAGGGAAGTGTCGATTCCAGCCCTTGCAAGGTCGCCTGCTATCTTTCTTCCGAATGGGTCATCACCAAGCTGAGTGATAAATTTCGAGCTTCCACCAAGGATAGTGAACGCTCCGCAGACGTTTGCAGGCGCTCCGCCGCTCTTAGGGCTGAAAGCCGTTACTTCTTCAAAGGCACAGCCTGTCTGTGCAGGAATAAAATCTATCAGTGCTTCGCCTATGGCAAAAAGTGTGTTTCCCATTGCAGTTCCTCCTCTCAGATGTCCCAGACCTGTGCCTCAAAGCCGTTTACTTTAAGCTTTACGCTGTCATTATCGGGATATATTCTTGTTGACATCACAGTTTCGCCGTCATTGATATATACCTCAATGCTTGACATATCTGCGATAACTCTTATGTTTCTCACGCTGTCTATCTCTGCGTTTCTTACCGTTCTGCCACAGCCGTATTTTTCGTCAGTAAATTTCATTGTAAAGAGCTTTTTCTCTTTATCAAAGCCAAGTTCCAGCTTGCCGTCAAGGAATATGCTGAAGTTGTCCGCAGGCTCACCGTCAAGCTCAAATGGCAGAGGATATTCTGCAGTTTGACCGCTGCTCTGACGGCGTGCGTTGCTTTTAAGCTCGTCAAATTCAGCTATAGGCTGCTGTCTGAGCTTGCCGTTGGGTGCAACAGTTACAACTCTCGGTATGGTAAGGCAGTGCTGCCAGCCAAGCTCAGTGGTGGCATTGCCGTATGCCTTGTTATCCATGCCAAGCCAGCCTATGAGTATTCTCCTGCCCTGCGGGTCAAGAAATGTCTGCGGTGCATAGAAGTCAAAGCCCATGTCCCACTCGGTGAAATCGCCTAGAACGCTGTCCTCAAGCTTGCCCTGAACGGGGAAGTAGCCTGATTCGTTGAGGTTCTGCCATTTTGTTTCATAGTGATGCATACCCTGCGGGCAGGTGCTTAAAAAGCCCTTGCCGTCTATCTCGAAATAGTCAGGGCATTCCCACATATAGCCGTAGCCCTCTTTGTATACCTTGCCGGTGTATTTCCAGTTTATAATGTCGTCAGATTCGTATACAAGCACACAGCCTTTGTCGTCAAGAGTTCTTGCACCGAGCACCATTTTCCATATGTCGCCCTCTTTCCACACCTTTGGGTCTCTTACATGGCATGAGCAGAAATCAGGGTAGTCGCTGTTTCTGAGAAGTACCTGCTTTTCACTCATTTTGCTTCCGTCTGTGGTGGTGACGTGGATAACGTTCGCCCCTCTGCCGGCTTTGACATAATCATAATCGCCTATCATCTTCACATTACCTGTGTAGAAAATATGCAGAACACCGTCATTTTCAATTGCGCTTCCTGAGTAAACACCATGGCTGTCCTCAGGAATGTCAGGCATCATAACTGCTCTGTCATAAGTCATGTGCATAAGGTCGCTGCCGTGATAATGTCCCCAGCCTCTTGGCGTGTGACCGTCAGCGGCAATTGGGCTGTACTGAAAATAAACATGATATTCGTCCTTGTAAAAGCTCAGACCGTTCGGGTCATTGAGCCAGCCGTCAGGCGGTTCGATATGAAATCTCTGACGCCATTTTGCGTTCTTTATTCTTTCTCTGTTTTCCAGTTTTTCTTTGTTATCCATTTATATCCTCTCCTTTTAATGCGTTGACTATAATTATTGACGGCTTGTCTGTACTTTATGCGTTTACCTTTATTAGCTCATCTCCTATAGTCACTTCTGTGCCTTCTTCTGCAAGCTCCTCAACGGAGGCAAATTCGTCTGAATTGCCCACAAGAACAGGTGTGATAGTCTGATAGCCCTTACTCTTTATAAAGTCCGTATCGAAAGTGATAAGCGTCTGTCCCTTTGTTACTCTGTCGCCCTCAGAAACGTAAGCCTTGAAGCCCTCGCCTTTAAGCTCAACAGTGTTTATTCCAACGTGGATAAGAAGTTCCTTACCGTTGTCAAGCGTCAAACCAACTGCATGGAAAGTGTCAAAAAGCGTTTCGACCTTGCCGTCGCCAGGTGCAACGACCTTGCCCTCAGTAGGTTCTATTGCCGCACCAAGACCAAGTATACCCTGCGCAAAGGTCTGGTCAGGAACGTTTTCAAGCTTTACAGCCTTGCCGCTAAGCGGAGCTGTGATAATGCCGTCATCTGCTACGTCTGCATTTTCAGTCTTTGTTTCCATAGCCTGTGCAGGCTGTTCAGCCTTTTCTGTCTTGTTTTCGGAAGTCTTGTTCTCATTTCTTATCTGCTCGTTGTTCGTGCCAAAAAGCCAAGTAAGAGTGAATGCAACGCCCATTGCTACAGCCATTGATATTATATACTTAACTGGGTGGTTGAGTGTAAGAAGTATTGCAAATATTCCTGTTACACCTGTTGCAGTTGCGCCAAGGTGGAGGATAGAAGCGACCATTGCTCCGCAAGCGCCGCCGATAGAACCGAATATGAAAGGCTTTACAAATCTAAGGTTTACACCGAATATTGCAGGCTCTGTGATGCCGAGCATACAAGACAGAGCAGAAGGATAAGCCATTGATCTGATCTTGTTGTTCTTGCTTCTTACTGCCACTGCAAGGCAGGCAGCTCCCTGAGCCATGTTTGCGGCAGATGCCAGAGGCAGCCAATATGTCGCACCGTATTTAGCAAGCTGACCAATGTCGATAACAGTGTACATATGATGTATACCGCCAACAACTGTAGTTGAATAGAAACCGCCCATTATGAACGAGCCAATGCCGAATGGGATAGTGATAAGCTTCTGAACGCCTGTGATAATGCCATTTTCAAGGGCAACGAATACAGGACCGATAAAGGTGTAAACGAGGAAAGCTGTTACTGTAAGGCTCACAAGAGGTGTAACGAAAAGGTCGACAATGTCAGGCACTTTCTTGTGAAGCTTTTTCTCCATAGTCGCAAGAATGAATGAAGCGATTATGATAGGTATTACATGACCCTGATAGCCTACCATGTGAACGTTGAACAGACCAAATATGGAGAAAGTCTGCTCATATCCGTTTGTGGAAACTGTCCAAGCGTTTTGCAGGTCAGGGTGGATAAGGAACATTCCTATTACCGCACCAAGATAAGGGTTGCCACCGAACACCTTAGTTGCAGAATAGCCGATAAGTATCGGCAGGAATGTGAACGCTGCATTTGAAAGCAGTTTGAATATTGTGAAAACATATCCATTGGTGTCAAGGGAGATAAAGCCGTTTGAAGCCATGAAATTCAAAGCTTCCATTATTCCCATGATAAGACCGCCTGCAACGATAGCAGGGATTATAGGTACGAATACGTCGCCAAGAGTTTTGATAAGTCTTTTGAACCAGTTCTGCTTCTGAGCCACCTGAGCCTTGACTTCGTCCTTTGAAGAGGCTTCCACGCCTGCCTCTGCGATAAATTCGTCATAGACCTTGTTTACCGTTCCGGTGCCTATGATGATCTGAAGCTGTCCTGAAGCTTCAAAAACGCCCTTTACAACATCAATGTTCTCCAGGGTATCCTTTTGTATCTTTGAGTTGTCTGCGATTATAAGTCTTAATCTTGTGGCACAGTGTGCGGCACTGACCAGATTTTCCTTTCCGCCTATAGCAGAAAGTATCTCACGAGCTGAACTTCTGTGATCCATAATATCCCGTCCTTTGCTTGCTTTTTTATTATTTTGTCCGAACTATGTTATTTTATCAGTTTCATTATTTATGTGATACCGATTTCATTAACTATATTATAACCCATGGCAGTGCATTTGTCTATTGACAAATAATATAAACTTACAAGGCGGTGTTACAAGGTTTCACACAGTTTCACATTTTTTCTCTGTAGACTCACGCTCTTCCAGCTCAAAATCGAGCGTCAGTGTCCTTGGTATAGAGCTTTCTCGCTTAAGTGAATTGAGCAGCATTTGTGCCGCTTCTATGCCTGCGGTGCGATAATGAAAATGCACAGAAGTCAGGGGAGTGGACGTGACATTACAAAGCTGAGAGTCGCCAATACCTGCTATCATTATATCCTCTGGTACTTTCAATCCCTGCTCACGGCAGGCAAGGAGTGCGCCTGCGGCAAGATTGTCGGTGGCACAGAAAATGTGGTCGTACCTTCTGCCGCTTCTCAGTAATGTCAAAGCCCTTTTGTAGCCTGAGTCCATTTTAAATTCAGCCGTCTGCATATCAGACTTTTCAATGTTGATGCCGTTATCAGAAAGGGCGTGGAGAAACCCGTCTTTTCTTGCCTGACCTGCCGCCTTGTCCTGCTCGGTAACACCGATAAAAGCGGGCTTTTTGCAGCCTTTGTCAAGCATAAGCTTCTCTGCAGTATAGGCGGCTTTGTAATCGTCATGACAAACGCAGTTTGCACCCTTGTATTCCTGTCCCACAATTACCACCGGCACACGCATTTTTTTCAGCACAGCGTCATGGAGCGGAGTGAAAACAGAAGCCAAAAAGATAACTCCGTCAACACGATTGCTTCGGAAAAGCTCCAGATATTCCACTTCTTTCTTTGGGTCGTTGGCAGAGTTCACAAGCAAAAGCTGATAGCCCTGCTCACTGAGTACCTGACTTATTCCCTCCACCTCTCTTGCACAGCTCTCGCTTGAAAGCTTCGGTATAATAACTCCCACAAGCTTTGTCACCCTTGTTCTCACGTTCTGCGCCTGAACGCTTGGGGCATAGCCTGTGGCTTCTATGGCGGCTTCAATAAGCCTGCGCTTTTCTTCGCTCACATAGCCGTCGTTGAAATATCTGCTCACAGCAGATTTTGATACTCCTGCGGCTTTTGCAAATTCGGTAATGTTCATTGCTCGTCACTCCTTTTATTATATTATACCACTGCACTATGAATTTTCAATATGGTTTCATATGAATATTTCATATATAATGTGAAACTGTTTCAACTAAAAAACTGCCGCACCGAATCGGTACAGCAGTTATGAAAATCTATTTCACTATGGCATGAAGCCTCCATTTCCCACCCTTGTATCTTATAAGGCTCACCATAGCGGTCACAAACCACGTTGCGGCGGTGGTGTACCATATGCCCCAATAGCCTATGAAAGCTATCCTTGTAAGGATAAGTGAAAGACCTATCCTGCATATTACCTCCGCCATGCCGTTTACAAGGGCATAGTTTGTGTCGCCTGCGCCGTTTAAAAAGCCCCTTGTGGTGTGGATAATACCCAGCGACCAGTAGAAAAGTGAGGTTATGATAAGCGCTTTTGCCGATATGCTTATAACAGTCTTGCCCTTGACAAACCAAGATGTTATCGCTCCATCGAACAGTGTGAACAGCACAAGCACCACTGCCGAGAATATCACCGATATCTTTATTGCACAAGCAAGACCTTTCTGCGCACGTTTTTCTTTTCCTGCGCCGATATTCTGTCCTGTGAATGTTGAAACCGCCGCATTAAGTGAAGAAAACGGCTGTTGAACGAACTGCTCGATACGCATTGAAACTGTGTATGCCGCCATGACCGTTTCGCCAAAGCCGTTTGTCACACGCTGGAGAGCCACCATTGATACCGAGATAAGTCCGTTTTGTATGGCGATAGGCACACCTGTTTTCACACAGCGGCTCATCATGTCCTTGTCGGCGTGCATATCGTCGGCGGTGAGCTTTATCTCTCCGCTCACTGCAAAACAGTACACAATACAAGAAATGGCGGAAAGTGCCTGCGTAAGCACTGTCGCCCATGCCGCACCTGCTATGCCGAATTTGAATACCACCACAAAAAGCAGGTCAAGGAGGGCGTTTAGCAAGCTTGCTGCACCTAAGAATATCAGCGGTGTTTTTGAGTCGCCCAAAGCCCTCATTATGGCGTTTATCCAGTTGTATGCTGCCACCGCTATCGTTCCGCCGCAGGCTATCTGCATATACGTCACAGAATCTCCGATGAGCTTGTCAGGAACTTTCAAAAGCTCCAGTATAGGTTTTGCGGCAGGCACGGATAAAAGACTTATTACAACGCCGAATATAGCCGTGACAAGTGCCGAATTGAACACTGCCGACCGCAGGGCTTTTTTCTTGCCTGCACCGAAATACTGTGCGACAATTATTCCTGCACCCACCGAAAGACCTATGCAAAGGGTGTAAAAAAGATAAGTGATAGAGCCTGTAGCACCAACAGCGGCAAGGGCGTCATCGCCCAGATAACGCCCCACCACCATAGTGTCCACTATATTGTATGTCTGCTGCAAAAGATTTCCTGCAAGCAAGGGCAGTGAAAACATTATTATGTGCCGCATTTCACTGCCTTGTGTCATGTCTGTTGTTCTGCTTATTTTAGTCATTATTTTCCTTACGCTTCTTTCTCGCTATGCCGTATATCACTGCACCAACTGCCGCAGCAGCGCAAATGCCTGCCCCAACAGCTATAGGAAGCTTGCTTTTGCCTGACTTAGTGCTTTCAGACTTCGCAGGCTTTTTCTTCTCGAATGGTATCTTTCCGCCTGTTATCTGCATAGCGTCAATTGTATATTTGCCTGATTTTATGGTTACCTTTGCGGTGTGAGCGCCCTCAGACAAGCCTTCAAAATGGCATGATATCTCACGCTGACCTGTCCTTGAAACTGTCACGAGCTGTTCATCACCTCCGTCTATTGATACCCCGAGTATAGCGTTTTCTCCTGTTTCACCTGAAAGCGCAAAGCCTGTTCCCTCAAAGTTTACTGTGAAAGAGTCGCCCTCTGTGCCATCTGATATGGTTCGTTTGTAGTTTTTGAAGCTGCTCATAAGGTTGTGTTCCCAGTTGCCCTCAAAAGTGAAGCAAGAGTCTGTTTCGTCAAAGCGAGTTACATATGTGTCACTGCCCTCCACAGGTTCAGCAGAGAAGTTGTCAAAGCTGTTTTTGTTGTATGAGCTGAAAAGTGACGCTCTGCCTGCGCCGATAAGTGATTCACCCTCGTTCACAGTGTATTCAGCCACCATGTTTCCGTCAATATATCCACGGATAACGTTGTTTACAGCCTCAACTTTAAGCTTGTGAGAAGCTGTGCCGTCAAAGCCGTCTATGCTTCCACTGCTAAGAGTGCCGTCATTTGCTTTAAGCTCCCAGCTTCCGTTCTCATAAAGCTTTATCCAATAGCCACTGTATGAATTGCAGCCAAGCGTGTATCTCAGACCAACGCCCACATAGTTTGATCCTGCGTCCTGCGAAGTCGCAAAAGCAGCGTCAACGTTCACAGAGTAGTTATACCACCTGTCATCACCGAATGTAGTCACAGGTTCGGGGGTGTAGCCCCACTCGTTGGCTTTCATGTCAGCCGTTATCTGCTGAACTAGCATATTGCCCTTGTCGGTCTTTTCCACCTCGAAAGCACCGCCCTGATCTGTTGTGTATCTTGGCGCATTGCCCCTTGATGAAAGATAATTCTCAGGATAGCCTGCATACTCAAAATCGTCCGAATATGGAAGCTTCAAAACAGTGCGTTCGCTCTCGTCAGCGTTTTTGTATTCTGTGCGCTTAGGTGTAACAGTAGAAATTGTCACAATAGAATTTGGCTTCACTGTCACAGAGTATGTATAAGCTCCGCCGTTCTCTGTAGGGGTTATATCCTCAGTTTTCTTGAAATAATTCTCGTCATAGCTGCCGTCAATGCTGTCAGGACCTCTTGTTTCCCATACGCTCACGTTGCTTGACGCCTTGTCAAGTCCTGATACCTTGAGGTCATACTGTATAGGCCCGCTGGTAGTGTTTGTGATAACAGTGCTGTAATCGCCTGTTTCTGTGTCTGTGGCGGTCATATAGCTGTAAACTGCGTCGACGATAGCGTGGCCGTCACCGCCTTTTTTGCCGTCGCTGTAGCAGCCGCTGTCAACGAACGCCCAGCCTTTTTCAATGAACTGTGAAAAATGCAGAGACATATAAAATCCGCTGTCAAGCATATAATAACCGCTCCAAGGGTCGCAGGCTGAGATAAGCTGTTTCTGACAGTAGCAAGCGCCGTCATAGTATGCCGATACAACAGGCTGATACTCATAAAGTGTCATTTTGCCGTTTGGATACATTCCGATTATTCTGTTTGCAATATCGAGGGTGCCGTTTATGCCTGCCAGACCTGAGCCGTCATATCTGTATGTGCCCTGAGCATATGCCATTGGCGAGCTTGCTTCGCTGAACCAAAGTTCTTTGTTTTCTTCATATGCAAGCTTCTGTGCGTTCTCGGTGGACTCACTTGTGTAATGGCTTCCCACCACGTCAACAACGTTCATAAGTTCGCTGTCCTCATACATTCTGTCAGCAAAGCCCCATGTGCAGACCTCTTCTCCACCGACTATCTTTATCTTTGAGTAGTCATAAGGGGTGCCTTTTTCACTTTTGAGATGTGAGGAAAGATATTTCACCCATTCAGGGTCAGCTCCACGCTCATTCTGCACAGCACTTACATAGTCAAATTCAAGTCCATATGTTTCATAAGCGGCGTCAAGGGTGTTTTTATACCATTTGTATCTTGCAGCATAAACGTCGGAAGCGTCAGATACCCACTTTGGTTCACTCCACCAAAGCATATCCAATGTGAGGTCAGGATTTATCTTCTTTGCGTCAGCGGCAAGCTGGTATGCCGCACCTCTTGTTACGTCAGCCTTTTCGTCCTCTGTTCTCATTACAGATGGTTCTGTGCCTGATGATGAGTTTATATCCGCACCCATTTCCAACTTAAGGTGAGTAATGCCGATACCCTCTTTGCCAAACATATATTCCATTATCTGCTCATATACATCTGGGTGTTCAGCCTTGTAATCCAACAGAAGCCTTGATGAGTTGTTTGCACTCACCATGCCTGCCCCTCTGTAGCGCATATTTTCTTTGAGCTGAGCCGTAGTTCCGTCAATAACTATCTCTCTTGTATTATTTGTATTGCTATCGTTCACCGTTGTTCCCTCCGCACTGCAATTGTAAGCGCCTGCGCTAGATATCATCATGACCAATGCTGACACCATTGACGCGCTCCTTTTTAGTATCGTCATAAGTTATCCTCCTTGCATAAAGCATGGCTTCTTGCTTTCTTATGACAATTATAAGCTTAAAGGAGTGTATGGTCAATCTGAAATATTTTGCATATTATTAAGATACGAACATTTTGCTTTGAAATATGCTACGAAAATTCTAATAAAGCTTAAAATATTATTACAAACCTGTTCCTCTTGAACGACGGTATTCTCTTGGCGAAACGCCCTCCAGCTTTTTAAAAACGATGCTGAAATAGTTCCTGTCCTCATAGCCCACCTGCTTGCCTATGTCGCCTATGTCAGAGTCGGTGTTAAGAAGCAGAGATTTTGCCTGAGAGATACGTCGTTTTGCAATATATTCAAGGGGACGCATTGAAGTTTCTGCTTTAAAAACACGGCAGAAATGTTGTACTGACACTCCCGAAAGTCCTGCAAGTGTTTCTGCGGTGATATCCTCCATGTATCGGCTGTCAATATACAAAAGCGCCTGCCTTGTAATGCTTCCCACGTTGTTTCGGCTATCAGGGAAAAGCATTGCAGTCCTCATGGCGAGGATATATTCATACACAAGTGCGGAAGTCTTTTCGCCACAATTCACAGGGTCGGCAGCGGCAACTAAAATTCGCTCAAAAAGCTGAGCAGGTTTTTGGGTGTTTATCTCAGGGGAGAATCTAAAGCTGTCAAAGCCAAGGTTTGCAAGCATTTGCCCCGCAAATTTACCACGGAAAACTATCCAGTTTGTTATCCAATTCCCATTTGCAGGATAATATTCATGCGGAACGCTAGGGGGCAGATAAAATGCCGAGCCTTTAGTCTGCACAAATTCTTCTCCCTCGACAATTAGTCTGCCCTCGCCCCCTGAGGTAAAAAGAAGCTGATGTGAAACAAGCCCTTTGTCCCTTGTGACGTGATATTCAGGGTCGGAAATGCCTATTCCGGTGAGATAAAAGGGCAGGGAAGTCTGCCTGCCGATAACAGGATATATGACCTTTGTCACTGCCACACCTCCTTTTCAAAGTGAAGTTTCATGGTAAATTATATATCCACAAGTGTGATTTGTCAATAGTTCGGTGCTTGACTACGGGTAAACATTGTGCTAAACTTTTATACACAGCGTTTTTCGACACAGCGAACACCCGAAAGGCAGATGAACATTTTGGAAAAAAATCACGATAGGAAAGCATTCAAAGCCCTGATACAGACTGAAGGGTCAGCATTTTCGCTGACCCTTTTGCTTTGCCCTGCTATTTAATTCTCCGAAACATCGATAACAACATATTCAGACTTGCAGCCTGTTTTGAATTTTATCGCCCAGTCTGAAATGCCTGATGTCACGATAAAGTTGGTGTCCTCACGCTTTTCATAGCCGTATGTGCGGTCATTGCCGCCGATGAGAGTGCCAAGGAAGTTTATTGGTATGAGCTGACCGCCGTGTGTGTGACCTGACAAAACAAGGTCTACCTTTGACGCCGCCTGAGCGTCATAATCACAAGGCTGGTGATCCATTACAACTGTGAACTTCGAGCTGTCAAGATCCTTTGTGAGCTCTTCCATAGATGCTCTGTGACCGCCCTTTTCCATTTTCTCAGACCTGTCCTGTCTGCCTATTATGTAGAAACGATCGTCGATAAGCACGGTGTCGTCCTGTAATACGTTGACATTGTTCTTTTCAAGCTCCGCAATAAGATCGTCACCGCTGTAGCCACGATACGAAGGGTCATAGTATCTCTTGTCATGGTTGCCAAATGAGAAATAAACGCCGTATTTTGTTTTCAGCTTGCCAAGAGCTTCACAGCACTGTATCATGTCCTCTTTTGATGTGTCATCATCAACAAAGTCGCCTGTTATAAGCACCACATCGGGGTCAAGCTTCTGTATCTCTTCCATGTACTTTGCGAAGCCGTCCCCATGGAACGTTGTGCCAACGTGAGAGTCTGCAAATTGAACTATCCTTATGTCACCTGACTTCTTATCAGTTTTCAGTGTGTAGTCAGTTTCCCATACATTATTGCAAAGATACCAGCCCACCGCAAGATAAACCACCGTCAGCGGCACGGCGATAAAGCCTGCAAGGCATTTGCTTGCCTGTTTCTTTGATATCTTCTTTCCAATGAACACAAACAAGTCGCACAAAAGCCAGAATATAACAAGATGCAGCAAACAGATTATCGTATTTATCCAGTCCCATATAAGCCATATTATGCCGCCTGTGAGCACTATAAGACCTGCACTTATGGCGTATTTAAGTACCTTTTTATCCTTTGAAAGCTTTTTTATAAAGCCAAAAGCTGATATTCTTCTTGTGAGATAAATAAAGCCAGCCACAGAGCAGACCGCCACAAGAATAGCTATCATTAACCATAAAAACATATTTTGCCTCCTGTAGAATTGCTGTAATATCATTATAAGTCCCCAAGCGGACTAATTTCAACAAGCTTTTTTTTAACATTTCTTTACCTCTGTTAACATTTGTACCTATGTGCTGTTGAAAAAAGCGACAATAAGTTGTATAATTATCATATAGCAGAATGGAGGAAAGCAATATGTATGAAATGAAACGCACTGTAAATTGCAGTCAGATAGGTTCGCATGGCATAATAAGAAATAGTTGCCTTGTTGACCTTTTGCAGGATTGCTCTGTTATCCACCTTGACACTCACCCTGTTATGTCGCCTTTTTTTGAGAAAGAAAACTGCGTGATGTTTCTTGTGTCAAGACAGCTTGATATCGTCCGCAGACCTGAGCAAAACGAAAAGCTCACCGTCAAAACATGGACCTATGAGCTTAAAAGAATGTATGGCTACAGAAACACCGTGATATATGACGAAAACGGTGATATCTGCGTGAAGTCTATAGCTTCTGGCGCTTTCATGGACAAGACCTCTCAGCGGCCTATAAAAGCTCCACAGGAGCTTGTTGATAGGGTGAAGCTCTATCCAAAGCTTGATATGGAGTATCTTCCAAGAAAGATAGCCCTACCTGATACTGAGCCACAGGTGTATGAGGATATCCCGGTGCTGAAATGCTATATCGACATGAACGAACACGTCAATAATGCGAGATATCTTGACATAACAGACGAGTTTGTGGAAAACGAGTCTGCTGTGAAGCGTATCCGTGTGGAATATAAAAATCCCTTGAAGCGTGGTAAAGCCATAAAGGCTCTTGTTTATACCGATGAGGGCAGAAAATTTGTGGAGCTTTGTGATGAAAATAATAAGCCATATTGCATTACTGAGTATGATTATAGGTCATAATGTACAAATCGAAGCTTGCAATAAGCTGACTTTGTTGTATAAAACATAGAAAGCATATTAATCCTATTGACATAGTAGGAATAAAGTGATATAGTATAACCATAGCAAACATAAGCGGTACAGAAAACCGCATAAAATAATTTTCATATCGGAGGTAGATTAAAATGTCAAAGATCTATAAGGGCGTTTCGGAGCTTATCGGAAAAACTCCAATAATCGAAGCAGTTAATTTTGAAAAGGCAGTAGAGGCTGACGCAACTATTCTTGCAAAGCTTGAATATTTCAACCCGGCAGGAAGCGTTAAGGACAGAGTTGCACTTGCAATGATCGAGGAAGCTGAGAAGAAGGGCGTTCTCAAGAAAGGCGCAACTATTATAGAGCCTACATCAGGAAATACAGGTATCGGTCTTGCGGCTGTGGGCGTATCAAAGGGCTACAAGGTAATTCTTACAATGCCTGAAACAATGAGTATCGAGAGAAGAAATCTTCTTAAGGCATATGGCGCACAGATAGTTCTCACAGAAGGTGCAAAGGGCATGACGGGTGCTATCAAGAAGGCTGACGAGCTTAAGGGCGAGATCGAGAACTCAGTTATCCTCGGTCAGTTCGTAAACCCAGCAAACCCAGCCGCTCACTTTGCAACAACAGGTCCTGAGATCTGGGAAGATACAGACGGTAAGGTAGATATCTTTATCGCAGGCGTTGGCACAGGCGGAACAGTAACAGGTGTTGGTCAGTATCTCAAATCAAAGAACCCTGACGTTAAGATAGTAGCAATTGAGCCTGCAACTTCACCTGTTCTTTCACAGGGCAAATCAGGTCCACACAAAATTCAGGGTATCGGCGCAGGCTTCGTTCCTGATGTCCTCGATACAAAGGTTTATGACGAGATCCTCCCTATCGAGAATGAGGACGCTTTCAAGACAGGCAACAAGTTCGCTAAAACAGAAGGTATCCTTGTTGGTATTTCATCAGGCGCAGCACTTAAAGCAGCCGAGATACTTTCAAAGAGACCAGAGAACAAGGGCAAGACTATCGTTGCACTTCTCCCTGATACAGGTGAGAGATATCTTTCAACAGCACTTTTCGAGAGCTAATTTCTCAAACATACAAAATCGGAAAAGGGCAGACAGTCAGGCAAGCTGACGTGTGACCCAATGAACAAGCTTTCTTCGATCAAATCCGATATAAAAAGCCGCAGGGTATACAGTTTTTACGCTGTATGCCCTGCGGCTTTTATTAAGGCAACACCGCACAAAGCCCACCTGACGGCT
>ERZ779656.176-NODE-176-length-56303-cov-22.270178_pt1 | contig 56303 bp, 40 predicted proteins | sample MGYA00511102_ERZ779656 | MGnify/ENA primary metagenome ERZ779656 (study PRJEB29588, sample SAMEA2143980) | human gut metagenome | biome: human gut; feature: human-associated habitat; material: faeces | place: Denmark | collected 2008/2010 ... | reverse complement strand
ATGCGATTATCAAAGATTTCAAAGAACGATGTTTAATTTAAAGTGCCCACTAGTGATATAAAGTCATAATAATCTGCCTAATAAATATGATTATTAAGGCTTTTCCTGAATTATAGTTTTTTACTCTGTTGTTCCTGTTTCGGTAATCCCAATGCTTTCATAAACTCGTATTTCTTGCGTCTGAACCAACTTACATGTGAAACGCCATCTATTTTGAGGTCAAATTTTCCATCTGAGGTTTCTATAAGTGAACAAACTGAGCCATCAGTCTTAAAGTGCTGTCGGAACTCTGTAGAATAGAGTTCGCCTTTAATGGTGACATCCTTGAACATGCACAGCTTTTTGATTAGCCCATCGCCAAAATTCAGAGTATCACGCAAAAACTTGATAGTAGGCATCAGCTTTTCCACATAAGGGAAGTAGCGTTTGACAAAATCCGTAAATTCCGACAATTTGCGGTATTGTCGTTCGTAAGCATTCTTCATTTCCTGTATCTGCTTGCTATGTTGTTCCTCTCGTTGTATGGCTTCTTCTTCAAGTTCCTGTATGCGTTTTTGCAAATCTTCATTTCTATGTTCAAACTCTTTCAACTTACCACCACCGAAAAGAGAACCGACCTTTGCCACGAATGCGGCTTTCGCTTCTGTCTTGGCTACTTCCAGTTTCTCCGACTTGACTTCCTGCCTTACCTCGTCAAGCTGTTGCTCTGCCTGTTGTTGCTCGGTCTGTAACTGCCGCATGTTGGCTTCAAGTTCACCCGTCTTCCGTTTCAAATCACGGTAGTATTGGGCGGTTGTCGTATGGCATGCTTCCGAGCCACGCACACCACGTTGCAAGCCATATTTCTCCATTGCTTTTGCATAACTGTCGTGATATGTTACCAGCTTCTCACGTGTCAGCACATCATCGGCACACAGACGCACGGTATTGGCTTTCTTGCGGTAGTAGCGTTTACCTTCCGTCTGCTTTTTCTTGGCTTTCCTGCGCTCTCCTGTTACTATCGGTACGACCGTGGCATGAATGTGCGGTGTGTGCTCATCCATGTGCAGGACTGCCGAAACTGTATTTTCCTTGCCGAAGGTATAGTGCAGCCATTGCAGGTTGTCATCACACCATTCGTCAAGTCTGCCCTCGTCCTGTATTTTCATCATATCCTCGTGCGTACCCGAAAGCACGATTCTAATTGCCCGCACTTGGTCGGGGGTTATCTTACGTTTGATGCCTGCCGTACGGATACGGTGGCTTATCGCTTCGGTACGGTCGGACACTCCATCAGGGAACTCCACCAGTTCACGGTTGAGATGTGTACGTGTAGGGTCTGCGTTCTTGGGTATGGTCTTACGTTCTATGTGGTCGGATGCGCCCGTGTCAGCCGAGCCTTTCGCTTTGTTGATTTGAATGCTTATATATCCCATGCTTGTTTTTTGTTTTCAGGTTTGACAATTTGGTTTGTTGGTTTCCGTCTGCTGCGGTCATGCCGCATGGCAAACGGGGGTGTCCAGAGGGGTGTAACCCCGTTGGCTCATTGGGGCATTTTTAGCGGTGCCTGCACTGCGTAAAGAAAATGCCCTAATAAGCTATGGCTTTTCTGTTCTCAAAAGCCTGTGAGAGTACCAGCGGATAGGCAGACCTTTTCTTTTCATTGATATGATACACCTTTCCTTGTCGGCTGGTCGGACAGCAGGCAGGTCGGATGTCCGACCGACCTGTCTGCAGATAGTGGCATTTCCTTCCATCCGTTTGTCCCGCAGACTTGTTGGCGGATGAAAATCCGATGAATTGATGAGTTGACAGGATAATAAACTGATAACCAAAATGATATATGTTCATCATCGTTTCATCAAACCACTCGCCCCAAAAAAGTGATGTAGAGTGCGGTGTGTCCTTTCTTTTTTCATCAGCCCGATTCTCTTGTTGAAAGGTTGATGAAGACGTAAGTTGCTGTTTCTCTTTATGTTTATATATACTTTCATCATCTCATCAAAATATCAGAATTTTTCCAGCTGTATTTTGTTTACCGTGTAGTAACGTCCTATTCCTCTCAATCGGCGAATAATGACAATCCCGATTCACAATCTTGTAGAGAATTGTACCTACGCAAATGATTTCTTTTTTTCTTCATGTTTTTGATACAGGTTTTAGTGCTGCCTACATTCTGTCGGCAACGGATTAAACATGGTTGCAAATCTACGGAAGTGTCGGTAAAATCTTGATACGCAAATCTATGCAGAACGGCGCAAAATAGGTCATGCCAAAAGAAAAAGCAGTATAAACGGGTGGCTCTTTCAGATAAAAGGAGATAAAAAAGCCCGAAGTCGTGGAATATGCACTTCTTCGGGGACTGGTTGTTGCAGATAATTACAGATTGACTGATGTACCGATTTACGGATTCAATGACTTCTTGTCGTCACTACGTCAGATTAAACCGTTAATCATCAAATGACTGAACATAAAAAGTTCATTCTAACATTTATTCGGCATTCTGTTATTCACTGACACCAGCAGGACTTGTTTTTCTTTTCGTCGGCACAATCTTTCCAGCAGTGCATTGCGAACCGTTGCGGCACCTGACGTGTCAATGCGAAAAGCGAGTGCCACCACCATCGGCAAGGCATACATGTCCGCATAATAGCCGTTGGGCAGCTTGATACGTTTTTCAGCTTCAAGAGGATTCAAAACTCCACACTTGTACACGGCACGAATGGCGGCACGGAGCGTCGGGGCGATTACCCCAAACAGCTCTACCAGCTCCATTTCATTCATCCATATATTACCTGTATCAGATGGTATGGTAATTCTACCATAGCTGTCCGTTGTGATTATTTCCCGTTTCATATCCCTGCCATTTTCACGTTCCCGAATGATTTGCTCAGCTTGTCGCCCAGCATCGTGAGATCATTATCCAATTTCTGTACGGTTATCTTCGCATAGATTTGCGTGGTCTCAATGTTCGTATGCCCCAAAATACGGCTGACGCTCTCGATTGGCATCCCTTTGCTGAGAGCCAGGGTCGCAAACCCGTGCCTGGAGCAGTGAAAGCTGATTTTCTTGGTAATACCGCATTCCTTTATCATCTTTCCCATACGCTTGCATATTGACCAATAGTTGAGATTGGGAAATACAAGATTGTTTTCCTGAAAAGCCTTGTAACGCTCGATTATCTGCAAGGGAATATCCAGCAGCTTCACCTGAAACGGTACACCCGTCTTGTGTCGTTTGGAAATAATCCATTTCTCACCGTTCACTTCCACAATTTGGTCATTGCTTAATTCCTTTATATCCACGAATGAGAGGGCGGTAAAACTGGCGAAAACAAAAATATCACGGAGATAGGAGTTCTTGGGGTCTTTGAACTGAAATTCCATCAATGTTTTCAACTCATTCTCCGTCAGATATTTACGCTCTTTTGTGTTCGGGCTTATATGGAACTGGGCGAACGGATTTCTCGGTATATGTCCGTTGAAATGCGCCCGCATCACCACACCTTTCAGCCACATGCAGTTTTCCCATATCGAACCGTTGTGCAGTCCGGCTTCGTTGGAAAGGAACACGGCGAACTCCTTGATGAAGTCGGGCGTAAGTTCAGGCATGGAGATGTCGTTCCGCTTGTAATGTGACCTGATGAATGCCGCCACATGGTTTCTTGCCCGTACCCTTGCCATATAGGTAGCCCTGACCCTGTCTTTTCCGACACGCTTCTTGAACACTTCATTTTCCTTGTCGAAAGCACCGAGCAACGTTTCATACTCACCGCCCAATCCCTGATAGGCATTGCGTACCATTTCTGCCGTTACATACGCTTCACGGTCGGATATACGCTGGTAATGCTTGATGATTTGAGCCTTGATGTTGTCAAGCGCAAGATTGGTTTCCCTCGCTTCCATACTCTTACCCTTTGCCTTGTTCCCTTTGGCATCCCAAAGCTCTTTCGGGATAGCTCGCTTGCAGCTAAACTGTGCTACCGTTCCGTTGATTGTAACTCGTCCCATGATGGGGACAATTCCGTTCTTTTCCTTACTGCCGTTCACGTAGAACAGCACCTTGAATGTGCTTCTTGCCATACTCGTTTCTTTTTGGTTGCAAAACTATAAATCAACGAGTTACCTATTGATAAGCAAAGCTGCGCAGAACGCCGCAAAATGAAATAGGGACTGTTAAATCTGCACTTTCATCGGGTAATGATTAGGAAACCGTTCTTTTGCTTTAATCTGCTTTAAGACGGTTTTCAACTGTCTGCCCAACTTCTGCGTTTTTCCTCTAACTCCCTAATTATCAAATCCTGTTGCGTTAATCTGCTGCAATTCGGCGGATATTCCAGAGATTTTCCGTAAGTTTGGAGAAACTCTTATTCAACTGTATTATGGAAACATATCTATTCTGGCTGGTCCCGGCGGCATCGCTGCTGGCATTGGCACTTGCCGGATACTTCTACCGGCAAATGAAGCAGGAAAGTGAAGGTACACCTACCATGGCACGCATAGCATCGTATGTCCGGAAAGGAGCCATGTCTTACCTGAAACAGCAATATAAAATAGTTACCCTTGTATTTATCGGACTGGCTGCCTTGTTCGCCATCATGGCCTATGGATTCAACTTGCAAAACCATTGGGTACCCGTGGCATTCCTCACAGGAGGTTTCTTCTCCGGTCTGTCGGGGTATTTAGGTATGAAAACCGCTACGTATGCCTCCGCACGTACGGCAAATGCCGCACGCAACTCACTGAACAAAGGATTGAAAGTGGCATTTCGCAGTGGAGCGGTTATGGGACTTGTGGTCGTAGGACTGGGATTGTTTGATATTTCTTTCTGGTACCTGCTGTTGGATTTCTGCATTCCGGAAGATGCACTAAATCCCACCGCAAAGTTATGCGTCATCACCACCACGATGCTGACTTTTGGAATGGGCGCCTCCACCCAGGCTTTGTTTGCCCGTGTAGGAGGAGGTATTTATACCAAGGCGGCCGATGTGGGAGCTGACCTGGTGGGAAAAGTAGAAGCGGGCATTCCGGAAGACGACCCACGTAACCCGGCTACGATTGCCGACAATGTAGGCGATAACGTAGGTGATGTGGCCGGAATGGGAGCCGACCTCTACGAATCCTACTGCGGTTCGATTCTGGCTACCGCTGCCCTGGGAGCTGCTGCCTATATCGGCACGGGAGATACCGCCATGCAATTTAAAGCCGTCATCGCCCCGATGCTGATTGCAGCCGTAGGTATCATCTTGTCCATCATCGGTATTTTTGCTGTTCGCACCAAAGAAAATGCAGGCATGAGGGAATTGCTCAAAGCTTTGTCTACAGGCATCAACCTCAGTGCGGGATTGATTGTCATCGCTACCTTTAGCATTCTTTGGGTACTGCAAATTGATAACTGGCTGTATATTTCACTGGCTGTAGTCATCGGACTGATTGTGGGTATCGTCATCGGACAGTCTACTGAATTCTACACTTCCCAATCCTACAAGCCTACTCAAAAACTGGCGGAAAGCGGAAAAACAGGTCCGGCTACCGTCATCATTTCGGGCATCGGATTAGGAATGGTATCCACTACGATTCCGGTCATTGCAGTTGTAGCCGGCATCATCCTGTCCTACTGGCTGGCTTCCGGTTTCGATTTTACCAACATCAGCATGGGACTTTATGGCATCGGTATCGCTGCCGTAGGTATGCTGTCCACTTTGGGCATCACATTAGCCACGGATGCCTACGGGCCGATTGCCGACAATGCCGGCGGTAATGCGGAAATGAGTGGTTTGGGAGCAGAAGTCCGCAAACGCACGGATGCACTGGATTCACTGGGCAACACTACAGCCGCTACGGGTAAAGGTTTCGCCATCGGCTCTGCTGCCCTGACCGGACTGGCACTACTGGCTTCTTACATTGAAGAAATACGCATCGGACTGGAACGTATCGGTACCACCGTACTGGAACTTCCCAACGGACTGGAAGTAATAATTCACGAAGCCGGATTCACGGACTTCATGATGTTCTACGATGTCACGCTTATGAATCCCAAGGTACTTTCGGGAATGTTCATCGGTAGCATGATGGCTTTCCTGTTCTGCGGACTGACCATGAATGCAGTAGGAAGAGCAGCTGCCCACATGGTAGAGGAAGTACGCCGGCAGTTCCGTGAAATCAAAGGTATTCTGGAAGGAAAGACTGAACCTGACTACGCACGCTGTGTACAGATTTCCACCCTTGGCGCACAGAAAGAAATGGTATTTCCGTCGCTGCTGGCCATCATCGCCCCCATTGTGACAGGTCTGCTGTTTGGTGTGCCGGGTGTCATAGGGCTGCTGATAGGAGGACTTTCCTCAGGTTTCATTTTAGCGATTTTCATGGCTAATTCCGGAGGTGCCTGGGACAATGCCAAGAAATACGTGGAAGAAGGAAACTTTGGCGGGAAAGGCAGTGAAGTACACCGGGCCACAGTCGTAGGCGATACGGTAGGTGACCCGTTTAAAGATACCTCCGGTCCCAGCCTGAACATCCTGATTAAACTGATGAGCATGGTAGCCATCGTCATGGCAGGTCTGACCGTTTCATGGAGCTTATTCTGATAAACTAGAATAAAAGCAAAATACCTCGAATCCGTAAGCTAATCAAGCTGTCAGATTCGGGGTATTTTCATGTCATAACAAGAGGTATGATTTATTCAATACCTAAATATTGCTTCCAGTATTTCTCACCTAAATCAAGAAATACCAGGCGATTGATTATAATAGGTTTATCATACGGAATATATCCTTCCTTATAGCAAGTATAGGTGGACCCTTCAGGATTTATTTCATAACTAACCTGATACCTGAAACATCCTACTCCTTTATAAAATTCATAAGTATCCCGGTCATTATTATCCGCTACATAAATATGAGACACATCACCGTTTTCATCAAACTCCGCTCCCCACATGGTTATCACATGTCCCTCTCTTATCGGTCCCACAGAAAGTCCTATGGCTTTCTTGGTACTCAAGGCATCTTTTATCACTTCATTGAAACGTTCCTTACCAAGCCCTCCTACATTGGTTCCCAAACGCACCCCTTCCGGAAAAACATCCTTAAAATATCCAGCAGGATTTAAGGGCTTATTATGAGGAGATGAAGGAGCTATTCCATGTATGAACCAATTAGCACCTTCATCTCCTTTTCCAGCCTTATTGGGAAAAGCATCTAAAAAGCACTGAAAAATATTACTTTCCTGTTTATTACCAGATGGGTATGTATAATCCGGTCCTGTATATTTATCCCCATACATGTCGATATAACGTTTGTTCTGGTAAATCCACCATTGCAACATATTTGAAGCTGTAGCAGCCCAACACATATACCCATCAGGCACTCCATTCGGCCTCGCAGTAGGATTTAGCTTGTTACAATCGTACCAGCCGTACTCTTTCTTCCACACCAAGGCGGTAGAGGAATACAAAGAAGATAGCGATTTCCATTCTTTATCATCGGGGGCAGTAATTCCATGGACCCAGACTTTTTTATTCGCCCACCGAGCATCACTTTCCTTAAGTGACAAACGAATGGTCACTTGTTTTCCAGCCTCAAAGTCAGACAACACGGTTCCACCTGACACAATCTCAGGAGCTTTAAAAAAAGATTCCTTACCTTGGGAAATGATTTTCAACAAACCATCTCCTTCCCGATAAGGAGCTGCCTCCTGCGGATATATAACAGCTTCCAAACTTCCATCCGTATTTTTCTGTGGAGTAATCCACTGATATTCATCAGTACATAAGGAAGTTTCTCCCGTCAGCAGATTCACCTTTCCATCTACCTTACTGCGCACAAAGACCTCCACATCTTCCACATCATTTTGAAGTTGTATTTTCAAACGGTGTAAAACATGATTAAACATCAATGCTGACTGATAATTTCCTTCTTCCAATACGGTTTGAGCAAACAGTAAATCGGAAGCATCCTTTCCAGTTCCCGACTGTACGGAAGCCACCGAAAATGAAGAAGATTCAGGAGATATTCTTGAAGATTCCGGTAAAATGGGATAATGCGCCGATAAAGTCAAACGTCCTTTTCCAAATTCAGAACGCTTCAAACGAGGATACCACTCACCTCCCGTCAAGGTTAGTTCCCGATAAGAGATGTTTCCTTCACATGCTACATAAAGCCCAATACAGTCTCCTTCACTGAAACTTCCGGCACCCTCTTGCGACAAATCAGCACGAGAAAGTGTTTTCGTAAAAATCAAAGACAAATACTCATCACCCGATGGAGTAAGATCATCCTCTACTGAACAAGATGAAAACAAGGAAACCCATACCATCATACACATCCACCACACATTTTTTCGTAAATTCAATGTTTCAATACTCATAACGCTTTATTAGAGAATCTATATTGGTTATATAAAAACGCTTGCAAAGTAAATAAACACCCTTTGTCACAATAAGGTTTAGGCAAAATCAACAACAATTACAAAAAATACCCAATGAAACCAAAAGGATTCCTTCCTCAGACAGCAACTTTAAAGGCACAAAAAAGGCCGTCTCACCACCCAAATGAAACGGCCCTTCTTACTTATGTATAAATGGATTACAATTCTTCTTTTGCCAACACATGACAATGATGTGCCTCAAGCACTTTCAGACATTGCGACATGTCATTCGGCTTAATAACCACATGAGCCTGATCGGCCTGTGCAAAAGCATACATATACTCAATGAAAATCTGCTCTTCGGCCAGGTATTCCAATACCACAGCCAACGAGCCGGGCACATTGGCACACGAAAGACAAACCACATCGGTCGACATCACGGCAAAGTTCTTTTCACGCAATACTTCCACTGCCTTGTCCACATCGGACACAATCAGTCGCAGAATACCGAAATCGGCTGTCTCAGCCATACTGAAAGCATGCATATTAATACCGTTTGCTCCCAAAGTATGCACTACATCATTGATTCTTCCGGTCTTGTTTTCCAAGAAAACAGACAATTGCTTAATTATCATAGTTTTTTGCTTTAGTTATACCAATACTCGTTTATCTATCACACGCTTGGACTTCCCTTCGCTACGGGTAATGCTGTTCGGTTCTACCAGTTTCACATCGGCACTGATGGACAATACACTCTTCAAGCGGTCGGACAGTGTTTTCTTCAACTTCAACATGGAACCGATGTCGTCACTGAAAAAGTCACGACGCACTTCTACCTGCACTTCCAGAGTATCCAGGTTATTCTTGCGGTCTACCACCAACATATATTGCGGCTCGAATTCCTTCATACCCAAGATAACACTTTCTACCTGCGACGGGAAGACATTGATACCACGGATAATCAGCATGTCATCGCTTCGGCCCATAATCGGTGTCATACGCACGCTGGTACGGCCGCACGGACACGCATCGGCAATCAGTGAAGTCAGGTCCTTCGTACGGTAACGCAACAACGGCATACCCTCTTTGGTCAATGTGGTAAACACCAGTTCTCCCTGTGTACCGTAGGGAAGAGTCTCAAGCGTAACCGGATCGATAATTTCCGGATAGAAATGGTCTTCGTTGATATGAGAGCCAAACTGTTCCTGACATTCGTAAGATACACCAGGGCCCATAATCTCACTTAGCCCATAAATATTGTATCCCTTCAAACCCAAACGGTTCTGTATTTCCTGACGCATGTTTTCCGTCCAGGGTTCTGCTCCGAACGCACCGATGCGCAGTCCTAATTCCTCTTTACGGATACCCATCTTTTCTACCACTTCTGCCAGATACAAGGCATACGAAGGGGTGCAGGCAATACCCGTGATGTGCAAATCACGAATCAAACGTACATGCTTTTCCGTATTTCCTGTAGAGGCCGGAATAACAGTAGCTCCTAAATTCTCTACTCCATAGTGCGCACCCAGTCCTCCGGTAAACAATCCATAGCCATAGCTTACGGAGAAAGTATCGTCACGGGTCACTCCGTATGCCGACAGACAGCGTGACATCACTTCCGACCAGATGGACAAATCGCGACGTGTATAGCCCACAATCGTCGGATTACCCGTTGTACCGGAAGAAGCATGTACACGCACCACCTCTGAAGGAGGAGCCGCCATCAATCCGTAAGGATAATTGTCACGTAAATCCTGTTTGGTAGTAAAAGGCAGTTTGGTAATATCGTCTATGCTCCGGATATCATCTGGAGTCAGGTCCATTTCCTGCATTTTATGACGATAGAAAGGTACATTATGGTACACATACTGCACCAGTTTGCATAAGCGTTTTCCTTGCAGCTCGCGCATCTGTTCACGCGGCATACATTCTTTGTTCGGATTCCAAATCATAAGCTGTGTTTTTCTTTATTTCAGTAGTAGTTTTGTGATTTCTTATTTCAGCGGATGGTCGGCCTGGAATGCTTTCATACGTTCCTCCAGCACCGGATAAAGTTCTTCACGCATGCGCGACGTACAGGCTCTCACTCCTTGCTGTTCGCTTCCGGTGGTAGACAAGGAAATACTGCTCACCCCATACATCATCAGTTCCCGCAGCAATTCGCCTCCTGTCAGTCCGGGGTATCCCAAGGTAAAGAAGAAGCCATCTCCCACCTGCTGGGTGACATCCTTATCATACACAATCGAGAAACCGTGGTCGGTGAAAATCTGCTTCATCCGGCGTGCCCGACGTTCATACTCGCGCACATCTTCTACAAAGTTGATTTCTCCTGAAATGGATTTCTCCAACATTTCGGCCATGGCATACTGGGTAGTAGCCGTGCAACCGGAAGTAATCATATACATGATAGAAGCAATGAAAGTCGGCCCGAATACACCTGAGTCCTCATAACGGGCTGCCAGTGCCGGATACTGCGTATCAAACAATTTATCGGACACGCAGGCTAAAGCTATACGCTGGCCGGCATAGCTGAAAATCTTGGATGCCGACAACATCAGAATATAATTATCGGTATAACGTGCGACCGTAGGTACAAAAGGCGGCTGGTAAGGACGGCCAAACGCATGACGGAAGTCCATGCAGAAATAAGCCTGGTCTTCCAGCACAATCACATCGTACTGCGTAGCCAATTCTCCGATAATCTTCAACTCACTTTCTTCCAGACAAATCCATGCCGGATTATTTGGATTAGAATATACCACAGCGGCAATATCTCCCTTCGACAGGAAACTTTCCAGTTTGGCACGCAGCGGCTCACCACGGAAATCATGAATGTCGAACAACTCCCACTCAATACCCAAAATGCGCAACTGAGATTTTTGTATCGGGAAACCCGGATCAATGAACAAAACCTTGTTCTTTCCCGGGATTCGCTGAGTACAGGCAATAAAAGCACCGAAAGAAGCTGCCACAGAACCGGTAGTGGGCAGACATGCCCGTGGAGAAATATTAATATCGATAAAGGCTTTCACGAAACGTGAAGCAGCTTGTTTCAGTTCTGCCACTCCGGCAGCTGCCGGATATTGCGAACCGACTCCTCTATCGAGAGCTTTTTTCTCTGCCTCAATACCTATTTTATTGGCCGGAAGACCAGGAGACCCCTGGTCCATCCGGATAAAAGGAATACCGGTCAGTTCTTCCAGACGGGAAGCTACCAGCAACACATCCCCTATGGTTGCATTGGCCAAATCGGCCACTTTCATTTCCTTCGCTACGGAATTTACCAGTTCTTCACTAAACACGCGACTCATAGGCTCTCAGAATTTCAACTGTTTTACATACTCATGACCTATATCGAAAGCGCGATAGTTCATCTGCACCACCTCTTCGCCTTTTGACGCAAAAATACGGCCTACACTTTCGCGCAGGACTTCTGCATCCAGGATTTTCAGGAAAGGAGCGGCAGCCCCTAACAGAATGACATTGGCCGACTTAGGCATGTGGTTTTCTTTCGCCAGATTTTCCACATCCAGCACCACCACATGAGGCTGTGACTTCAATTCCTGCATCAGCTTTTCTTCGTCCGGATAATTCGGAATGTTTTTGAAAGGAGCAGCCGAAGTAATAATCCATCCGTCTTTTGACAGATACGGCAGGTAGCGCAAAGCTTCCATCGGCTCCAGTGAGATAATCATATCTGCCGTTCCCAAGGCAATCAGGTCAGAAGCAATCGGGGTATCCGACAAGCGAAGGTTAGACTGCACATCCCCTCCGCGCTGACTCATTCCGTGTACTTCGGCTTGTTTCAAGTTCAACCCTAAATGAAGGGCAGCTTCTCCGATAATCGTAGCGATGGACAAGATTCCCTGTCCGCCAACTCCTGAAAGTATAATATCTGTTTTCATTGTTTCTGTGCTTTTTGCTGTTTCAGTTTCCGGTTCAAAGTCTGCATACATTCCCTACGCGGAATGATGACAGATACACCGTTGTATTCTATTTCCTCACGAATGACACGGGTAATTTCTTCCATGTTCTTAGGAAGCGGCACAACTACCCGCACGTGTTCCGGCTCTACTCCCAAACCTAAACAAATGGCTTCAAACTTATTGGTTCCGGCTGAATCCTGACCTCCGGTCATGGCGGTAGTCAGGTTATCGGAAATAACCACCGTGATATTGGACTTGTCATTCACGGCATCCAGCAGGCCGGTCATTCCGGAGTGAGTGAATGTAGAGTCACCAATCACTGCTATAGATGGGAATAAGCCTGCATCTGCCGCCCCTTTCGCCATGGTAATGGAAGCTCCCATATCCACGCAACTGCTCAACGTACGAAACGGAGGAAGTGCACCCAGTGTATAGCATCCGATGTCACCGAAAATCTTGGCATCCGGATATTCGGCAGCCACTTTATTCAGTGCATCGTACACATCACGGTGTCCGCACCCCTTACACAAGGCAGGAGGACGGGGAACTACATTCTGAGCGGCAGCATAAACCGGTTCACAAGAAAGTCCCAAAGCCTGACGCACATTATCCGGTGTCAGTTCTCCCGTACGGGGCAACTCACCACTTAAACGACCTTTCACCACATATTTAGAAGGAAGAATGCCTTTCAGCTGTTCCTCTACAAAAGGCTGTCCGTCTTCCACTACCAGAATCTCTTTGCAAGAGTCGGCTAGACGAGTCAAGGCTTCCACCGGTAAAGGATACTGTGAAATCTTCAGCAAAGGATACGGACATCCCTCCGGATAGGTTTCCATCACGTAATTGTAGCCAATTCCACAAGCCACGATTCCCTTCTCAGCCACACCTTCCTGACCAGCCAACCGATTAAATGCAGACTGTTCAGCCTCATCACGCAACTTTTCCTGAGTTGCGATGGCTTCCACATAACGACGCCGGGCATTGCCGGGCAAGAGTACCCAATCAGAAGGAACCGACGGACGCCCCGTGCAAGTCACTTCCTTTCCAGACTCCTGCACTTCGACTGCCGCACGAGAGTGTGCCATGCGGGTAGTAATGCGCATCAGTACCGGCGTACGCATTTGTTCCGAAAGGTCGTATGCATACGACATCATGTCGTAAGCTTCCTGCTGGGAAGACGGTTCCAGAATCGGAATCAGGGCAAACTTGCCGTAAAAACGGGAATCCTGCTCATTCTGAGAAGAGTGCATGGACGGGTCATCGGCAGCCAGTACCACTACACCTCCGTTCACGCCTGTAATGGCAGAATTGACAAATGCATCGGCACACACGTTCATTCCCACGTGTTTCATGCAGACCAAGGCGCGTTTTCCTACATAAGAAACACCCAATGCAGCCTCCATGGCTGTCTTTTCATTGGTGCACCAGCTGCTGTGCAAACCACGTTCTTTTGCTATCGGAGAGTTTTGAATATATTCCGTAATTTCAGTAGAGGGAGTTCCCGGATAAGCATACACTCCCGAAATCCCCGCGTGAATGGCTCCCAGCGCAATAGCCTGGTCGCCCAACAATAAGCGTTTATTTTTCATATAATATAGAAATTAATTCAGTGTAAAAGAGTCGGCATCGTTCAATACTGGGAATTTTTTCCGGAACGATTGCAGTTCCTCCATATCAATCATGACTTCTGCAAAGCCTTCTTCCCCATCCGCACAGGCAGAAAGTGTTTTGCCATACGGGTCAATGCCCGCCGTTCCACCGCTATATTCACAATAGGGGTCCTTCCCTACCCGGTTTACCCCGAGTACATAGCACTGGTTCTCGATGGCACGGGCACGCAACAAAGCCTTCCAGGCTTCCACTCTGGGCGAAGGCCAGCTGGCTACATAAACCGCCGCATCATAGTCGCCCCGGTTGCGTGACCATACCGGGAAACGCAGGTCATAGCAGACTTCCAGCAGGAAACGCACGCCACGGAAATCCACAATCACCCGTTCCTGTCCGGCCGTATAGTGTTTGTCTTCTCCTCCATACGTAAACAGATGCTTTTTATTGTACCACTGCACGTTTCCGTCAGGATGCACAAAGTAGAAGCGGTTATAGAATTTTCCATTTTCCTCGACTGAAACACTTCCGGCAATGGCACAATTGCGTTCGGCAGCTTTTTGCTTCATCCACTGAAGGGTAGCACTATCAGATGATTCGGCAATGCCTTCCGGCGAAGTACAAAATCCGGTAGAAAACATTTCCGGAAGAACAAACAAGTCTGTATCTTGTGCGTGGGCACTGATAAGTTTATCCATGTAAGCCACATTGGCTGCTGGGTCGGCCCAACGAATATCTGTCTGTAGTAAAATAACTTTCATGCTTTTCATTCATTAGAAACGCCCAAAGGTAACAAATTAATCATAGAAACCAAAAATTAGCATCAAAATACTTTAAAGACACACGTAATTGTATATTTCTGCAAACGCTTATACAAAAATACCTCGACACGTTGCTGTCAAGGTCTCGACTCGAATGTGACGAGACATCCGCACGAACGTGTCAAGACCTCGTCACGTACGTGTCGAGGTAAAAACGTCAAAGCCACGATGATAAAACCCTAGCCTGCTGCCTGTTTTTCACGCAAGAGTCGTGGCTTTTTATTCTAAAAGAACCTTATAAATAGGGATTATTTGCAAAATGTTTTTTATTTTTGTGCCCAGAATGAGTTAATATACTAACAAATGAACGTATTAGAATTAAGCGAACAGGAAATAATCAGACGTAACAGCCTGAATGAGTTGAGAGCAATGGGGATTGAACCATACCCTGCTGCCGAGTATGTAACCAACGCTTTTTCGACTGACATAAAAGCCGAATTCAAAGATGATGCTGAACCTCGCAAAGTATCCGTTGCAGGACGTATCATGTCTCGTCGTGTAATGGGAAAAGCGTCTTTCATTGAATTACAGGATTCTAAAGGCCGTATACAAGTATATATAACCCGCGATGATATCTGTCCGGATGAAAACAAAGATTTATATAATGTAGTTTTCAAACGCTTGCTGGATTTGGGCGATTTCGTAGGAATCGAAGGTTTTGTATTCCGTACCCAGATGGGCGAAATATCTATCCATGCACAGAAACTGACTGTATTGTCGAAATCAATCCGTCCGCTCCCGATTGTAAAATACAAAGATGGGGTGGCTTACGATAAGTTTGAAGACCCTGAACTCCGTTACCGTCAGCGCTATGTAGACTTGGTAGTAAACGACGGAGTTAAAGAAATCTTCCTGAAACGGAACAAGGTCTACAACTCTATGAGAGAGTATTTCAACTCGAAAGGATATATCGAAGTAGAAACTCCGATTCTTCAGTCTATTGCCGGAGGTGCTGCGGCACGTCCGTTTATCACTCACCACAACGCATTGGATATTCCATTGTACATGCGTATTGCCAGTGAGCTGTACCTGAAAAGACTGATTGTGGGTGGTTTCGAAGGTGTGTATGAAATCGGTAAGAACTTCCGTAACGAAGGTATGGACCGTACACACAATCCGGAATTTACCTGTATGGAAATCTACGTAGCTTACAAGGATTACAACTGGATGATGAAGTTTACAGAAAACATGATTGAAAAAATCTGTCTGGATGTAAACGGTACAACAGAAGTACAGGTAGGCGACAACGTAATCAACTTCAAAGCTCCGTTCAAACGTGTAACCATGCTGGATTCTATCAAGGAATTCACGGGCTATGACCTGACTGGTATGAACGAAGAGCAGATTCGTGAAGTTTGCAAGAAACTCAACATGGAAATTGACGACACCATGGGTAAGGGTAAGCTGATTGACGAAATCTTCGGCGAATTCTGCGAAGGCAACTACATTCAGCCGACTTTCATCACTGACTATCCTATCGAAATGTCTCCGCTGACAAAGAAACATCGCAGCAATCCGGATTTGACAGAACGTTTTGAGCTGATGGTGAACGGTAAAGAGTTGTGTAACGCATACTCTGAATTGAACGACCCGATTGACCAGCTGGAACGCTTCGAAGAGCAGATGAGACTGAGTGAAAAGGGAGACGACGAAGCAATGATTATCGACAAGGACTTCGTTCGTGCATTGGAATACGGTATGCCTCCTACTTCAGGTATGGGTATCGGTATGGACCGTCTGGTAATGCTGATGACCGGTCAGAGTACCATTCAGGAAGTGTTGTTCTTCCCGCAGATGCGTCCGGAAAAAGTAATCCCGAAAGATGCGCCTGCTAAATTCATGGAATTAGGAATTGCAGAAGACTGGGTTCCGGTAATTCAGAAAGCCGGATACAACCTCGTAACTGACATGAAGGACGTGAATCCGCAGAAACTTCATCAGGACATTTGTGGCATCAACAAGAAATACAAATTGGAACTTGCCAACCCCACAGTAGACGAAGTAGCTGGCTGGATAGAAAAGATTAAATAAATGAATGAAAGTGTATGAAGGACAAAGCACATGTTTTGTCCTTCATATCTGTTTTTCATTAAATATAAGAGTATGAAATTACCCGGGAAAATAGCGATTATGGGGGGAGGCAGCTGGGCTACTGCTATAGCTAAAATCATTTTAACCCAGGCTGAATCCATAAACTGGTACATGCGCCGTGACGACCGAATTGAAGAATTCAAGCGTCTGGGTCACAATCCAGCCTATCTGACAAGTGTGCGTTTCGACATGAAATGCATCAACTTTTCATCAGACATCAACAAGGTAGTGAGAGAGTCGGATACCCTGATTTTTGTCACCCCTTCACCGTATCTGAAAAGTCACCTCAAAAAGCTAAAAACCAAGCTGAAGGATAAATTCATCGTTACTGCCATCAAGGGTATCGTACCCGACGAAAACCTTATCGTATCCGATTATTTCCATAAGATTTATGACGTTCCTGAAAACAACATAGCCGTACTGGCAGGTCCCTGTCATGCGGAAGAAGTGGCATTGGAACGGCTTTCTTATCTCACCGTGGGATGCAAAGACATTGAAAAAGCCAAGATGTTTGCACGGCAACTGGCCGGTCACTACATCAAGACTTCAGTCAATACGGACGTAGCCGGCATTGAATATGCTTCTGTGTTGAAGAATGTATATGCCATTGCAGCCGGAATCTGCAGCGGTCTGAAATATGGAGACAACTTCCAGGCCGTACTGGTTTCCAATGCCTTACAGGAAATGAACCGATTCTTAGATACCGTACATCCCGTAAACCGTTGTACAAACGACTCTGCCTATCTGGGCGACCTTCTCGTGACTTCTTATTCCAATTTCAGCCGTAACCGCGTGTTCGGTACCATGATTGGTAAGGGATATTCCGTAAAAAGTGCCCAGATTGAAATGGAAATGATTGCCGAAGGATATTATGGCACCAAATGTATCAAGGAGCTGAACAAGCACCTGCATGTCAATATGCCCATTGTGGATGCCGTCTATAATATTCTCTACGAACGTATATCACCAATGATAGAAATCAAATTATTAACTGACTCATTTAGATAAAATCAGAAAACAGTTATGGAAAACATTAAACTGAACATTGAAAAGACTTTAGATTTTATATCTAAGGAAAAATTGGCTTCTTATGAACCAAAGGTAAAAGCTTGTATGGAAACGCTGGAAAAAGGCACAGGCTTAGGAAACGACTTCTTGGGTTGGTTGCATTTACCTTCTTCCATCACAAAGGAACACTTGGATGACCTGAAAGCTACCGCACAGACACTTCGCGAAAACTGCGACGTAGTAATCGTAGCTGGTATCGGAGGAAGTTACCTGGGCGCACGCGCAGTCATCGAAGCTATGTCAAACAGCTTTGCCTGGTTGCAGGAGAAAAAAGCCGGACAGCCTACTATTATTTTTGCCGGACACAACATCAGCGAAGACTACCTGTTCGAACTGACTGAATTCCTGAAAGACAAAAAATTTGGTGTAATCAACATATCTAAATCTGGAACAACTACTGAAACCGCTCTTGCTTTCCGTCTGCTGAAAAAGCAGTGTGAAGACCAGAGAGGTAAGGAAATGGCTCGCAAAGTTATCGTAGCTGTTACAGATGCCAAGAAAGGTGCAGCCCGTACAACAGCCGACAAGGAAGGTTACAAATCATTCATCATTCCTGACAATGTAGGCGGACGTTTCTCTGTATTGACTCCGGTAGGCTTGCTTCCTATTGCAGTAGCTGGAATCGACATTGACCAGCTGGTTGCCGGTGCTTGCGAAATGGAAAAAGTTTGTGCCAACGAAAACATGTACGAAAACCCAGCTGCTTTGTATGCTGCTACTCGTAACGAACTGTATCAGAGCGGAAAGAAAATTGAAATCTTAGTAAACTTCCAGCCGAAACTTCACTACTTCATGGAATGGTGGAAACAGCTGTACGGTGAATCTGAAGGCAAGGACCTGAAAGGTATCTATCCGAGCTCTGTAGACTTTTCTACTGACCTGCACTCTATGGGACAGTGGATTCAGCAGGGTGAACGCAGCATCTTCGAAACTGTAGTTTCTGTAGAAACTCCAAGCCACGAACTTCACTTCCCGAGCGATGAAGAAAACCTGGATGGACTGAACTTCCTGGCAGGCAAACGCATCGACGAAGTAAACAAGATGGCCGAACTCGGTACACAGCTTGCACACGTAGACGGTGGAGTTCCTAACCTGCGTGTAAGCGTTCCTTCATTGAACGAATACTACCTGGGACAGCTTATCTATTTCTTCGAAAAGGCTTGCGGAATCAGCGGATACCTGCTCGAAGTAAATCCGTTCAACCAGCCGGGCGTAGAAGCTTACAAGAAAAATATGTTTGCTCTTCTAAACAAGCCGGGATACGAAAAAGAATCTGAAGCAATCCGGGCTCGTCTGAAAAAATAAATAAACGAGAGTCTATCACTCCGTTTTTTGACTGACAGGCACGAATTACATGAAAAGCACTCTTTCTTCTACAAGGAAAGGGCATTCATGTAATGCGTGCCTGAATATTATAAACCATATCATCATGTTCCAACAAGAAATCAACCAATATCTTACCACCCATCATTACGCACGCATCGATTTAAAGGCCGTATTGTTCGATATGGACGGAGTATTGTTCGACTCCATGAAGAACCATGCCACCGCCTGGCATGAGGCAATGAAGCAATACGGAATGAGCCTGAGCAAAGAGGAAGCCTACCTCCACGAAGGACGTACCGGTGCGGCAACCATCAACATCGTCAGCCAGCGAGAAAGAGGCTATGAGGCCGATGAGGAAGAAATCAAACGAATCTACCAGACCAAGAGCGATATATTCAATCAGTTGCCCAAAGCCGACCCTATGCCCGGTGCATTCGAGGTACTGAAAAAAATAAAAGCCGCCGGACTGATTCCGATGGTTGTAACCGGCTCCGGACAACTCTCTTTATTGGACAAGTTGAACCACTACTTTCCGAACATCTTCCAGCGAGAACTAATGATAACCGCTTTTGATGTAAAATATGGAAAGCCCAATCCTGAACCTTACCTGATGGCTTTGCAGAAAGCCGGCATACAAGCCAACGAAGCGGTAGTCATTGAGAATGCGCCGTTAGGAGTCAGAGCAGGAGTAGCTGCCGGAATCTTCACCATTGCACTGAACACCGGTCCGCTTCCAGACGACGTGCTTCTGCAAGAAGGTGCCAACATCTTGTTTCCCTCCATGGCCGCCTTCAACGAAAACTGGGAGATATGCCGTCAAAGTTTACAAGATACATCCCTATAAAGAAAAATCCCCGGAAAACCGAAGTACGACTTCACTTTCCGGGGATTTTTTATCTCAACTAAAGTTCTTTATTCCAATGCAAACAACTTGCTTCTTGACAACAGAGAAGCTCCTATGACGTTTGCCTTTTCTTTCAGTTCCGACAATACAATATCCGAATCCTTATACATCAAATTCAGCGTATATTTGCGGACTGCCGAAATAACCGGAGGCAACAAATACTCTCCTACCTTCGAGAATTCTCCTCCAATAATTACCTGTTCCGGATTGAACACATTAATCAGGTCACCAATGTGACGTCCCAGTTTCGCGCCAATCTCTTCTACCAGCTCAATGGCCAGCACATCTTCACGACGAACAGCAGAAATAATATCCGCTAAAGTTATTTCATCGATGGATTTCTCTTTCAGCAACACAGAGTTTTCTCCCTGACGCAAACGGGCAATAAACTTCCGATACAAAGCCGAGCAGGATACCTCTGTTTCAATACAGCCTTTCTTTCCGCAATAACAGATCTGCTGGTTATCATATCCGTAATTATGTCCAAACTCACCCGCAAAACCAGACATTCCCGAATACAGTTTACCGTCAATGATGATAGCGAGTCCCAACCCCCAGTTTACATTCACATAAATCAGGTTCTTCGGACATTTCTCCAAGCGCATGATGTATTCTCCGTATGCCATCGCACGGCTATCGTTATCAATGCACACATTAATACCCAATCTTTCGGAGAACATCTCTGCCAAAGGTTTCTCACCAAAAGTCAGATGCGTATAGCTGCAGCCCGTTTCCGGATTTACTCGTCCGGTCATACCAATACAGATATTCAGAATCTTTGATTTGTCGCACGGAAGTTCATCGATAAATGTTTCTATTTCCTGACAGATATGTTCCAAACATTCCGGTGTATTTTCCAGCTTGAACGGAATTTCCATCTTGGTCTGAAGCACATCCCCCTTAAAGTTGATTGCCCCCAGGCTTAACGACTGCACCGCCATCGCTACCCCGATAAAATAGGCAGAATCCGCATTCAGTCCATACAAACTTGGATGACGACCTCCACTGGTTTCCAGTTTTCCACAATCGTTCACATATCCCTCCTTGCACATTTCATCCACAAACTTTGTTACGGTAGGCACACTTAGTCCCATCGATTTAGACAAATCTGTGATTGTAGTGCTTCCCGCATAAATCAGGTGCGTAATGATACGCTGCTTTACCAATGCACTTTTTACGCCTTTCTGTATATTCTTCAATAGAGTCTGACCCATATTTGTTATTTTTTATAGAAACATTTACAAATGTAGAATTTTTCTTTAAAAACTCATGCATAAAAAAACTATTTTTTTATTTGCCTTTCTGAGTAAGCTTTGATATATTTGCATGGGGTAAGAAAATTCTTATCACAAAGGAGAAAGAAACAAGTTAATTTAATTTCAATATTCAAAATTCTAACCACCATGAGATTAATCATTGAACCCGATTACAGTTCTCTGTCCAACTGGGCAGCAAACTATGTTGCAAAAAAAATCAACGCAGCTAATCCTACTAAAGAAAAACCGTTTGTATTAGGACTTCCCACAGGTTCATCTCCTCTGGGTATGTATAAGGCCCTGATTGAATTAAACAAGAAGGGAGTGGTATCATTCAAGAATGTAGTGACTTTCAATATGGACGAATACGTAGGCTTGCCGGAATCTCATCCTGAAAGCTACCATTCATTCATGTTCAATAACTTCTTTAATCATATTGACATCTGCAAGGAAAACATTCACATCCTGAACGGTAACGCAGCCGACCTGGAAGCTGAATGTGCCAACTATGAAAAAGAAATTGAAAAGTTCGGCGGCATCGACCTGTTCTTAGGAGGTATCGGTCCTGACGGTCACATTGCTTTCAACGAACCGGGCTCTTCACTGACTTCACGCACACGTGTGAAAACACTGACTACTGATACCATCATCGCTAACTCACGTTTCTTCGACAACGACGTGAACAAAGTGCCTAAGACAGCATTGACCGTAGGAGTTGGTACTGTACTTTCTGCTAAAGAAGTACTGATTATCTGTAACGGACATAACAAGGCACGTGCGTTGCAGCATGCAGTAGAAGGCGGCATCACACAGATGTGGACTATCAGCGCATTGCAGATGCACCAGCACGGTATCATCGTATGTGATGAAGCTGCTACTGACGAACTGAAAGTCGGTACCTACAAGTACTTCAAAGATATTGAAAAGAACAACCTCTAATTCGCTGAATCATGAGAACCAATCTTAGCTCTCAAATTTCACTGAATCGCGTTTCCCCACGTTACTATCGTCCGGGAAACGCAGTAGAACGTTCTGTCCTGACGCGACTGGAAAAAATCCCGACCAACATCTTCGAAACAAGCGAAGAAGGTGTGGTACAGATTGCCAATGAAATCGTCGCAAAGATACAGGACAGACAGCGTGAAGGAAAATTCTGTACCATTGCCATAGGTACAGGTGCTTCCCTGCGTCCGCTGTTTACCGAACTGATTCGGAAACACAAGGACGAAGGCGTAAGTTTCCGTAACGTGGTATTCTTCAACCTGTATGAATATTATCCATTGACAGAAGGAGCAGGAAGCAGTTTCAGTCACCTGAACAAGCTGTTCCTTTCACAGATCGACATCGACCGCCAGAACATCTTCACAATGGATGGTAGCATCCCTCAGGAAGCCATCATCGAACACTGCCGTTTGTACGAACAGCGTATACAGACCTTTGGAGGTCTTGATATGGTTATCATGGGAATCGGACGTGAAGGAAACATCGGTATGAACGAACCTGGTTCACATGCCAGCTCTACTACCCGCCTGATTTTGATTGATGCAACTTCTCGTTCTGAAGCTGCACATAATATCGGTGTAGACAATCTTCCTCCCTGCTCCATCACCATGGGTATCAATACCATTATGGGAGCCAGAAAAGTTTATATGCTGGCCTGGGGTGAAGACAAAGCTGACATCATCCGAAGTGCAGTGGAAGACAAGGTAAGTGATACACTGCCGGCATCTTACCTGCAGCTTCATGCCAACACTTCTGTTTGCGTAGACCTGGCTGCGGCAGCTCATCTGACTCGTATTCAGCGTCCATGGCTGGTAACCAGCTGTGAATGGAACGACAAACTGGTAAGAAGTGCCATTGTATGGTTGTGTACTACACTGAACAAGCCTATCCTGAAACTAACCAACAAGGACTATAATGAAAACGGTTTGAGCGAACTGCTGGCTCTTTACGGCTCTGCCTACAATGCCAACATCAAGGTATTCAACGACCTGCAACACACCATTACCGGATGGCCGGGTGGCAAACCGAATGCCGATGATACCTATCGTCCGGAACGTGCCAAACCGTTCCCGAAACGTGTGGTAGTATTCTCTCCGCATCCGGATGACGATGTAATCTCCATGGGAGGTACATTGCGCCGCCTCGTTCAGCAGGGACATGAAGTACATGTGGCTTACGAAACTTCCGGAAACATTGCTGTAGGCGATGAAGAAGTGGTACGTTTCATGCATTTCATCAACGGTTTTAACCAGTTGTTCGAAAATAGTGAAGACAAGGTTATCAGCGACAAATATGCTGAAATCAAACAGTTCTTCTCTACCAAGAAAGAAGGCGACATGGATACACGCGACATCCTGACCATCAAAGGTCTGATTCGTCGTGGAGAAGCTCGTACCGCTTGTACGTTCAACCGTATTCCGCTCAGCCGCTGTCACTTCCTTGACCTTCCGTTCTATGAAACCGGAAAGATTGAAAAGAACCCGATCAGCGAGGCCGACGTAGAAATCGTGCTCAACTTGCTCCGCGAAGTGAAACCTCATCAGATTTACGTAGCCGGCGACCTGGCCGATCCGCACGGTACTCACCGCGTATGTACGGACGCTGTTTTTGCCGCTATCGATGAAGAAAAGAATGCCGGTGCGGAATGGCTGAACGACTGCCGCATCTGGATGTACCGTGGCGCATGGGCAGAATGGGAAATCGAAAACATCGAAATGGCCGTACCGTTGAGTCCGGAAGAACTTCGTGCAAAACGTAACTCTATCCTGAAACACCAGTCTCAGATGGAAAGCGCACCGTTCCTGGGCAATGACGAACGTCTGTTCTGGCAGAGAAGCGAAGACCGCAACCGCGGAACTGCTTCACTTTACGACCAATTAGGTCTGGCTTGCTATGAAGCTATGGAAGCATTTGTAGAATATAAACCTATTTAAGTGCATATCACATTTTAAGCCAAAAGACACAGAAACGCAGAAGTTCACCCCGAAAGGAAGAACTTCTCGTTTCCGTGTCTTTTTTATTTCTGTATTTACCAAATCTTTTTACCTGCATGAAAAAACTACTCATTCCCGCATTTGCATTTTGGCTCAGTTGCCTCTTCCCCTCGTGTACCTCGACTTCTCCCAACCATTTTCTGAAAGAGGCCGACTACCGTAACAAAGTGGAAGCTGATTTCGGACAGAAGAAGGAGATTCTCAACCGGGGAAATCTTTTTGACATCTTCAATGAAGACATGTCGCTGGAGGAACGGGAAGCCATGATGTTCCTGTATGCCTACATGACTCCGGGCGATATTTCGGATTACTCCGGAGAGTTCTATCTGAAAAATGTACGTCTGGCACTTCAGAACCGCAAAGAAACTTCATGGGGAGCCGGAATTCCCGACATGATATTTCGTCACTTTGTACTCCCTGTCAGAGTGAACAACGAAAACCTGGATAATGCACGCGAAGTGTTCCGCCAGGAACTGATGCCGCGTGTGGAAAAACTATCCATGTACGATGCCGTGCTGGAAGTAAACCACTGGTGCCATGAAAAAGTAATTTATACCCCGACCGACATCCGCACCAGTGCTCCGATGGCTACTGTAAAAACGGCTTACGGACGTTGCGGTGAAGAATCTACCTTCCTGGTAGCCGCTCTCCGTGCCGTAGGTATCCCTGCCCGTCAGGTGTACACCCCGCGCTGGGCGCATACTGACGACAACCATGCCTGGGTAGAAGCCTGGGTGGACGGCAAATGGTACTTCCTTGGTGCCTGCGAACCGGAACCGGTACTGAACTTAGGATGGTTCAACGCTCCTGCCAGCAGAGGTATGCTGATGCACACCAAAGTATTCGGTGCATACGACGGACCGGAAGAAGTGATGAAAACCACTGCCAACTATACGGAAATCAACATCATCGACAACTACGGACAGAGTGCCCCCGTCACTGTTACAGTGGTGGACGCTCAGGGTAAAGCTGTAGAAGGCGCACACGTAGAGTTCAAAATTTACAATTACGCTGAATTCTTCACCGTAGCCAACAAAACGACTGACGCACAAGGAAAAGCATCGCTTTCTGCCGGATTGGGCGACATGGTAGTCTACGCTTCGGCCAATGACCACTTCGGCTTGCAGAAAGTTTCTTTCGGAAAAGATAAAGAAGTCACATTGACGCTTTCTCACCGTCCGGGAGATGTATTTACCGATACCTTGCACATTGTGCCACCGGCTGAAAAAGCCAACTTCCCGGAAGTGACCGATGCACAGCGTAAGGAAAACACCCTGCGTATGGCTCAGGAAGATTCTATCCGCAATGCCTACGTAGCCAGCTTCCCGACCGAAGAAAAGGCCAAGGCTTTTGCAGAAGGACTGAAACTGGATGTGAACCAGACAAGCACATACATTCTGAAATCCAGAGGAAACCATGCGGACATCATGCAATTCCTGTCGAATGCCGCAGAAAAGGGACAGGGTGCCCGTGCATTGGAATTGCTCAGCACACTGGCTGATAAAGACCTGCGCGACACACCTTGCAGTATCCTGGAAGACCATTTGTATGCCACCGATGCGAAAGCTGACGTAAAAGAAGTGCTTGCACCGCGTATTGCCACTGAAATGCTGACTCCTTACCGTACCTACCTGCAGAAAGCCTTGTCTGCCGAACTGGCTGCACAAATCAAAGCCGACCCGCAAGTACTTGTAAAATGGTGTAAGGACAGCCTGTCTATCCGCAACGACCTGAGTACGATATTCACCATTACTTCACCCGAGGGCGTATGGCGCAGTCGTGTGACCGACTCACAGTCCAGAGACATTTTCTTTGTAGCTGCTGCCCGTAGCTTAGGTATCCCTGCCTGGAAGGATGAAGTAAATGGCAACATCTGCTACCGCCTCAAAGGAAAACCGGTATTGGTGGACTTTGAAAGTTCGGAAGGTGGAAGTCTGTCGGAAGGTGTATTGAAAGCTACTTACCAGGCTATTCCTCGACTGGACAATCCGAAATACTACACACACTTCACCCTGTCGAAGTATGACAACGGCACATTCCAGTTGCAGAACCATCCGGAAGATGCCAGCTGGGCTTCTCTGCTGAAAAACGGAAGCAGCATGTCGACCGGTTATTACATGATGGTAACGGGTAGCCGTATGGCCAACGGAGGTGTATTGAGCCAGATTTCATTCTTCTCTGTCGACAAAGGAAAAACCACAGTGACTCCTCTCTGCATGCGCAACAATACGGAAGAAGTACGTGTCATCGGCAGCTTTAATTCCGAAGCACTCTACACCCGTCCGGGCACAGACGAACAAGTATCTGTACTCAACACTACCGGAAGAGGATATTACATTGTCGGCGTATTGGGCGTAGGTCAGGAACCGACCAACCATGCCCTGAAAGACATCGAAGTAAAGAAAGCGGAATTTGAGAAATGGGGACGTACGATTGTACTGCTCTTCACAGACGAAGCAGCTTACAAGAAATTCGACCGCAAGGAATTCCCCAACCTTCCGTCGAACGTAGTGTTCGGTATAGACAAGGACGGAAGCATTCTGAAAATGATTGCTGAAAATATGAAGCTGGGCAGCAAACCCACCCTGCCGGTGATTATCCTGGGCGATACGTTCAACCGTGTAGTCTTCGAATCACACGGATACACCATCGGCATGGGCGAGCAACTGCTCCATGTTATCCACGGACTGTAAGCGCCTCAATGGTGCGACGCACCTTTTCGGGAGTCGTGACCGGATGAGCATATTCATCCATATCCGTACCTCCCATCGACAAAGCCGGATTGCGAAGAAGCATCCGGCTTTCTTTTTGTTCGCGCGCCGAAAAATGGAACTCACCGGCTCCCGTCACACGAGCCAGTTCCGCAATGTTATGTTCGTTCACTCCGCAGCCTGGCATGATGATAATGCGGTCGCCCGCCTGCTTCACCAGTTCAGCCAGCAAGGGTGCCCCTTCCATAGCCGTAGGCATCTGGCCGGAAGTCAGCACACGGTTCACCCCCAAGCCTATCAGTTCTTCAAGTGCCTCACGGGGTGACTTGACATAATCAAACGCACGGTGGAAAGTCACCGAAAGTCCTTTGGAAGCTTCCATCAGACGCTGCATGGCCGGCTTGTCCAGCTCGCCTTCCGGTGTAAGGCAACCGAACACCACCCCATCGGCTCCCGCCTGACGGGCAGCCCGAATATCTTCTTCCATAATCTCCAGTTCTGAAGGCGTGTACAGAAAATCTCCTCCACGCGGACGGATAATGACATGCAGACGGATGTCAATCAACTTACGGGCCACTTTTATCTCACCCAACGACGGAGTAGTTCCACCTTCCGGCATGCCGGCACACAATTCTACCCGATGAGCACCTCCCTGCTGGGCAGCCACGCAACTCTCTGCAGAGTTCGCACAAATTTCAAACATGTAGTTTTTCATCTCTCAGTCAACTTTAAACAGTGATTTTTTTCACCCTCAGAAAAGGCCTTTGCATTTAGCGGAAAACGCTTTGACGCTTCAATCAAAACGCAAGTGCGTTTTACTTAAAACACAAGTGCGTTTTACATGAAACGCAAGTACGTTTTATATCAAACGCAAAGGCGTTTTAGCACAAACGTAGGAGCGTTTTTTCCGAAAGTACAAATCGCGCTGTCCGAAGGCTGGTATCTATAAACAAAAAAGCTTATTAAACCGTTCTTTTTCAGTCTAATAAGCTTTATGTACGCCCGTGGGGAGTCGAACCCCAATCGAAGGAACCGGAATCCTTTATTCTATCCATTGAACTACGGGCGCAAATATCAATAAGCACACTTTCTAACGTCCTTTTTGAGAAAGGATATTTCGAAAGCGTGACAAAAATACAATTATTCAGTCTTTTCTCCTAATTTTTTCCTGAAAAAATAGGGAGTGAAAACTAAAATAGTTGTACCCTTACACGCCTATACAACCTCACGCATCAGAACTGGAAGTAGATAAACGGCTGAATATCGCTGCTTTTCACCTGAATGACCAGATAAATCAGTGCAATCATTATCAGTGCCTGCGCTATGAGGGGCATACGCACCATGCCCCGGCTGCATGCATTCTGCCAGCTGTCGGGACAGAAATGAAGCAAGAAGCCCACTCCCATCAATGCAAACACTTTCCAGTAGCCCGTCAAAAGCTGCTCCAGCAATTCCGGATGGAAGGCTGTAAATATCTGGCGAATCATAGTCACCGAAGCCTCAAACGTGGAGTTTCGGAAGAATATCCAGCAGAAGCATACAAAATGGAAGGTCAGCACCACAGCAAAGAATTTACGTATTCCCCGGCTGCAATATTGTTTTGGCCGACCCAACAGGTTGCGGAAAAACTTATGCAAGGCCAGTGCCACTCCGTGCAATCCGCCCCACACCACAAAGTTCCACGAAGCACCGTGCCACAAACCACCTAAAAGCATGGTCAGTATCAGGTTGATGTAGGTACGGATTTTTCCCTTTCGGTTACCGCCCAGGGAGATATAAAGATAGTCGCGCAACCAGGACGACAGGGAAATGTGCCAGCGATGCCAGAAGTCGGTCACACTGTCCGACTTATAAGGGGAGTCGAAGTTAAGCGGGAAACGGAATCCCAGCAACAAGGCAATACCGATGGCCATGTCACTGTAGCCCGAAAAGTCACAGTATATCTGTAAGGCATATCCGTAGACACCAAACAGGTTTTCCAGTCCGGAATACAATCCCGGATTATCGAATATACGTTCTACAAAGTTCACGCTGATATAGTCTGAAATCACCGCTTTCTTGAACAAACCGCTCACAATGAAGAAAACGCCCTGGCCGAACATTTCAGACGACACAAACAAGGGCTGACGGATTTGCGGGATAAAGTCGCGTGCACGCACGATGGGTCCTGCCACCAACTGCGGAAAGAAGGACACATAAAACGCATAATCCAGCAAGTTAGTCAGTGGTTTCAGGTCACGACGATACACGTCGATGGTATAACTCAGCGACTGGAAGGTAAAGAAGGAAATTCCCACCGGAAGGAATATGTCCAGCGGCTCGAACTGCCCGTGCCACAACGGAGCCAGCATCTCATAAAAGAAATTGGTGTACTTGAAATAACAAAGCAATCCGAGATTGATACACAAACTGCATACCACCAGCAGCTTCCGTTTCCAAGGCTGTACAGTCTGCTCCATCCTGCGAGCTAACAGAAAGTCGGACACCGTGACAATACCCAGTAGAAAGAAATAAAACCCGCTGCTCTTATAATAGAAATAATAAGAAAACAAGGTAACAAACAGCAGACGTGCCGTAGTCTTTTTCTGCAAAATCAGGTAAATCAGGCTGAATCCGAGAAAAAGCAGCAAGAAAAAGCCACTGTTGAAAATCATCGGTTGCGACGCATCGTACGTCAGCACATCCTTAAGTCTGTCCCAGTCAATTCCAAGTTCCGTCCAGTTGAGTTTCCACATAATTGTTGTATGATTTGATAATCGCTTCGTGTAATAATAATCCCTGTAAAATATATCCGTCCTGTGTAAAATGAATCTTGTCGCGCTGGAAATAGTTTCCGTTACTCCAGTTCAGACAGGCATAACGTTCACCTCCTACCACGTGATACATATCCCATATAGCGAGTTTACGCGAAGCCGCATAATCCAGTTCTGTCTTTACCACTAATTTCGTGCGAGGATTGATTACTCTTGCGCCCCGTCGGCCATTACGGACATACGCTCCGGGAGGAGTGGTCAGCAGATACACCGCCTGCGGACATCCTTTCTTCAGTTCTTCCAACAGATTATCCATCTGTGCCAAGTGCTCCGCCGAAGAATAACGGTGACCATGCGCTTCATTGGTGCCGAACGAAAGAATAACCAGGTCCGGATTCAGTTCGATAATCTGACGAATGTTCTCAGGGGTAGCAAAAGAAGCACAAGTCGCTCCGTTTACTCCTACTATGTGGTATACAATCCCTGCGGCTCCCGTTTCCTGCGCCAGTCCCGAAGTACGGTAACTCACCTGCATATCGAGCACGGCCTCCCGTCCGAAATCGTCTTCCAGCTGACGTCGTACAATATAAGGATACACATGCCCCCGCACATGGGAGTCGCCTATGTGCACGATACGCAACGGACGGTCGAGCACAGAAAGCTTCTGCCAGAAAGGCTCCAGTTCATGCGTTGGGTCTATAATCGTATTTTCAGTTGTTCCCTTAAATCCGGCAGGCATCGGATTGCTGACTTCCACAAAACGCATCAGCTGCTGCATGGCCTCGCTGTCGGACACATGTCCGGAATGACGGTCAGGACGCGATTTCTCCGGCAAAGCATCCTGTGCTAAAAGCGGCAATGCTCCCAAAAGGAACCCGAAGAGTATCCCCCAAAAACGTATCTCACTCCATTTCATAAGCTTTTCGTTTTTCGTACTGTTCCTTGCCGTACATCAACGTTTCAAACAAAAGTCCGGCAATGTGCTTTCCTCCCCTGAAATTGATGTGAGTATAATCATAATTGGCCATCTGAGGCTTGTGGTTCACCATCTCTACCATACTACCTTCGCCTCCCATGGCTTCGAACATATTCCAGAATGCCACACCCGTTTCGGCCGCAAGTGCCTGCTGGTAACGAATCAGACGCTTCACACCCGGCATGGTACGCAATTCGCCGTTTTCATCCTTGTTTTCTCTATCTCCCACCCCAACAATCAGGACAGAAGCCTCTGGAAAGGCAGTTTTCAAACGCTCTACTATAGGTTTCATCGCGTCCTTGTAATAGGTATAGTTCATCACCTCATCCGAAGCCACATTCAGCCCGTACTGCAACACAATCAAATCGTATGTACGCAGACGGTTATACTGACGAAGTATCGACATCGGAATATTACCCAACTGCTGTCCGCTGCTTCCGCGCGTACTGAAATTATCGACTACCACACCTTGACGCGGATCCATCGTCACGGCATAGAACAAAGCTGTAGAATCCAGCTGTTCCACTTTCCAGCGCACAGAGCCGATACGTCCGTTCACAGACACAGACTGCAACTCTTCTTTTCCACCCACAGAAAATGGCTGTGCCTCTCCTCCATTGACAGATGCAGCCAACCGCAAAGAATCGGAAGTCAGGAAATAACAGGTAGACACTTCGCAGGTATCAATATGCGACAAGAAGCGTTTCTCACCTTTCAGGCTTACATAAGATCCTGAAGAAGGAATAAAATAATGATTGGAAATGTCCTGACGGGAACGGTCGAAATACGTGGAATCTGTAATGGAGTGACTGCCCCATCCACCAAATGAATGGTGTACCGTAGGGCGGAAACCAGCTATTTTCGTTGTGATGGGCACATATCCCACCCCACATCCGCCAAAACGCTTCTGCAACATTTCACGTAAGTCACCGGTCAGGATGTCGGCCTCAATAAATGAGTCCCCGAAATAGGCAATACGTACCGGGCGGTCCAAAGAAGAAACTTTTCCCAAAGCTTCATAGAAATACTCCATTCCACGCCCCGCAGAATCGGCATATTCTTCAATGCAGACCATTCCACTCTTGCAGGTATCCACAAAAGCGGGCTTTACAAGAGGAGGCAGCACCAGGGTATCAGAATCCATAGGTTCTGCTATTTCCTTCTTTATACGAATGTCTGAAAGCAAATCAACCCTTCTCAAAGGTTCGCTACGAAAAGAAACAGACGGCAAAAAATGCATGGCAAACAGACCTGCCACCACCAGAAGGGTGAACAGAAAAGTGTATAACAATTTATTCTTCATGAACTTTCCTCTAAAACCGAGTGCAAAGATAGTGAAAGGTGAGAGCAATACCAAGCCAAAAGCTTGCTTTTGAGCGCAAGCATTGCCGAACCGTATCCTATCTTCGATGCGGTCAAAGGCAGAAGAGTTTAAGTACAAAGATTATCTGGTATGTTTCTCTCGAATATTCTTCAAGAAATCATCGACCATGCGGTAACCTTTTTCCGTGGTAATCCCCCGCATGTGTAGAATAGTGATTTCACTATAGATTTCGGCCAGCGGATAATGGTCTGTAATGTCTGAATAAATCAACAAGTCCATCTGCATGGCCATGGCCTGGTTAATAATCTGGAAATTGATGTCGCTGCGAAAAATACCTTGCTCTACCCCCTTTTGAAAATAGGCCAGTGCATCAGCATCTCCCCTGCGACGGTCATCATGTATATAGTCCAACACCTTGGAATATTTGCGCAAGTCACGAAAGAACAGAGGGTTTACCGAACACAACTCATTGAACTTACGCTCATAAAATGTAAGGATTACTTCCAGCACATTATTCGCGCTGGAAGCAATCTCTTGCATATACTCATTCATACAATGACGATAAAAACGGAAAACTTCCAGCAGAAGTTCTTCTTTATCTCCAAACAGTTCATAAAGCGTACGCTTGGATATAGAAAGCGAACTTGCTATATCGTCCATGTGGACAGCCTTAATCCCCAAAGTCATAAAAGATTTGGAAGCTGTTTCAACCACACGCAACTTTAACTCTTCACGGTCGTTTTCCTTTCTTCGCCCTGCCATTATCTACATCAATGAATAATTCCTAATTTTGAAGTTTCCACAAACTGGATAATGTTTTCAATTTCCGGTCCGTTAGGAATCTGTTCACGAATACGTCCCAATGCATCATGCAATGAAGTATTTGCCTTATAAAGGATACGATATGCCTGTGCAATGTGTTTGATAATGGTTTCAGAAAAACCGGTATGCTCCAGCACCTTTGTATTGATGCTATAGAATGCAATCGGTTCATGGGCTGCTACAATATATGGAGGAATGTCCTTGATGAAACGGCATCCGCCTTGCACTACTGAGAAGCTTCCCAGACGTGTATTTCCCTGCATCAACACATTGGAAGTAAGGATAGCATTGTCATAGATAATACAGTTGCCCGAAACCTGTGAACCGTTACCGATAATGCAACGGTTACCCACTTCCACGTCATGAGAAAGACGGGCTCCACTCATGATGAAGTTGCCATCACCTACTTTCGTAGCATGTGAAGCATGTGTACCGCGAATAATCACGGCATTTTCACGAATCACATTATTATTGCCGATAATAGCCAGTGTTTCTTCACCTGTAAAGGCAAAATCCTGGGGAACTGCTGCCACAACAGCTCCCTGATAAACTGTATTTCCATTTCCCATACGTGTGCCGCTCATCAGACTGGCATAGGGCATAATCACGTTGTCATCGCCTATCTCTACATTCTTGTCGATATAGGCAAATGGATGAACCGTCACGTTCTTACCCAATTTGGCTGACGGATCTACATAAGCTAAAGGACTTATCATAGTTTTCTCATTTTAAGGTTAATCAATTTCTTCCTCCTCCCAACGCACTGTACAAGTTGATGACAGCTTGCATACGCTGGAAATTATCAGCTACCTCTGACAACTGCGCACTCAGCAGATTCTGCTGTGCGGTCAGGATTTCTAGATAAGTGGCATCTCCGCTCTGGAACAAGGCCTTGGTATAAGTCACTGCCTTATCCAACTGTTCTACCTGTCCACGGTCTTCCACCAGTTTCTTATTCTGCGTATCGAACAGATACAAAGCATCGCTCACTTCCTTTCCTGCTTCCAGAATAGTCTGCTGATAATTCATCTGAGCAATCTTTTCTTCTGCCTTTGAAACCTTCAGGTTGGCAATCAGCTTACCGTTATTGAAAATAGACTGAGCCAATGAAGCCAAAGCCTGCAGCATAAATTCACCCGGATTAGAAACTTGAATACCTGATCCGTTTGTCCATCCTGCCATACCTGTAATGTTCAAGCCCGGATAGAAAGCTGCACGTGCGGAATTAGTTGTATAATAAGCAGCCGCAAGCGTCATTTCAGCCATCTTCACGTCCGGACGGTTTTCCAATAACTGCATCGGTACACCCGCTGCCAGTTCTTCCGGCATAATCTGTTCGTCCAATGTACTGCGTTCAATGGTCTGAGGAGCCTTAGCCAGCAGTACAGCAAGTGAATTTTCTGTTTCACGCACCTGACGTTTCAAATCCATCAATGAAGCCTCTACCTGATGACTGGCAGCACGCATCTGTGCTACAGCAGCTTCGGTTGTCATACCGGCAATTTTCATGGCTTCCATTACTCGTACGTTTTCTTTATAGATAGCAGCCGTTTCGGTCGTAATTTCTACCTGACGGTCGAGCATCAGCAAAGAATAGTACACGTTAGCTATACCACAAATAATCTGTGAACGTACAGCCTGTTCTGCATACTGACTCTGTTCGTAGGCAACTTTCTGACCACGTTTGGTGTTCAGAATCTTTCCGAACAAGTCAATTTCCCAACTGGCTGCAACCGGAAGCTGGTATGCCTTTACATAGTTTCCACCTCCCATACTGGTCGTAGTACCTTGTGGAGCCAGATTAATGGAAGGCAAATAAGACAATTTGGCGGCAGTCAGCATTACTTTCGCTTCCTGTACACGGAGAGCGGCAGCCTGCATATCTACATTGTTAGCCAGTCCTTCTTCAATCAGTGCCTGCAACTTGGCATCGCGGAACACCTCCCGCCAAGGCAAGTTTCCCATGTTCGCCGTATCGGAAACAGCCAACGTATCCGTAGGCGAAGCCGGGTCACGATAGATGCCTGAAGCATCTATCGTTTCCGGACGGTCATACGATTTATAGATGTGGCAGCTGCTCATCATAGCAGCTACACACACAATTCCTATTATTTGTTTCTTCATTATCATCTTATCATTTAGTAGGAGTATACTGTTCAATTTCTGATTCCACTTCACTTTCGTCCAGGCTATCCCATTCTATCGGTTTCACTTTTTCTTGCAACCACTGGAACACCACGAACAGAATCGGAACGATGAAAATCTGGAAAATCATACCAATCAACATACCACCGATAGCGGAAGCACCCAATGTACGGTTACCGTGAGCACCTACACCAAAGGCAAACATCAACGGAAGCAAACCGATAATCATTGCCAGAGAGGTCATCAAAATCGGTCGCAGACGGGCAGAAGCACCCAGCACAGCTGCCCAAGATATACTCATACCCTGCTTACGGCGGTCGAGCGCAAACTCTACAATCAAGATGGCATTCTTAGCCAACAGACCCATCAACATAATCAACGCAATCTGCATATAGATGTCGTTCGACATGGTTCCCAATACCATCTTCAATGCCGGGATGCTGCCCAATGCCGAGAATCCGTTGACGAACAGGAAGCTACCCAACAGACCGCAAGGAATAGAGAGCAATACAGCCAACGGCAACAGGTAGCTTTCGTATTGCGCACTCAGCAACAGATAAACGAATACCAAGCAGAGCACGAAGATGATTCCGGTTGTATTGGTTGTCTGAGCCTCTTCACGTGCCATACCTCCCAACTCGTAACCGAAACCGGCAGGCAGGTTATCGTTAGCCACTTCGGCAATCGCCTGCAAAGCCTGACCGGAAGAATAACCGGCAGCCGGAGAAACCATCACCTGAATAGCTGTGTAAAGGTTGAAACGGCTGATGACATCCGGGCCGTAAATCTTCTTCAGTGATACAAACTGTGTAATCGGCGCCATTTCGCCGTCGCTGCCACGCACCTTGATGCCGTTCAACGATTCCAGGTTCTTCGTAGCATCGGGTTCTGCCTGAATCATGACACGGTACATCTTACCGAAGCTGTTGAAGTTGGAAGCGTAAATACCGCCGAAGTAACCTTGCATCGTGGTCAAGATGTCGCTCGGACTGATACCCGCTTTCTTACAAGCAGCCGCATCGATATCCAACTGATATTGCGGGAAGCTCGGGTTGAAGTTGGTCGAAGCCGAATTGATTTCCGGACGCTTCTGCAAAGCGGCAATGTAATCATTCACCACCTGGAAGAAGTGATCCAGGCTACCACCGGTCTTATCCTGCATGTTCAACTCGATGTCGGTTGAAATAGAATATCCCGGAATCATCGGAGGGGCGAAGAACAATACCTGCGCATCCTTGAAGAGTTTCTGTGAACGCATGAACAACGTAGCGACCACAATATCCGAACTCTGCTGCGTGGTTCGTTCTTCCCAGTCTTTCAGCTTAATGATGATAGAACCGTAAGATGGTCCCTGACCGCTACCGATGAAGCTGAAACCCGAAATCACCGTACGTGACTGAACGGCAGGTTCGGCTGCAATCAGGCTGTCTACCTGTGCCAACACTTCACGTGCACGTTCCTGAGAAGTTCCGGGAGGCAAAGTTACCGAACCCATAATCGTACCCGTATCTTCGTTCGGAATCATACCGGTCGGCGTAATGCTCATAAAGGCAATCAGTAACGCAATCGTACCGCCGACCAGTCCCATAGAAAGCCAACGTTTGTGGATAAAGAATACAACTTGTTTTTTATATCTGCCCAACAAGGAATTGTATGATCTGTTGAATGAAGCTTTAAACTTATCAGTCGTCATACCGGCAAAAGCCAGGATACTGATAATAATCATCAGCACACAAATCACCGGATGTTCTTCGAAACTGAAGAAACCGAAAATCATACCCAGAATAGCAACTACCGTGAAAAGAATGACAATCTTCGGGTTCATCCACTTGCCAAGCGCATCGGTATAGCGTGCCACCATAATCTTGCGCGATTCCTTATAGGCTGTGCCCATGCGTTCTTTCAGTGTAGCCTCTGAATTGTGCGGCTTCAGGAACAAGGCACACAACGCCGGAGAAAGCGTCAAGGCGTTCAGAGCTGAGAAACCGATGGCAATCGCCATGGTCAAACCGAACTGCTGGTAGAACGTACCTGCCGTACCGCTCATGAAACTTACCGGGATAAACACGGACATCATCACCAACGTAATGGAAACGATGGCACCGCCCAGTTCGCTCATGGCATCAATGGAAGCCTCACGGGTCGACTTATACCCCTGGTCCAGCTTGGCATGGACACCCTCGACGACGACTATGGCATCGTCGACGACTATGGCAATCGCAAGCACCATTGCAGACAGGGTCAGCAAGTTGATACTAAAGCCGATTAACTTCAAGGCGAAGAAGGTAGCAATCAACGCTACCGGAATAGCAATCGCCGGAATCAGCGTAGAACGCATATCCTGCAAGAAGATATATACCACGATGAACACCAGGATGAAAGCTTCAATCAAGGTCTTGACAACCTCATGGATAGAAGCGAACAAGAAGTCGTTGGCACTCTGCGCGATGTTGATACCCAATCCTTCCGGAAGATTCTTTTCATATTCGGCAAGCACCTTCTCCAGGTTGGCGATAGTTTCCGTCGCATTGGTTCCTGCCATCTGATAGATGATACAAGATACAGCCTTGTGACCGTTTACCGTATTGTTGAAGTTGTAAGTCAAACGGCCCAATTCCATTTCGGCTACATCTTTCAAGCGAAGCAATTCACCGTTCGGCAAAGACTTGATGACAATATCGCCGAATTCTGTTTCGCTCGACAAACGTCCTTTATAACGGATGGTATATTGGAACGACTGGTTACCACGTTCACCGAACTGACCCGGAGCGGCTTCCACGTTCTGTTCTGCCAATACTCCTGTAATGTCGCTCGGCACCAATTTATACTGCGCCATCACATCCGGTTTCAACCAAATACGCATAGAGTAGTCGGTACCCATCACATTGGCATCACCCACACCGCTTACACGCTTGATTTCCGGAATCAAGTTGATACTTGCGTAGTTTTCGAGGAACTCGATGTTGTATTTGTCTTCCTTATCATAGATAGAGAAAATCATCAACATAGAGGTCTGACGCTTCATGGTGGTCACACCGACCTGTGTTACTTCAGCAGGCAACAGACCTTGAGCCTGAGTCACACGGTTCTGTACGTTGACCTGCGCCATATCCGGGTCAGTTCCTTGATTAAAGTACACCGTGATACGTGCCGAACCGTTGTTGGTAGCGGTAGACTGCATGTACATCATGTTTTCCACACCGTTAATCTGGTCCTCCAACGGAGAAATCACAGAGTTCAATACGGCCTGCGCATTGGCACCCGTATAAGTCGCACTCACCGAAACGGTAGGAGGTGCGATGTCCGGATACTGGGTAATAGGCAGTGTGGCAAGCCCGATGAAACCCAAGATTACCAACAAAATGGAGATTACGGTTGATAATACCGGACGGTTAATAAATTTATCTAGTCTCATTCTATATATACCTTATTATATATAACGATTCACGTTTATCAATTAAATGCACTGGCTATGTTGCCTTCGCGCTGGTCTTTCAGAGCCTGCTGGTATTTGGCTTCCTTCTGTGCCGCAGTAATCGGAGTAATCTTCATACCGTCGTTCAAACGGGTTACGCCTTCTACGGCAATCTTGTCACCTGACTTCAGGCCGTCAAGCACGATATAGTTCTTTCCGTCATTCAGGTTTGAGATTTGGATTTCAGTATATTTTACGGTACTGTCCGGTTGCAGCACATACACGAACTTCTTGTCCTGAATATCTACTGTAGCCGACTGCGGAACCAGCAACACGTTTTCCATCGTGTAAGGGAAGATGACATTTGCCATACCTCCACTTCGCAGGATGTTCTGCTTGTTCGGGAAAGTGGCACGCATGCTCACCGAGCCTGTGGTCTGGTCAATAACCCCGCTCACGGCGTCAATCTTACCTTTCTCAGCGTAGATACTGCCATCTGAAAGTTCCAGTTGAACTTCCGGCATCTTTTCCAATTGCTCTTTCAGTGTTCCTCCTGCTTTGGTCAATGCCAGCAGTTCTTTCTCTGTCAGCGAGAAGTACACGTACATGTCACCGATTTGAGATACCGTAGTCAACGGTTCTGAAATCGACGCACTTACCAACGCACCGATACGGTAAGGGAACGTACCGATCACACCGTCAGAAGGACTTGTCACCGTACAGAATCCCAGATTCTGCTTGGCAGCCGTATACGAAGCCTCAGCCTGCGCCAGGTTCGCTTTTGCCGTCAACAGATTATTGACAGCCGTCTGGTATTCGAAATCACTGATGATTTTCTGTTCGTGAAGCATTTTCTTGTTGGCTTCCGTTTCAGTCACTGTCTTCAAATTTGCTTTTGCAGACTCAACTCCCGCTTTGGCCTGATCGAATGCCGCCTGATACTGAGTAGGGTCAATCTGGAACAATGCCTGTCCCTTATGTACAGTAGCACCTTCGTCTACGCACAATTTCACAATGAATCCTGATACTTGAGGACGAATTTCAATATCCTGCAAACCTTTGATAGTTGCCGGGTACTTTGTCACCTGGTTGCTGGAAGTAGAGACCACTTCCTGCACTGTGAATTCGTCATCACCCATTTTACCGCTTTGACCGCCGCAAGCAGTCAGCATCGAAAGAGTCAATGCATAGAATGCCACTCGGCTAGAAGAAAAACTTCTGTTTCTTTTTGTGCTCATACTTATACTCATATATAAAATTTGGTTTTTATTCTCGTTAATCCTATTTCTAAAGTTTCCCACTGAAAACTTTACGGCCTCCTTTAGTTTTTTATCGTGCAAATATAGGAAAAAAATCAAGCCCTGGAAAGGGGCTTTAACTAAGAATAACCATAATGCCCTAATATCATTACATATAGCCGAGAATATCAGACCAATCGACAAAAAATATCGACAAAAAAAACATACACCTCACAACCTTCTGTTCATTTTATAGTTTTTTTCATAAAAAAACAGTCCATTTGTCATTTTATTCCTACATTTGCGCGATAGATTATTCTTTGAAACAACTAAAAAGCGAAGAAATATGACAAAAATAACGAAAGAAGCAGCCTTGCTCTATCACTCACAAGGCAAACCGGGGAAAATAGAAGTGGTCCCCACCAAACCTTATCAAACTCAACGAGATTTATCATTGGCTTATTCACCGGGAGTAGCAGAACCGTGTCTGGAAATCCAGAAGAATCCGGATACGGCATACGACTATACCGACAAAGGTAATCTGGTAGCCGTTATCTCTAACGGAACAGCTGTATTGGGCTTGGGAGATATAGGTGCCATGAGCGGAAAACCCGTAATGGAAGGAAAGGGACTGCTGTTTAAAATTTATGCCGGAATCGACGTATTCGACATCGAAGTAAACGAAAAAGACCCGGACAAATTCATCGAAGCGGTAAAAGCCATTGCTCCTACCTTCGGAGGCATCAATCTGGAAGACATCAAAGCACCGGAGTGTTTCAAGATAGAACAACGGCTGAAAGAAGAGCTGGACATTCCGGTAATGCATGACGACCAGCACGGTACGGCCATCATCTCCAGTGCCGGACTGCTGAACGCACTGGAAGTGGCCGGAAAGAAAATTGAAGAGGTAAAAATCGTAGTCAACGGTGCCGGTGCATCTGCCGTATCTTGTACCAAATTATATGTAGCCCTCGGTGCACGTTTGGAAAACATTGTCATGCTCGACAGTAAAGGGGTGATTTCCAAAGAACGTACAGACCTGAACGAGCAGAAAAAGTTCTTTGCTACTGACCGTACCGACATCCATACACTGGCAGAAGCCATCAAGGGAGCCGATGTATTCCTCGGCCTTTCCAGAGGTAACGTGTTGAGTCAGGATATGGTACGCAGCATGGCTTCTCATCCTATCGTATTTGCTTTGGCTAACCCGACTCCGGAAATTTCATACGAAGATGCCATGGCTTCCCGCCCGGACGTCCTGATGTCGACCGGACGTTCCGACTATCCCAACCAGATAAACAATGTCATCGGATTCCCGTATATCTTCCGTGGAGCACTCGACACACGCGCTACAGCCATCAACGAAGAAATGAAGCTGGCAGCCGTACACGCCATCGCCAACCTGGCAAAGAAACCGGTGCCCGATGTAGTCAATGAAGCCTACCACGTAAACAACCTGAGTTTCGGACCTGAATACTTCATTCCGAAACCGGTTGACCCACGTTTGATTACCGAAGTATCTATGGCCGTAGCTAAGGCTGCCATGGAATCAGGTGTAGCCCGCAAACAGATTACCAACTGGGATGAATACAAGAATCACCTGAGAGAACTGATGGGACAGGAAAACAAGCTGACCCGCCAGTTGTATGAAACAGCTCGCCGCAACCCGCAACGTGTGGTATTTGCCGAAGGTATTCATCCGAACATGCTGAAAGCAGCAGTAGAAGCCAAGGCAGAAGGCATCTGCCATCCTATCCTTCTGGGTAATGAAGAACGTATCGAAAAGCTGGCCAAGGAACTCGACCTGAGCCTGGAAGGCATTGAAATAGTCAACCTGCGCCACGACCGCGAATCAGAACGTCGCGAACGCTATGCACGCATCCTTTGCGAAAAACGCGCCCGCGAAGGAGCCAACTTCCAGGAAGCAAACGATAAGATGTTCGAACGCAACTACTTTGGTATGATGATGGTGGAAACCGGCGAAGCAGATGCCTTTGTAACCGGACTGTACACCAAGTACTCCAATACCATCAAGGTAGCCAAGGAAGTAATCGGCATCCAGCCGGGATACAAGCATTTCGGAACCATGCACATCCTGAACTCCAAGAAAGGAACTTATTTCATTGCCGATACATTGATTAACCGTCATCCGGACACCGATACCTTGATAGACATTGCCAAACTGTCGGCCAAGGCTGTACGTTTCTTCAACCAGGAACCGGTAATGGCCATGCTGTCTTACTCTAACTTCGGTTCCGATGCAGAAGGAAGTCCGGCAAAGGTACACGAAGCCATCAACCAGCTGCATCAGGAATACCCGGATTTGGCTATTGACGGTGAAATGCAAGTGAAATTCGCCTTGAACAATGCCCTTCGCGATGAGAAATATCCTTTCACACGCTTAAAAGGAAAAGAAGTAAACACATTGGTATTCCCTAACCTGAGTTCCGCCAATGCTACCTATCAACTCATTCAGAACATGAGTGAGACCGAAGTGATCGGCCCGATTCAGATGGGATTGAACAAACCTATTCACTTCACCGACATTGAAAGCTCTGTACGCGATATTGTCAATATCACAGCTATCGCCTGCATTGATGCCATTGTCGACAAGAAGAAGAAAGCACAATAAACATTACTGATTTATTTCACCTTACACGGAGGAGCAGCTGCAAGCCAAACATTCACCCTTGCCACCGTTCCTCCGTGTATTATTTTTCTAAAAGCCATGAGAAAACCACTCAATCATACACAATGTGTCGTACTTACTTTATGCTGGGCTGCACTTTGCTTTTTAGTACTCACCTCTACCCCAAAAATTGACGGTCCGCTTGTCATTATGATTCTTATATCAGGAGCTTTGGTGTTTATTCCTGTTATCAAATCACTCAAGAACAGAGACAAATAAATACGAATAAATAGATAAAAAAGGATTTTTGACGCTTTTTCCTCACTTTTCTTGATTTATTGTTGCATAAATAATTTTTTATCTATATTTTTGGCACATCAAACAAGAAGAAACATATTACTGTGATTTTTCAAAACCAATAAATAAGACAGATAATCTTTTTTAATTATGAATGCAGCTAAAGTTCTGGAAGATCTGAAAAGAAGATTCCCCAATGAACCTGAGTATCATCAGGCAGTAGAAGAAGTGTTAGGAACTATCGAAGAGGAATACAACAAACACCCTGAATTCGACAAAGTAAACTTGATTGAACGTCTGTGTATTCCAGATCGCGTATACCAGTTCCGTGTCACTTGGATGGACGACAAAGGTAACATCCAGACCAACATGGGTTACCGTGTACAACACAACAACGCTATCGGCCCGTACAAAGGCGGTATCCGTTTCCACAGCTCTGTAAACCTGGGAATTTTGAAGTTCCTGGCATTCGAACAGACCTTCAAGAACTCACTGACAACTCTTCCGATGGGTGGTGGCAAAGGTGGATCAGACTTCTCTCCACGTGGTAAGTCAAATGCAGAAGTAATGCGTTTCTGCCAGGCATTCATGCTGGAATTGTGGCGCCACATCGGTCCTGAAACTGACGTTCCTGCCGGTGATATAGGTGTAGGCGGCCGTGAAGTAGGTTACATGTTCGGTATGTACAAAAAACTGACTCGCGAATTCAGCGGTGTATTGACTGGTAAAGGCCGTGAATTTGGTGGCTCACTTATCCGTCCGGAAGCTACAGGCTACGGTAACATCTATTTCTTGCTGGAAATGCTGAAAACCCGTAACATTGACATCAAGGGTAAGACTTGTCTGGTATCCGGCTCAGGAAACGTAGCACAATATACTGTAGAAAAACTGATTCAGTTGGGTGCTAAAGTTGTTACCATGTCCGACTCTGACGGTTACATCTATGATCCGGACGGTATCGACCGCGAAAAACTGGATTACATCATGGAATTGAAGAACCTCTATCGCGGACGTATCCGTGAATATGCAGAAAAATACGGTTGCAAGTATGTAGCAGGTGCTCGTCCATGGAATGAAAAAGCAGACATCGCTCTTCCTTCTGCCACTCAGAATGAAATCAACGGTGACGATGCTAAAGCACTGGTAGCAAACGGCGTATTTGCTGTATCAGAAGGAGCCAACATGCCTTCTACTCCAGAAGCAATCCGTGTATTCCAGGATGCGAAGATTCTTTACGCTCCGGGTAAGGCAGCCAATGCAGGTGGTGTATCAGTATCAGGTCTGGAAATGACTCAGAACTCTATCAAACTGAGCTGGAGCCAGGAAGAAGTAGACGAAAAACTGAAGAGCATCATGAAGAACATTCACGAAGCGTGTGTGAAATACGGTACAGAGCCCGATGGTTATATCAACTATGTGAAGGGTGCTAACGTAGCCGGATTCATGAAAGTAGCCAATGCCATGATGGCTCAAGGTATTGTATAATATTTATTCTTACCGCATAACAATTCGGGTGAAGTTTGAATTTCTTCAAACTTCACCCGTTTTTATTTCTATAGATTCTTGTCTTAAACCTGATAAAAAAAATCTCCCTATTCCCTTCAGAAGAATAAGGAGATCTTTAAAACAATGTCTCGGTCAATTTTTAATTTACTACCAATGACCGAGTGGACCAATTATAAGATATCGTATACAATGTATTTATATTCACCGTCTGACTATCCTTGTTTCCCCAACTGCCTGATTGCGGATTGGATTCCGAATCTGTATTCATTACATCCAACTGATAAGTGAAAAATACTCCTTCAGCATACGGAAAATAAGCTGTTTCCCCATCCTTCAGTGATACAGATCTTTCTCCAGAGGTCACCGTAAAGTTATACTCACTCAGCCACTCACCTGTTACATTCGACAAATCCAGACAAACTGCGAAGTCAATCATGGGAACCTGTACTTTCAAAGAAGTAGTTTCCCCATCCTTCACTTCAAAAGGCACTCCCTCATAATAGACCGGTTCTCCCTTGTCTGCATTTCCCCAGCCCGTCTCTTCACCATAATTTGAACTATACACTTTCAACGTATAATCATCAGCCGCATCCAATTTGATTTTATCCTGCATTTCTTGTGCAGATAAATCACGGAGTTTCGTTCCACCTTGCCATAGCTCGACAAACATACTTTCATCTACCGCACGCGAAGCAACTTCCGTCACCACTTGCGACTGCAATTCAATCCCTTCTACAGACAAATAACCTGTTCCTGAAGGAATATCATTTTCCTGCTGACAGCTTGCCAACAAGAAAATTCCCAATAAAATATATAATATATTCTTTTTCATTGTTCTTTTTTATTTGTCGTAAACCAAAGATATGTCGTCAATATACAATTCACTTCCGCGATGAGAAGGTTCAGCACTATTCGTACCAGTCCTATCCCCCGTACCATAATCTTTCACATCTGAGTTAAAACCAGATTTAAAAACAATAACCAATGTAGCAGGTTCCAAATGAACATACTGAGGATTATAATCTATATTCAATGTAATTTCTGTGAAAGTAGCGATTGTCTGGTTCTGATTCAACTTAGCTTCACCTAAAATCTCTCCTCCACTTCCCTTCACTTGGATATATATATCAGAAGAATCATTATTATATGGAGCATACTTATAAAAGAATCTCAGACCAGTAGGACGTGATTTATAATTAATTCCATAATTTTTAGTAGCCGTATCCTCGTCATGATTTACATCGGTCAATGTACCTAAAAACAATTCACTAGGTGTCATTTTCTCAGGTCCAGAAAATCCTCCATAGCCATATCCCATTGTCATAATCCAAACAGAAGAGGACCCTTCACTTCCTTCCCGAACAGATGAAGATGGACGTGTTCCAGAACGACTATTAAATGCCGTATTTCCCCACAATATAATGATAGTACATTTATCACAAGTCAATTCATTCAAAGTACTCCAGCCAGACCAATTGTAAACAGCTCCGTATTCTGATGAATTTTTATCTTCCCCTTTAGATATAGAAGCTCCTTCCAATCCTCCATTTGTCAATTCTATTTGAGGATAAGTAGTAACAGCTACAGGCTCACTATTAATCGCATCACGATAAACACCACGAACAAAATAGGTACCTCCAGGCTGCAAATCTGCTTTACGCAAATCATCACCTAAATTTGTCCAACCAGTTTCACCATTCATACTAAATTGATAAGTCATTTTCTGGCTCAACAATTCATAATCTCCAGCCTCAACCTCTTCAGCAATCAAAGGATTCATTGTAAATTCCTTTGTCCAAATATTTCCCGGATATACACTCACATGGAAAATTGGCTTATTACACTTCAAAGTAAACACCCTATTAGCGGCCTCATCTTCACTTGCCCAGCGATTATTAGCTTTCACATCCACTTCAATAGTAGAAGAAACCGTATTTCCTGCGTCCGTCATCAACTGTGGGGTCAATGAAGAAAAATCAAGACTACCCTCTGTTGCACCGATTTCCGGCAAAGTAATACCCAATGCAGTTTCTATCGCAGCCTTATCTTCCGCATTCGACAACACATACTCTTTCTCTGCCTCCAGTCCTGCAAATTTCTCGTCCGTCGAATGGAATTTCAACTTCAAGTCCTGCAAAGGAGAAGCCAGCTTCAAACGAATAACCGCTGTTTTTTTCTCTGTTTCTGCAAATGAAAGCTCATTATTCACAAAACCTTCAGCTTCCAACTTGGGCTTCGGCATAAATTCAGAGGGCAAAGTTTCTACTACGGAGACCGTTTCTGTTTCCAATTTCTCTACCGAAATACCCACTCCTGATGACACCGAAGATTCATCCACACCAAGAGTAACCTTCACATGCGTTTTGGCAGGAATATTGGCAAATTTTTCTTGTGCCGGAATATCATAAGACACTTCTTGGCCCGTACCAGCCAACTGACCATGAAACACCAAACTTACAGAAGAACCTGCCTGAAAATAGGCACTTTTCCCGGAAGTCGCATCCAAATCTACAGACTCCTGGCCGACTGATACAGTTACAAAATAAGTATCATATACTTTTTTCAAGGCACTTTCGTTATAAATTACTGAAAGCAAAGCATTCCCTACCATACATGAAATATTGGCAGAAGTCATCTGTCCCGTCACAACTTCCTGACTCTCCAGTTTTCCGATATAATAAGGAGCATCCAAAGCTATCACCGGATTCTCTCCATAAGTAGCTGTCAAATCATACGTACCTTCCTTCAGCAAAATGGACTCTGTACATTTATCATCATAAGCCACATTGTCTGTTCCAGAATATGCCACACGCAAGTGGAACATATCTGCCACAGGCTTTTCCAATGCTGATGGCATCGTACGCGCATAAGCATGGTCCGACTCGTCGGTCAATGTTATTAATAATCCCGTTTCATTCGCAGAACGCAGATTCTCATCAGCCTGACATCCACTCAACCATATACAACATATCAATAAGCACAAGCTGCTGATGTATCTCATCTTTTTATTTATCAATTTAATCATAACTTAATTCAAATTCATCTACCCACAATGTGCTTCCGCTTCCGACCTGTCCAACAACTTTCAAACCTTCAAAATCACCACCATATTTACTGGACGTAGCCACAATTGTAATCTTAGCAGGCTTAATCTCCATATTTTTATATTCTATATCAATTTCAAAAGGAGTATATTGGGTAACAGTTTCACTTCCCACAAATTCACCATAAGCGATCTCATTCTCCAAGCTATCCCAAAGACGCAAATATATATGACATTGGTCATTTACTAAGTTTCCAGGTTTCGTCCCTGCCGTAATCGGTGTAGACTTATATTTATAATATCCCTTCAGTTTTGTTGGACGCGCACCAGAATACTCTCGCCCAAAAACAGGACTAGAAGAAGGGTTACCAACATTCGTCTTATATGTACCAATAAAAATATTACCAGCAGCAGCGCCTACCAACGTCATAGGTTCAATTGTCTGCATTTTTACAGCTCTTCCTTTATACGCATCAGTTCCATCCACAGGAATTACATTCGAATCCCTATTACCAACAATTGTAACCCCTTCATTTCCTGTTGCCCAATAAGCTTGTGGGTCATCATAATTATTGGCTACCGGATTCGGATACCATGTTTTTCCACTCTGAGTCCATGTATCAAAATTCATATTAGGAAGAGGCACAATTGTTTCCGTCTGAAACGAATATGCTTCACCTTCTGTCCCAGCAGCAAGTGCACGAACTTCATAATCTGTACCCGAAGTCAAGCCCTTCAACTCTGCAGAATAGGATGTGGTTCCAGTCTCAGTAACGGCAGATTCGTCCACTGTGGTCCAAACATCCGCACCTTTCACACGATATTCCAATGACAACTTACTTCCTGCCCGAAAACTTCCACTCACATAAGCCTTTGTGGCCCATGCATTTACCTTTTCCACGGAAGCTGCTACTGAAGATTTCTGCACATCAACGGTCCAGTCACATATATACCTGCCATTACGATATGCCTTGAACACCCGCGGTCGGGTAAAATCTGTCACCGTCTCCGCAGAAGGTACCAGTACAGTTTTTGAACCTTCCAAATTCAAGGTTTTGATTTTGATATTTTTGTAATCTGCATCTTCCGTCACATAAATAATAGCAATGTGATTATATAAATCCAAAGAAGGTGCCGTACCTGATTGATTTTCCACTTCAATTGTTCGTTCAATTTCCTGCTTTACCGTGATTTTCCACCAATATTCCTGATAAGTCTTCAGCAAGAAATTTACAGGTTTTGTAAAGTTAATGGCTGTATTGGCATTGGCAGGAAGTTCACTTAACGAAGAAAAACTAAACTCAGGGAAACCCGAATACTTGATACATGCGGTTGAATCCGGATAAATTAAAGCTTCCGTATTAGCCACCAATTTTGTAATTGGCAAACTATCTATAAAAGCATCCTCACCTATAGTAAGTTCAATAGTACGAGCCTGATTATTGAACACGGCTTCCCCCTGCATTCCTTCCACCTGAATTTCTTGAATCACTCCCTCAATATAAGGATAAGGAATGTCATTTTCTATACATGAAGACATGTTCAGTAACAAGAGTGATACTAAGCTATATTTCAAAGCTTTTATAAGCATAATCTGTCTATTTAAAAATATGTACAAATACCGATGTTAATTGAGAATATATTAATTTTAAAATCTGCAGAACTCTGTCGGTATGACCCATGTTCTACTTGATTGGTGGTCTGTTCTATCCATTTGAAATCCAACCCGACCACATTGATGGAAACTTCCACAGCCATGTTGTTTGTCACAAATGCTGTCAATCCAGGAGCTGCACCTATCTGCAGACGATGAGAAGTCTGGTAAGTACCCGTAGCTTTCTGGTCTGAACCAGACAAAGTCTTTCCTTGTCCATATCCATACGTCAGACGCAATTCATTGAAGAAACCGAAAACCTTGCTGTTTCCCAGTCCCATATAAGTACGCAAAAAACCGGAAGCAGTATATTCATGCTCCAGGTATTTATAATCACTGACATCAAATGTCAAGTCATCACCTAAGTCTAAGTTGATATTCCCAATATCTGCATACGTACGGTTATAATTTAAGCGAATACCAGCCGCCATGTTATCCTTGAAAAAATATCCGGCATAAGGACTCACCTTAAACGTATATCCTTCACCATTGATATCATCCAATATCAGGAACTTATAATTATCTCCTGTTAACTCAGTATAAGAAAACGTAACACCTCCCATCCATGAACCTTTCGGCACAAACAAAGAGGGTTTTATATTACGATCATAACCTTTTCGTGCGTGGACAGAAGCCACGCACAAAAAGGTTAGTAATAGAATTAAATATTTCTTCATGTAAAATATTAATAGTATGACAATTCAAAATCATCTACCCAAAGGGTACTGCCTGCAGCCACTTGTCCGACAACTTTTGTATTAAACATATTGGTCCCTTCAAATTCACCACCATAACGGCTGGAAGTAGCTACAATCGTAATCTTATCAGGACGTTTAGTCATATTTGTATACTCAATCGGAAGATCAAAACGAGTATATTCAGAAACAGTCTGATTCGTAATAAAATGTGATTCTGCTATAACCTCATCTCCTGACCAAAGCTTTACATAAATATCACATTCATCTACAGTCAAAGTACGATCGGTAGGAATCTTTCCATTTTTATTCATTGAAGTACCCGGAGTATACTTATAATATCCTGTCAGTTTTACCGGACGTGCACCATTGTAAGAACGACCGAACTGTACACTAGAAGCCATATCATTGAGATTAGTAGAATAAGAACCGATTAACAAATTACCAGCCGCATATCCAACCAAAGGCACAGTTACTGTCTCCAGTTTTCCAGCCTTACCTGTTCGAGCATCACTACCTTCTACCGGAATACTATTCGAACTTCCCAATGTAGTTGCCCCTTCATTACCTGTAGCCCAGTAACTATTTGAAGCTTCTGAATTAGGATACCAGTTTTTTCCATCTTGCGTCCAATTATCAAAACTCAAGTTCGGAATTTCCTCAAAGGCCTCTGTTGTAAATCCACAAGTTTCACCTATCTTATCTCCACACAAGATATAATATTCATATTCTGTATTGAAATCCAGCGGAGATACCTTAGCTGAATATGCATTGCCTTCTCCCTTAGTAGCTTCTACAGTTTTCCACTCAGACTCAGATTTCTTTTTGTAAGCGAACTGTACTGGTGAAGCGGCATCCTGCAAAGAGCAAGTTCCTGACAGATAAGCAAACTGTCCCCAAACCTTAGATACGTCGTTCTTGATATCTTCTGTCTTCAAATCAGTAGATTCCTGCTTTGTCGGCACCTTTACAACCACTTCATACTGATGAATAGTCTGGTCAACCGTAATATCAAAGGTTGCATTACCTTCTGTAATATCCAAATTCACCTTATAATAATAAGCGGCTTCTGCATTTTCTGTAATTTGTTGAGAGAATACCTTTCCATTACCAAAGTCCACTTTCAACGTCAAAGCCTGACCTGATTTCACGTATGCTGCACGGGTCTCATCCTTAGCAAAAGAAATGCTCAACGCATCTGCCCCCTCAATTGAGCAAGCATAATCACTAAAGGTATTTTTAAAACTCTCAGAACAATTGATAGACACCATAGACTGAGCCAGTTTACAAGTCACCTCTACCGCTTTTGCTTTATTGGCTTCAATTGCCACTTCAGTCTGTCCCTCATAATAAGGAAGTGCCTCAAAGCCCTGTGCCTCTTTATCTTTATCTGCAGAATAAGCCTTAATGGTATATGTGGCAACCGGCAATAACACATCATTTAAATCTTTCCAATCGTCCGCATGTTTTACCACAGTTTCTGATTCATCCAACACATCTACAGCAATTGCTTCTGAACTCGTAACATCTGCACGAGAAGTTACAGTCTTATTGACATCGACAGAAGACAATTGAAGATAGCCATATCCTTTGGCTTCCTCTATTTCCGACTGGCAGGAAGCTAAAACTCCTGCACCCAGAAACATTCCTAATACTATATTTGTTAGTTTCATAAGTTTATTCCTCCTTTGGATTTACTGTAACCGTAATATCTCCGCTTTTTGTATCTACTCCATCTGAGACAGACAAGTTAAATACACTGTCTCCTGATTGAACAACATTTGGAATTAAAACCAGCAGTGAGCCTAATTTAAAAGTAAAATCAGTACAAGTACCTGCGTGCAATTGGTTATACTCATCATCTGTTACAAGTTGTAAACCAATAACCTTTTTTTTAACATCTTCATCCATATTACAGATATCAAAAGTTTCAGGCAATTGAACCATTCCTAAAAGCCCCGCAATTTCTCCGGAAATCGTTACATTCAAATTTTTAATTCCTCTTGTAGCTGAGATATGTACATCTTGCAAACCTTCAATTTCAGAATCACCAGCTGTACAAGTATACTTAGCAGGCAATCCTTCAAAAGTAATAGCGGCTTCCGGTTCCGGATCAGTTTCACCACCCGGTACACTCGGTCCGTCGTAAGTGATATTTTCTACCGGAATTTCAATTGTTTCTCCAACTTCTGTAAATGTCAAGTCTACAGTCAAGCCAATAGAAAGATAAGAATCAGTAGAACCTTCGTCAGTCAGATTGATTACAAAAGAATCTCCATCTGCCAAGTTAGCAATACCACCTTCTGCATCAGCCGGTTTCTGTACTGTAGCTACCAATTCAATAAAATTACCTTCCGTTGAAGTAGCTTTTACTGACACATTCAGACTATTTTTCTGGCTCGGAGTCTGGAAATAATATTTCTTACCAAGATTATCTTTATTGAAAACCTGATTGGCATTATCTCCATTGTCTACAGTGATTGAATAGTCATCGTTGAAAGACTCCAAGAAAGAAGCAGTCACGCCCAGTTCCATTTCAATGCAAGACAATTTGCAGTTCAGTCCTACATTGGTAGAAATACCTTTCTTTACAGAAAAAGTCTGTTCACCTTTAAAATATGGACGTTCTGAAACGCTCACGTTTGCACCGTCATAATTATAAGCTTTTACAGAGTAGTTGCCTTCATTCAATGGAATCAACACCTTGCCATCTGCATTTTTCAATTCACTGACAAGACCTTTTGCCACTTCTTCCTGCGTATCTGTATTCGTAACGACCAGTGTATAACCGTCTACATTGATATCTTCCTCATTGAAATTACCCGTAGTAGTACCATTATCTACTACCTCGCCGGCACGACTCATTTCTACTCCGTTGTATACTGAAGTTAAATTAAGTTCCAGTGTACCGGCGTTCTCGCCTAATTCATTCTTTCCTAAGATTTCATCGCGCATCTCACAAGATGAAAATCCTATCATAAGGCCTAAAAGCCAAATTAAACCTTTATATCTTTTCATATTTTCGTCTTTTATTTTGAAGTTGGAATATATTCGCCAGGGATTTCCACTGTCACATCTTCTTCTGTTACGCCGTCATCTACCGTTACCGTCAGACCAAACTTACCTCCGGCAATTTCCGTTTGAGTCGGTTTGATAGTCAATGTATAAGAATAACACGGCTTCAAGTCGATTTCTTTGCTGCTTTCAAATCCATTCACTGTCACAGGAGAACCATTTTTATCTGTCAAAGCAAACGACAAAGTGGCTTTCACACCTTCGTCACCGGTCTTCAGATAAAGTTCCTGACCTTCATTTGATTTGTTCATTGTCCATGCATCGCTCATGTAGTCAGTTTTAATAGAAACAGTACAGTCTTTAAAATAATCTTCAAACTGATCGCTGTCATCATTTCCTTTGTAAACAAGCTTCATTTTTGCATTGGCAGGTTTGCAAGTGATAGAAACGGTCTTTCTATCTCCCTGAGAAACCGTAAAGGTTTCACTTCCCTTCACATAAAGTTTGTCATAACCCGCAGGCACGTCTTCTCCATAGTAAGCTGTCAATGTGTAAGGTACACCAAAGTCTACCTTCTGTACCACATCCAGTTCCCCATAAAGTTTATCCGTATAAACAGCTTCGTCACCCTTATACAGAGACACTTTATAATTCTGTTCGTTCTGATAAGCACTTTCGTCTACCGAACGGCTCTTATAAGACAGGCTAGTTGATAAATCAACCATAATGCTGCCTTGTCCAGAAACACTCTCTTGTTCTTTCTCACTGCTGCAACCTCCTAAAGAGAAAAGTAGCGCCAATGAGAAAAATACCTTCAAATAGTTTTTCATTTTCATCTGATAATAAAATTTTTCTTTTCGTGCGCAAAGTAACACCAAATTCAAAATTCCCACAAGGTCTATTTATTTTATTTTTGGCTGATTTTTTAGTACCTGCTCAAGGAAATGCCCTAATACCCCTGATAATTAAAGCAAACCCACCTATTTACGCATGAATAAATAGTCAATTTTTAAGATAGTATGTTATACAGCAGATGGAGGTATAAGAATTCATCGGACGTACATTCGCTTTTATTGCATTTTTGGTTATCTTTGTCAAAAACAGGACAAGATGGAAAAAGAATTACCTAAAATAGACCTGCCCGAAGAATGGCTGGTAGGTACCGGCATCAGCAAAGAGCTGTTGGGGCTGTACAGAAACTATCCGGTGCGCCTGAAATGCGAGATTTTCGTACTTTGTACTTCCGGAGAAGTGGAAGCCTCGGTCAATCTCAATAAGATAACGGTAGAGCCCAACGACTTTATCGTACTTACCCCAGGAAGTATCTTTCAGATAAACGACATCAAGGGAGACCTGAACATCTACTTCGGAGGATTCTCTTCTCTGTTTATGGAACACAATCTTCAGTCGCATTCCTTTTTGGATACGATGTACATCACACTGGGGCGTCCCGTTATCAATCTAAAGCCGGAAGGCGCCAAAATGATGGAGGAGTACATGCAGCTGCTTATCAAGATGTATGAATTCCTTCCGGAGAAAATCAGACCGGAAATTGCGACCAATCTGTATGCCGACATACATAAAGGTATATCTATCCTCTATCGGAACAAGACCGACGAAGTGCATCCGTTGTCAAAGAGTGAACTGATTTGTCGCAACTTTGCCCAGCTGGTCATGCAACATTACAATCAGACACGAAACGTAGCCTGGTATGCTGAAAAGCTACAGATTACGCATGCCCATCTTTGCACTACCGTGAAGCAGATTACGGGAAAAACCTGTGTGGACATCATTTCGTCCATGGTCATCATGGATGCCAAATCGCAATTGAAGTCTTCCCAGCTTTCCATCCAGAACATTTCCGACTCACTGAATTTTGCCAATGTATCATTCTTCGGAAAATACTTCAAACGCTATGTAGGAATGAGCCCGCTTGAATATCGGAACAACGGATAAAGCATTAATAAACAAACGATTATAAATTATAAGAGATTTTCGTTCAAAATACCTGAAAAAACGCACTTACGTTTGAATTAAAACGCACTTGCGTTTCAATCAAAACGCACTTGTGTTTTAGGTAAAACGCACTTGCGTTTCAATCAAAACGTACTTGCGTTTTAGAGCAAACGCACTTGCGTTTTTTAGCGTCCTGAAAAAGCCCATGAAAAGATATTGTTTTTTACTCATTTTCAGCCTAATAGAAATTACCATACAAGCCGCTTCGAATATCCGGATTACTCCCGTGCCTTCCCTGCCCCAGCTTCCGGTCAGTGCCATACACCGCATTTTTCAGGACAGCGAAGGACTGATGTGGTATGGCACAGTGAACGGTCTGTTGCTCTTCGACCCTTCCGCACCCAAAGATTCCATCTATACCTATTCGCCGCTTCCCGTAAACCCTATGGGAGAAACAGAAGGAGACATCTTATACCTGGAGCAGGATAACCGCGAAGGAATTCTGGATGACTACCCGAAGTTCTCTGATAGCCATGCGCTACGATGAATCCCGCCGTTGCTTGCGTCAGACCGATTTTCGTCTTCCGGCTGAATATGGAAGCATGCTGAATGAAATTTACCAGGACAAAGACGGTAATCTCTGGGTAGCCTCTTTTGACGGAAAAAGTTTCATTATCCATTTCACGGAAAACGCTCCGGAAGAATTTTCCCTGCCAGCTCTGCCACAGCAGGTACGCTTTCAACCGGCCATCATGGCCCTCTGCGATGCAGGAGAAGGCAAGATGTGGATATCACAGGAACGGACGGGACTCGGGCTGTACGACCTGTCCAACCATACAGTCAGTCTCTACCACGACTTCTCCGCGCTGAAAACGCTTTCGCTCGGCTCCATCAAGCAAATGAGCGAGGCCCGGAGGGAAGGAAATGTATGGGTGATACCTGAAGGGCGCAACCTTATCTATGAACTCGGACGGGAAGGTATGCAAATGAAGCACTTCCGCACCCTGAGCCTTCCGGAAAAGGCCCAAAGACATTTTACCCAGACTTACGAGGACCGTAAGGGCACACTCTGGGCAGGTACCAACAACGGAGTGTTTGCTTTTTCTCTGCACAATAACCAATGGCATACGGTCTGCGATACATTAGGACTGGTAAGTGCCATCAAGGAAGACAAGCGGGGAAATCTATGGATTGGAACACTGAATAAAGGGCTTTATCAGCTGTCTCCCAAGGGGGAATGCCGAAAGATTCTTTCTCCCCTCTCTATCACCTGCCTGAGTGTGCAGGAAGACAGCCTCATCTGGATGGGCACGCAGGAAGGAGGAGTCTATGCCTTGAATATACAGACAAACAAACTGACAGACCATACCCGGCTATGCGAACTGAACGGAAACATTGTCAACCAGCTGGAGTTTGACGTATACGGCCATCTGTGGATAGACACCAACCAGAAACTGATTGAGTATAATCCGAAAAACCACTCGTTTTCCACCTACTATATCAACCTCAAAATAACATTGGTAAAATTCCTTCGCTCAACAAACGTCAAACAAAGACAAACTTTGCCAAACATCAAATTGGCGGCAGATAATTTTTTTTTGCTCATTCTTACTGCTTTAATTGATATTTTTATACCTTTGCACCTGCCTATATCTCTTGCAAAGAGATGTACTTGTATCAGGCTTTGAAAAAGTTTGGTATAAAATAAGGAAACAGATACCGGGGAATGTATGAAGAGAAACTGGGGGTTTATTGCTTATGAAAAACATTAAACTTTTTGTAACAT
>ERZ779656.160-NODE-160-length-59541-cov-15.602192_pt1 | contig 59541 bp, 76 predicted proteins | sample MGYA00511102_ERZ779656 | MGnify/ENA primary metagenome ERZ779656 (study PRJEB29588, sample SAMEA2143980) | human gut metagenome | biome: human gut; feature: human-associated habitat; material: faeces | place: Denmark | collected 2008/2010 ... | reverse complement strand
ACTTGCATGTGTTAAGCCTGCCGCTAGCGTTCATCCTGAGCCAGGATCAAACTCTTCTTTGTATATTTCTTATTCTTCAAGTTCAATCCGGCACTCCTAATTCCTAAAAGAAATTAACGCTCTCGTTCTTTGTGTTTTGGTACTTGCTTCCTTGTACTTAGTCTTTCAATATTTTCAATGAACTACCGTTGTTTCTCAAACGGACTGCAAAGATACGCACTTTTTTCTTCTCTCCAAATATTTTCAGACTTTTTTTTTGATTTTTTTCATACTTTACCGTTTTAAGAGCAGATTTTTCTCCAAAATCACCGGAACATTGACTCGAAAACCTCCTTGTCATTGACGAAATATTCTCTAATTTTGTGGCGACAAAAATCTTCATTGATTCGGATATGGCAGAAGTTTCAGAAAAAGCCGGAGTTTCACTAACGGAATTGTTCATGGTCTTCATGAAAATAGGCGCATTCACCATCGGAGGCGGATACGCCATGATTCCTCTTATAAAGGACGAACTCGACAAGAGGAAATGGATCGGAGAAGATGAACTGCCGGACATAATAGCATTGGCCCAATCCGCACCGGGCATTCTGGCTGTCAACGTCTCGATCTTCACCGGCTATAAGATCCGGGGCGTGAAGGGCAGCATTGCCGCGACCATCGGCTCGGTGCTCCCGTCATTCATGATCATCCTCGCAATCGCCATGGCTTTCACAAGTTTCAAGGACAATCCCGTGGTCATCAGCATTTTCAAGGGAATCAGGCCGGTGGTGGTATCATTGATAGCGGTCCCGACCATCTCGATGGCAAAGAAATCCTGCAAGACATGGTGGGCGTGGGTGATTGCCATAGTCAGCCTTCTGCTGGTATCTTTCCTGGAGGTCTCCCCTATTTATATCATAATGTCGGTCATCGTGCTCGGTTTGGCCGCCGCTAAACTCTCAGAAGGAAGAAAGTCATGACATTGTTACTTATACTCCAGCTTTTCGCGACATTTTTCGTGATCGGGATGTTCACATTCGGAGGCGGCTACGCAATGTTGTCACTTATCCAGGGACAGGTGGTCGTCAGTCACGAATGGATTTCGCAAAGCACATTTACGGATATCGTGGCGATTTCCCAGATGACGCCGGGCCCAATAGGAATCAATTGTGCCACGTATGTCGGCTACGACGTCCTCATGAAAGCCACGGGAAGCCACTTTCTAGGTATTTTGGGCTCGTTTACTGCCACAAGCGCCATAGTGCTGCCTTCTTTCATAATAGTGCTCGCCCTGGTGAAGTTTTACGTAAAATTCCACGGCAATACGATTTTCGAAAGCGTAATGAGCTGGATCCGCCCGTCAGTGGTCGGCCTCATCGGCGCAGCTGCCATAATCCTCATGTTCAATGCCTCTTGGGCAGGCATGCCAATGTTTTCGCGTCTGGACATGAGCATTGTCACGGAAAACTTTCCGGATTGGAAAAGCTGGGCGCTGTTCGGGGCGGCAATGGTCGCGTCAATGTTCTTCAAAGTCGGTCCGATACCTATAATCGTGGCCGGCGGAGTGCTTGGATTCCTGATTTATTAGCGTGGAGGCCGGCGCAGCATTTTTCCCTGGGCGCGCCGCATCGCCCGATAGCATTTTGCTTCCATAAAAGTTTACTTCTTTTGGTAAACTTTTTTCAGGACGGCGCATTTTGCCGTGGTGCGTAATCGCTTATTTATCAGCGAAATAATAAAAATCAGAGTCGCCGATACAGCAACTCTGATTTTATTTAATCTATTGATTTATACTAGGTTACGCGGCACGCCCCCACTCTCCACACATCCAGCCACATGGCTATCCACCTAACCAGGAGCCAAACCATCCACATCACTCTCCACACAACCATCCACGCAACAACAAAAACCTACTTAGCCTCCGGCATCCCATACTGACCGAACACGTCGCGGCAGTAAGTCAGGCCCATTGCATCGTAAATCTTGAACGCATGGTTGAGAGAAGCCTTGAACCTGTCAAGATTCTTGTTCTCAGGCTGGCACCACTGAACCTCGCTGAGCGCTGACATTCTAGGAAGAAGCATGTACTCAAGCTGCTCATTGGTAGGGATATACTCAGTCCACAAGTTTGCCTGTACACCGAGAACATGATGCTGCGCCTCTGCAGGGATGTCAGTATATGGTTCGCACTCGTAAACCTTCTCGACAGGAAGATTTCCACCGATTGCAAGCGGCTCAAGTGCAGTAGAATCTGACTGATAGTAATCGAAATACATATAAGTATTAGGAGTCATGATCACATCGAATCCCTGTTTTGCAGCCTCGATTCCACCCTTGGCGCCTCTCCATGACATGACGGTAGCACCCTCGGCGAGCTTGCCTTCGAGAATCTCATCCCAGCCGATAATCTTGCGGCCATGGTCATTGAGATACTTCTGGACACGGGCAGTAACGTAGCTCTGGAGGTACTCCTCTGCAGAATGCTTGTCGTCAGACTTGAGACCGAGATCCTTGATTCGTTTCTGGCATGCAGGGCAAGCCTTCCATGCTTTCTTAGGGCACTCGTCGCCACCGATGTGGATATACTCCGACGGGAAGAGTTCCATAACCTCATCAAGAACGTCCTCGATGAACTTGAATGTAGTTTCCTTGCCTGGGCAAAGAACCTCGTCTGCGATACCCCATACAGGTCTTACCGTGTAAGGACCACCGGTACAGCCAAGTTCAGGATATGATGCCAATGCAGCTACCATGTGTCCGGGAAGGTCGATTTCAGGAATTACGGTAATGCCGAGATCAGCAGCATAAGCCACTACATCCTTGATTTCTTCCTGTGTATAGAATCCGCCATAGCGGGTGTGGTCAAATTCATTCCAATTCTTGCCGATCATGGTGCTGTCTCTCCACGCGCCCACTTCGGTAAGCTTAGGATATTTCTTGATCTCGATTCTCCATCCCTGGTCCTCGGTAAGATGCCAGTGGAAGCGGTTCAATTTATAAGCAGCCATGACATCGAGATATCTCTTCACCTCATTGACATCGAAGAAATGACGTGCCACGTCGAGATGCATTCCGCGGTATGCGAATCTTGGCTTGTCCTTGATGGTAGCGCAAGGGAGCACCCAATTCTCTCCTGCAGCCTTCGCTTTTCCATAATAAGCAGCAGGGAGCATCTGTCCGATGGTCTGCGATGCATTGCGGAAACCGGCAACGGTCGATGCCTGGATCTTGACTCCTTTCTTGGTAATATCAATGAAGTACTCTTCAGGTGCAAGTTCCTGATCAAGAGCAAATTCAATGCATTTTCCGGCAGCATCTGAAACAACTTCAGATTTCTTGCCGGTCACCAGAGTAAGGTTCTGGGCAAAAGAATTGATCCACTGGAGTGATTCACTGTCAAGTGACTGGTCGGCTTTCACCGGAACACCTGCCACACGGAAGATTCCGTCGTGCTGCTCCACGCTTTCAGGGCAAGGTATCACATTGATTTCAGGAGCTTTAGTGCAGCTGGCAAAAGCCAAAAGCATCGAGGCCATCAAAGGCAATACAAAAGTGTTTTTCATATTTTGTTATTAATTAAGCTACTAATTTACGCATTTATTTCGTTCGCGACAAACAGCAAAAGCCCCCGCCAACAGAATCCGCACCTATTCCTCAGCTGCAAGCGCCTGCCGATAACGCCCCTTCAGCACCACCAGACAGCCCGCGCAATACGCCAGCAAAAGGCCCGTGTGCAGCAGGAGTTTCAGTCCTTCGGACAATGCCGATGAAGTTCCAATGTTGACGCCAGGGAATACCAATGCGTCCGAAAGCATTGACAAACAGCAAATTATACCAATGAGCAGGAACAATGCGGATATTCGTTTCCAGCTATATGGAATGGGATAGTAGCGCGCGCCAAGCACGGCACTTATGATGAACATTATCAGGTAGCTTGCCAGATGTCCGAACGCTGCGGCCCAGAACGAGTAGCGCGGCATGAAAATGACATTGACAATGACGGTTACTGCGAGGCCTGCCAACGTTATCCAGATGGCCATGTTGGTCTTGCCGGAAAGCTTGTACCACATCGAGACATTGAAAAGCATACCGAGGAGCATGTAGGAAAGCAGCATTATCGGGACTACTCCCATGCCGGAGCGGAAATCTTTTCCTATTATCAATGAGAATACGTCCAGATAGAGGAATACGCCGAGCAGAATAAGCCCGCAGAATGCCGTAAAGTACTCCATCACAATGGCATACAGCTGTTTGGCGCCTTTGTTCTGTGCGCGCTGGAAGAAGAACGGTTCAGCGGCGAACCTGAACATCTGGATAAACAAATTCATTATCACAGAGAGTTTTACGGCTGCCTGGAATATGCCGAGGCTGGAACGCCATGCCTCGGCATTGGTGTCAAGGTAACGGAACAGTATCCTGTCCAGAAAGTCATTGACAATACCCGGCAGGGCAGCAACCATGAGCGGTATCGAGTAAACGAGCATCTGGCGCAGGAGTTTCCGGTCGAACTTGAACGTAAAGCGGACAAGGTCCGGTATGAACATGATTCCGCAGACGATACAGCTGACCAGAATCGCGAAAATGACATACGTGAAGTCAGGTGTCGGTGACACGAATCTTCCCATGAACTGGCTCACATGTGACGGATACCAGAAGAACAGGACCATATTGGCAGCTGTCTCCGTCAGGATCTTCACCGTCTTGATTATCGCGAAACGGAATGCCTTGTGCTCTTGCCTGAGCTTTGCAAACAGTATCGCCGTCGTGCAGTCCAATGCCAGGATTCCACCTATATATATTATACAGTTTTCGAAACCGGCATAACCGAGCGCAGAGGCGATTTGCCCCGAGAAGAGCACCATGAAAGCCAAGAAGGAGAAACTGATGCCGAATACCGTGGCAAGTGCATTGGAGTAGACCGCGGCAGAATTCACGCCTTCGCGGTTCGCAAACCGGAAACATCCGGTTTCCAGTCCCAACACGAGAACTACCTGAAGGACAGCAATATATGCCATGAATTCCGTTACGACTCCATAGCTGGCTGTGGTCAGCAGTCGGGTGTAAAACGGTACGAAAAGAAAGTTTATTATCCTGGCCAGGATAGTGCTGAGGCCGTATATCGCGGTTTCGCCAGCAAGTTGTTTCAACGGATTTGCCATATTTTCAATGCCGCCCAACTCATCTCCTGAAGGCGGCGTCGGCAAAATTAATGATTTTCGACGGGGTATAAAAATAAAAGGAATGGATTTAGGGTGAGGGTAACGTGCACATAAAAGATGTATGGTCCGCGATTCACATCGCAGACCATACGCAATTCTAACCTAAAACTTAACCTATGAAAAAACTATTCGACTAGAGAATTAGCAAATTCCATGCCGTTTCTAATTTTCAAATATTCCATAAGTACAAATCATTGTTCTTTTTCGGAATAACTTTATTTCTCCGCTACGGGCGCGGCAGCAGTGCTGTCACACGCAGTTTTCGTGGTATCCGCAGGTTCAGCCGGCATTGACTCCGGATCCACCTTGATGGTGATGATCCTGACATCTGTCACCGGACGGTCGCGTCTGTCAGTCGCCACTGCTGCAATTTTGTCAATGACATTGAACCCGTCCACCGTCTGGCCGAATACCGTGTACGCGCCATCGAGCTGTGCGCATGTCTCCTCGTTCTGCACGATATAGAACTGGGAACCTGAAGACTCCTTGGCCGGATTGGCCTGGTCACCACGCCTTGCAGCCGCCAATGCGCCTTTGATGTGCTTGTACTCAGGCACGAACTCTGCCGGAATAGTATATCCAGGGCCGCCCTGTCCATATTTGTCCACCATCGACGTGTCCCTGGTATAAGGGTCTCCGCCCTGGATCATGAATCCGTCAATGACCCTGTGGAACAGCAGGCTGTCAAAGTATCCTGAAATCGCCAACTTTTCGAAATTGGCACGGTGCTTCGGCGTCTTGCTGTAAAGTTTCACCTTGATGGTTCCGAGATTGGTCACGATATCGAATATCGGCTCTTCCGGAAGTCTTGCGGCCAAATCTCCCGCCGCTTTCTGTTTCTGAATCATTTCTTCCTGTTTTAATGAATCCAACCTGGCCTGCTCGGCCTTCGCTGCTTCTTCCTTCTTCTTCTGACCGCCGCAGCCGGCAATCATACCCGCCACAGCAAGGCAGGCGAAGGATTTAAGAATCAAATTTGCTCTCATATCTCATGAAAATTTATTGCGCAACAATTCCTCAAAATTAAGAAAGAGTTGGTGAAATTACAATATGCACTGCGCACCCCTGCCAGAAAGTGCAACGGCGTTCTTGTGGTAACCCTGGAGACGCTTACAGTGATTCTCTCGTGCGTAAAAAGGCCTGATTTACTCACGACACGACGAATTTGGGCCATGACGTGAGCAGAAAACGTTTTATCACGCACGGCACTGTGGAACCCATAATGTCTCCACACATAAGAAACGGGGGCAGCTTCCATGGCTCTCCGAACAGAACGTCGGGCACACGGGGATGAGCGAGGCACAACAACGAGCCGCATCACGGCTGCCATACCAAAACCCGGGAAACAAATTCCGGAAGAATCACTCCCCCACCTTGAGTTTCATGCGGTTCCAGCCCAGGACCGGGAGAATGAAGGAGAGGAGGCAGGCGGAGAGCCAGAAAATGGCGGCAGGGGTGAAATCGTAGGCCTGGGGAACGGAGGCGGACGAAAGTTCGGAACCGCCTTGGATAAGGTAGCCGCTGACAATGTCCTGGATGGCAGCTGCAACGTAGCTGGAAACACCCACGATGCCGAGAGCCGCGCCGGTCGCCTTGCGTGGGACTATGTCTACAGCCATGAGACCTGCTACCACGCAATAGAGCACGCCGATGAACAGACTGAAGAACGACACATATATTATATTCATGACGTAGCCGCCCTTCGTGAAAAGGAACAATGCCAATGAAATCAGGCAAAGGATGCCGGAAAGGACCACAGGCTTGACGCGGTTGCCACGGAAGACGGTGTCGGAAAGCCAGCCGGCAAAAACGGTACCGGCCACGCCGAACGCCTCTGAAAAGGCAATGATCTGCGTCGCGGCTGGAAGAGAAAAATCTCTGGCCTTCTGAAGGAACAGCACTCCCCAACCACTTATGGCATATTGAGTTATATATACAAATGCACTGGAGACGGCAATAATCCAGATGCCGGGATGCCTGAGGACAATCTTCTGTAGCTCACGCGTCGGCATGGAATCCACCTTCTTCGGAGTTTCCCCGGAAAGAGTCTGGACAGACGGAAGTCCCTTGCTCTCAGGCGTATCCGAGACGAAAAGCAGCGTAATCACTCCGCCGCATACGCCAGCCGCAGCAGCGAAGATGAAGCCCCACTCCCAGCCGAGGGCACCTACCACCACGCCCGTGAGAATGAACGTCAGAAACTTGCCGAGATACGGACTCGCGCTGAAAACACTGTAATAAGTGCCGCGTTTGGACAACGGGAACCAGCGGGAAAGATTGATGATTCCCGGAGGCGCGCCCATCGACTGCACCCAGCCGTTCACTCCCCAAAGGATAAAAAAGGCAATGAATATCAATGTTCCGGATATTCCGGTCAATGTCCCGAGAAGCCCCAATGCCCCCATCACGAGATTCACGACGGCGGAAACGAAAAGTCCCACAGCCATGAAACGGCGGATATTGCAATAATCCGCTATGAAGCCATTGGTAAATTTGCCGAGCGCATAGATGAACAGCAGGGCGGAACCGATAAGTCCAAGTTCCCCGGCAGTAAGCAAACCACTGTCAATCAGCGGCTGCTTGACCACGCTCAATGTCATTCTGCATACATAATAGAGGCTGTATGCTGCCGTCGCACCCCAAAAAGTTCTGGCGCGTAATCTCTTGTAGACCTTATCTACCTCATTTTCAGCCACCTTCGACGCGGATGGCTTGCTTATCCTGAAATAAGTGTATAAGCTCATCAGTAACTGCATTCCTGCACGGAAACATTGATCCGGGCATTTGCGGATACAAAATTACAAAAATCTTTGACGGCAACGAAAAAAGACGCGCCCCACTTTCATCGGACACGGAATTTTTATAAATTTGTGTTTCGCGATTTTTGAAAAACGAAAAAACAAAACAATAATAGAATGAAAAACCACATCATGAAAGCGGCATTGGCCGCAATGCTGGTCTGCCTGGCCACCATGTCACAGGCACAACAAACTCCAAAAAACGTAAAATACACGTTTACCGAAGCTTCAGACCTGACTCTCATCGGAAAACTCTTCCCTGACACCCCGAACCCTTACCACAGAATCGACACTGTGAAATACAAGGGCTTCACGAAATCAGAGAACCAGCAGGTCAGAGAATCTTCCGGCATCGCCGTATCTTTCAAGACCAATTCATCAGTAATCTCAATAAAGACCAATTACGCCTATCTATATTATGGAATCAATACCGGAGGCTTCTCTGCCCGCGGATATGACCTGTATATAAAGAAGGACGGAAAATGGCTGTGGGCCGCTGCCGGCGCTGCTCCTCTCAATAAGGAACAGGACTACAACTATGTGATTCTCAAGAACATGGACAACACTGAAAAAGAGTGCCTGCTCTACTTGCCACTTTTCAGCGAGGAGAATTCCATACAAATCGGCGTGCAGGAAGGCGCCACCATTACCAAGGGCGAAGCACCGTTCCGCCACCGCATCGGCATCTTCGGTTCAAGCTTTACACATGGTGTCAGCTCTTCTCGTCCGGGAATGACATATCCGGCGCAGTTCACCAGAAACACAGGCATACAGATGTTGAGCATCGGATGCAGCGGGAACTGCAAGATGCAGACATATTTCGCTGACGCATTGGCAGATGCAGACGTGGATGCATTCGTATTCGACTCCTTCTCGAATCCTGATGCCAATATGATTAAGGAGCGCCTGTTCCCGTTCATCGAAAAACTCCAGGCCGCACATCCGGGGGCTCCTCTCATATTCCAGCAGACAATCTACCGCGAAAAAAGGAACTTCGACCACTGGGCAGAAAATGTCGAAGCAGCCAAGATGGAAATGGCTGACAGCATGATGAAACTGGCCTGCAAACTCTATAAAGACGTATATTTCATCAGCACGAATGCCACCGATGCAGTACATGACAGCAGCGTAGACGGCGTTCATCCGGGAGACCACGGATACACGCTCTGGGCAGAATCCATCCAGAAGCAGATTCTGAAGATTCTGAAGAAATACGGCATAAAGTAATCCCTACAAAATATGAAAATCAACAAAAAGACATCAGTATTGGCCTCGATGAGCATCATACTTGCATCCTGCGGAGCCGGACAGACATCCGGATCCAGCGCCATTCCTGAGGACAAAGCTGTCGAAAACAAAGTCGAAAGCGTCCTGAAGAAAATGACCCTGGAAGAAAAAGTCGGGCAGATGATACAACTCACTGCCGGGGCCTTCTGCACGGACGATTTGGTCGATACTGCGAAAGTAAGACACCTCGTAAAAGAATATAAGATAGGCTCGTTCCTGAACACGTTCGGCCCTACCAGCCGCCCGAGAGCCGTCACGGCAGAGCAGATCAAGAAGATCCAGGACATCACGATGGAAGAACTCGGAATCCCTATGGTCTACGGACTGGACATGATTCACGGCGCCTCCTATCTCGATGATGCCACTTTCTATCCACAGGAAGTGAACCTGGCAGCAACATTCGACAGGTCCTATGCCGAGATGATGGGCAAGGTAATCGCCTATGAATCAAGGGCCGCAATGACCCCGTGGGTATTCTCTCCTGTCATGGACCTGAGCAGAAACCCAAGTTGGCCGAGAGTCTGGGAAAGCTGGGGCGAAGATCCTTACCTCCAGTCAGAAATGTCCGTAGCGGAAGTCATTGGTGCCCAGGGTTCTGACCCGAACCACATTGGACTGGAAAACGTAGCGGTAAGCATCAAGCATTATCTCGGCTACGGAGCGGCAGCTTCCGGTAAAGACAGGACACCGGCATACATTGCACCGGACGACCTGAGGGAAAAATATTTCAGGCCATTCAAGAATTGCATGCAGGCAGGGGCATTGACCATGATGGTCAACTCTGCATCAATCAACAGCGTGCCGGTCCACGCGAGCCATGAGTACTTGACAGAATGGGCGAAAGAGCAGCTCAAGTGGGACGGAATGACCGTGACCGACTGGGCCGACATCAACAACCTCTACACCCGCGAGCATATCGCTGCCGACAGGAAAGAAGCCGTAGCCCTCGGCATCAATGCCGGTATCGACATGATAATGGATCCGTACGACCCTGAAGTCTGCAAGGACATCATCGCCGCTGTCAATGAAAAGATGATTCCGATGTCACGCATAGATGACGCCGTCCGCCGCGTATTGAGGCTGAAAGTGCGTCTGGGCCTGTTCGAGAACCCGGTTTGGAATGTGGACAATTATGATAAGTTCGCATGCAAGGAGTTCCAGGACAATTCTTACGATGCAGCGGTAGAGTCCATGGTCCTGCTCAAGAACGAGGACAATGTATTGCCGATAAGTGCCGACAAGAAAATCCTCGTCGTAGGTCCTAACGCCAATTCCATGAGAACATTGAACGGCGGATGGTCATACACATGGCAGGGTGACGCCGACAAGTTCGCAAGTCAGTACAACACCATTTTCGAAGCATTGCAGAAGGTCTATGGAGAGAAAAACGTTTCCTATGTAGCCGGAGTCAACTACAACATGGCGTCCGGAAAATGGAATAAAGAAACCGACATTGACATAAACGCTGCGGTACGCGCCGCGAGGAAGGCGGACATCATTGTCGCCTGCATCGGCGAGAACACCTATTGCGAGACACCGGGCAACATCAACGACCTCAACCTGTCTTCGAACCAGAAGGAACTTGTCAAAGGCCTTGCGAAGACCGGAAAACCTATCGTGATGGTATTGAACGAAGGACGTCCGAGAATCATCAACGACATCGAACCGCTCGCAAAGGCAGTCGTGGACATCATGCTGCCGGGCAATTACGGCGGAGACGCATTGGCATCGCTCATTTCCGGCAAGGAGAACTTCAGCGGAAGACTGCCGTTCACCTACAGCAAATACGTAAACTCCCTTCACACATACGATTACAAGGTCAGCGAGAATGTCCAGACAATGGACGGCCTGTACAATTACGATGCGACAATGGACGTCCAGTGGCCGTTCGGCGCGGGACTCAGCTACACCAGTTTCGAGTACAGCGACCTCAAGTCGATTTCGCCTGTTCAGTTCAATGCTGATGACATGTTGACCTTCGAAGTTACCGTCAAGAATGCCGGCAGCGTGAAAGGCAAGGAAGCGGTGCTGCTGTTCTCAAGCGACATCATCGCAAGCAAAGTGCCTGATGTCAAGAGGTTACGTCAGTTCACCAAGGTAGAGCTCAACCCTGGGGAGAGCAAGATCGTACGCCTGGAAATCCCTGCACATGAACTTGCTTTCGTAGGTCATGACGGAAAGTGGAGACTGGAGAAGGGTCAGTTCAGAATCGCCTGCGGCAGCGAATCCATGATGATCGACTGCACGGAAACGAAAGTCTGGGACACCCCGAACATCGACTGAAAAACTACCTGAAAGGCTCTTCCAAGATACTGCGCCGATAAAGCACAGTTTCATATATAAATCTGATAATCAGATGAATAAGGAAAGCAGCCAAAAGTATATGGACCGCTATCGCCGGGTTGCCGGAGATGGCGGTTTTTGTCATTCCATGCATAATGAACCACACTGCGAAAAAGCCTGCCATGGCCCAAATGCTGGAATTGCGGATAGGCCTTGAAGCCGTGGCCCCGACATAAATGCCGTCCCAGGTAAATGCCGCACAGCCGACCAGCGGCATCGGAATAAGCCAAGGAATAAACTCCATGGACGCAGACACCACATCATGGTCGGAAGTGAACACATAGAGCATCTGCCGCCCGAAGAGCCCGTACATCACCATGAAAACAGCCGCCACGCACATACTCCAGAAGAAAACGCATTTCACAGTAGAACGCACGGCAGGCAGATCCCTGCGGCCGACGAATTTTCCGGTCATTGCCTCGCCCGCATAAGCGAAGCCATCGACAAAATAAGAGAAAATCATCATCAGCTGGACCAGTATCGAACTGACAGCCAGCATCATATCGCCATAACGCGTCGAAATCACGGTAATGCCGGCATAAATCGCCATTATACAGAGCGAACGCAGGAACAAATCGGCATTGAGCGTGAAAAATTTCTTCATCTGGCTGTCCACAAATGCTTTACGCGCATCCTGCATCGAGAAATCCGAGAAGACCTTCTTGCGGTATTTGAAAAATATCACAGAAAAAGCGAAAAGAAGACCGGAATACTGCGCAATCAACGTTCCGGTGGCAATGCCGTTGAAACCGATGCCGTCGAATCCGACAGCAGTCACACCCATCGACAGACAAATGCTTCCGACAATGTTCATGGCATTGACTATCAAGTCCGTAACCATCGGACTGATACTGTCCTGCATCCCGATGAACCAGCCCTTCAGGGCCATGAGAGTCAATGTCGCCGGCGCAGCCCATATACGGATATGGAAATAACTCTCCGCGAGCGTCCGGACTGCAGGTGAACTCTCCACGAACAGGAACACGAAATCCACGAAAATCCATTGTATCAATATACATATCAATGCAATGGACATTGACACCCCGACGGCGCGGATAAGCGTTCCCGCCGCAGCTTTCATGTCTCCGCGCCCATAGGCCTGGGCCGTCATCCCGCCGGTTCCGATACGAAGGAAACTGAAATTCCAATATAAAAGGTCGAAAAGCAGCGTTCCGATGGACATTCCGCCGATCAGCACCGGCGCATCACCTTCAAGATGTCCGGCTACCGCAATGCCGACAATTCCCACCAGCGGCACCGTGATATTGGCCAGAATGCTGGGAACTGCAAGTCTAAGGATCTCTTTATGAAGTATGTACATTATACTGTTAGTATTGTAATTAAGTGAATGTCAGGCAAGTATCTCACGCGGAAATTTCTGCGTTGTTAAACTATTTGTAAACATTTGTAAAAATTCGGAAAAAATCCATGCTTCCCAGCCGTCTCAAATCGGGTGCAAAGATATGTGATTTGTCCGATACTTTCGGCTAGACGTTAAAATATTTTCGTACGGAGAAAACCTTGTCTCTGTCTTCGAGCCGCGCGTGCGCAAGTTCCGCGCATACGCGGACTTCCTGCTCCTGCTCGACGTAGTTGTGCAGGACGCCCCACTCGTCGGACCAGACCATGTTCAGGACGGCGAAGAAAGCCCAGCGGTTGAACTCTCCCTCCTCCTCGTAAGTCATGCCAAGAGCCTGAACAGCTCTGAATGCCGCGTCCGGATCTGACCAGTGCGGACCTTTGGATCCGTCGAAGTTCACGAACTTGCGGACGATGCAGTCAGCCTCGTCTTCCGACAGATAGTTCTGGAACTTGACCATGTCCTCGCACTCGTCGACGATGATGTTGCGCCTTTCGCTGTCCATTTCCCCGACCATTTTCAGGATGATGGACTGTCCCGCTTCCGTGTCTATCCTCTCACGGAGAATAGATATGAACCTTGTTGCTATATCGTTCATGTCGTAGTAGTGTTTGTTTTGACGCATTGCGGACACGTGCCGAACTTCGGCACCGGCATGTACCGGATGGTCTTGACCGCCGGAGCCTGCGGCTTCAGTTCGTCAGTCCGTTGCGTCTGTTGTTTATTCTTTGCCATAGCTTGTCGTATAGTTTTGCGGCCTTAAAGAGAACGAGGCCGAACCAGTCCGAGAGGTACGCCAGCATGATTGCTGCCCCGAAAGCGGTTACTGCGTTGACCCCTTCAAAGAGAAGCACGCAGAGGACCGCCCAGAACACGGAGCATCGTGAGCATCCTGCAATTTCCCGTGCCGTTTCGGCCACTTTCTCCACTAGGCCGAGGTGATGCGCCAGGGCGACCGCGAGGGCCGCCAGCAGCGCCGTTGCGACCCAGTTCATGACGCTATGCGACTGTAAGCGCGAGAGGCGTCTCCGAAACGAACACGCGGCCGCATACCTTGCAAGGCTGTGCGGATATTGCGTTTGTCGTCGTTCCTGCGGTGACCGATACAGATGTCGGCGCTGCCGTCGATGCGAAAGGAATGGTGAAGTTCTGGTTCACAGGCTCCGTCTTCGCGCAGCAGTTCGTTCCGCACGGGTCGTAGGTGATAAGCCCCTGGACGTTGATTGTCGCGACGTACTGTCCTGTTCCGACGGCGGAAATTCCCACGACGGAGAATTTCGGCGCGAATACGGGCGGCGTGGCGGCACAGCACGGAGCGCAGAGCGACTTCGTGAGGTTGGCCATGAAGTAGTAAGGCGATGCAGCCGAACCTGCTGCAAGGGTCGTAGTTATGGTTGCGTTCTTTGCCATGGTGTTATTCATTTACTTGGTTGCCGGAAAAAGCCTTGTCCGTTCCGTCCGGTGCGGTTGACGGCAGAATCGCCGCCTTGAGTTCGGCGATGCTCTCAAGCAGAGCTGCTATGTCCTTTGAGATTTCCACGATATTGTTGTTCGTGACCTCAAGGCCATAGAGTATCTGCTCGAAGATGTTTTTAGGTCCGTCGCTCATTTCAGAAATTGTGTTATGAGCAGGTTATGGCCGAACCTTCTGACAGCCTCCGTGATTTTCGTGGCGGAGACCAGCGCGCCTTTGCCGTATTGCGCCGCCGTGAAGTCGTGGAGAGCCTTTTCCAGCTCCCTGACCTCCTGCTCGCTGTCGGCGTAGACGTAGAATTGTGCCTTGTAGGGTTTCATCAGATGTCAGGTATTGGAGGGGCTGCCGGAGGCGTTGCCGCCGTTGCGCCGCCCCTCATTCCCCTTATCAGCTGGTAGCCCTGCATCAGCTCGTCCTTGTGCTCCTGGATCCATCCGAAGATGTCTTCCGCACCCTGCTTTATCATGCCGAACGTTGTCGGCCTTTCAGGGTCGATGTCAGGAAGCGCCATGTCTCCGGCGATGAAGTCGTACAGCTCCGTGGCCGCCTTCACGTCATTGTCGCAGGCGGCCAAACAAGTCAGCTTGAGCGACAACTTGGAAGTCGGACGGAGCACCGACAGGTCGATGCGTGGTTTACTGAAGAACTGGGCCATAACCTCTCGTGTTAATTACCGCAAGAGCATGTGTCGCATCCGCACGGCTGCGGAGCGGAGTACCTCTGCACGCGCAGGAAGCTCTCCTGACCGATTGCGCTGTTGAGCGCGTTGCCGTTGTTGTTCAATGCTGCGGCCAATGCGAGGGCATCAGCCACGGCGTTTGAGACGCTGGTGGATGCAGCGACAGGCGTGTTGCTCACGTCCACATAGTTGCGGATGCTAGGCGCGTTCGCAGCCTGCCAAGCCTCGCGTGACGCGCGCTCGTTGGCGACGTGTCCGTTGAGTGCGGCCAATGCTGTAGCGACGCCTGCAAGTCCTTGATTGGTTCCTGCCGCTCTGGCCTCTGAAGCCTTGTTCAGCCCCCAAAGTCCGGCGATCGCGAAGAGCAATGCGCCTCCGCCAAGTCCGGCAGCCAAGCCGATGCCTGTTGCGGCCATTCCCTTTGAGCCTCTGTGGCGACAATCGTCTCTCCTGTCAAGGATATAAGGTAACATGTTATCGTCCATGATTCGATAGTTTTAATGTTATTCCGCCTCTTGAGCCTTCGGCGGTGTTGGCACGTGTACATCGTGCTGCAAACATATCACTATCTTCGTTGATATTCAGGTGGTTAGCTCCGTGTTTAGTGTCTATTGCTTCCACGTTGTTTCCCTATTTATGCAAGCCACTTGGCCGAGAGCCTCTGGCATACCAGACGCAGACCCGCCGAGTTCGCAAGGCGTGCCTCGAACCCCGATATTGCGCTCCTGACGGCACGTGCCGACAAGCCCATCCGCTCTGCAATCATTGCAGGGTAGAATCCGTTGCCCAGCAGCAGGAAAATGACAAGATAGCGCGCGTCCACGACCTCTTCCTTGCGTTCTGAAGACAATATCCGGTCACTGTCAATTTCCGCCTCCGAGGAGACGTCCGCAAGTATTCCGGCGAAAATTTCCGATTTTCTCATACGTTTGTAAAAATTTTTGTTTAACTTTCGCCTCAGCCAGACTTGATAAGATACCACATAACCCACAAGCACAAACATGAGGCATTTAACTTTGCCCCTGTAAATGTGCCTGTGGGTTTTCTTATTGAGCTGGTTACTTATTAGAATCTTGCAGTTGCAAGTCAGGGGCATTTTTTTGCCCGTATAGTGTCTATCTGCGCAACATTAAGGCTAAAATGCGCGCCTTATTCTTCCAAGCTATCCAACACGCCATAGCGGCTAATAACGCCCAGAAGCCGCGCATCTTAAACCGCTGCCATGCCGTCAGTTGTTTCTCAACCTTGACCACGCGCTCCTTGTCTACATAGACTGAATCTACCTTGTAGCGGTAGATAGTGTCGCGTAGGAACTTGTACCTGTCGCGGTATCTCTCGACATACTTGTAAATCGTGTCGCCTTTCTCTTTGACGAACACAGAATCGCGCTTGTAAACCGAATCTACCTGCACCTTGCTGACGTAGGTAGTATCGCGCACGTAGATAGTTTGCGTCTGCACTCTTGTTGCTCCGCACGAGCAGAGCAACAAAACAACAAGGCCTAATAATATTATTCGTTTCATTCCTATACTACAATTAGACTACAATACTATTTTTCGTCCTTTGGTAAATCGCCCACCTGTCCTCTAGTCCGTTCAGCCCGCCGTTAACGCGCTTTGTAATCGCCTCGAACGTCTTGCGCTCGTCCGTCGCCAGCTTGTCCGCCAATGCGTTCAGGCCGTTGGCTTTCCACCATAAAGCGGCGGAGCGGCAGGCATCCAAAGGCATCAGCAGGGCGTCAGGCCAGACCGTCAAGTCCTTTCCCATCAGCGCCGACATAGACACGTAGTTGTCGCGTCCTGTAATCTGAATCAGGCCGCGGCCTCTGAACTTCCATCCGTCACCGCTCTCCTCGCTTCCGTTGCCCATGCGTCCTGCATAGACGTGGTTGGCTATCCTTTCCGGATGATGCGCGTATGAGCTGGCCTCCTGCGGCGTGCGGAAATACTTGGGAAAGACCTTCCGCAATGCCTGCGCGGAGTAGTTCAAGTTCTCCTCGACGCGATTCAGTTGCGCCGATTCGTGGCCCACCTGTGCGAGGAAGGCACGCGCCCTTGCAGCCGTGTCGATGCCGCATTCCTGCATTGCCTTGTCCAATGCCTCCGCGTACCTTTCAATGTTCTTTGACAGCGGATATATCTTCCGCAATGTGTCACTTGTTATTGCTTCCATCCGTCAACTGCTTTTCGTTAGTCCTTTGATTTGCACCGAAAGGCGGCTGCCGCTTGATGCAGCCGACCTCGGTACATTTCACCACCGACAGATACGCGACCTTTGAACTCAACTTGTCCTTGTCGTCCTTCAGGATGCTTATCTGCCCGTACAGATTGTCAATTTTTCTGTCCTTGCGGTCGATGTCCGCCTGCATTGACTCCTTCTCGCGCTTGTATTCCTCGACAATCAGCTTCCACTGGTCGATGCTCTTGCTTACGTTGTCAAGCACCGCAGACGTCTTTTTGTCGCCCAGAAGGTAGATTGCCGTGAATGCTCCGGAGGATATAAGCGTCATTATGATACCTGTCCAGTCCATCCTATCCCTCCTTGTCCTCTACCTCCTTGAACCACTTCGCGCTCTTTTCTTTGACAATCACTTCAGCGAAAATATCGCCGTTGCGCGTGTCAACTATTCCGTTAGGTGAGGAGAGCCTGACATAGCCCTCCCTCACTCCTTCAATGTTCATCCTGTTCATATTATTCAGTTGTTTCGTTGTTTACTGATTCCGTTGCCTTTGCTTCAAGCGCCCCGACCTTGCCTGCGAGTTCGTTGATTGCAGAAACGAGGTCAGTCTTGCTTGCGGTGTTCAGGCTCGACAATGTGCCGATGTGCGTCTTGTTTGCCTTGATTGTGTTGTACGCGTCGATAGGATATACGATGTCCGCACGCAGAGGCGTTGATGTCTTGCCGTCGGTGATTATCGCCTCCTCCGTTCCGCCTTCAGCGACCTGCTCCGTGAGGTTCAGTTCGTCGTAGGTAGTCTCCTCTATAGTGGCGACTACGTATTCTATAATGACAGGAGTTCTACCAGCATACATTGATTGTAGATGAGTCACAAACTCTACAATAGAAGAAAAGCCTATGTCACGAATTACAACGGCCCAATTATTTTCACTATCCGAGGATATAGACTTATCAATTATTTTACGCTTAGTGGTGGCTGTATAATAATTTGAAAGCCTATTGATTGTGTTAGCGTCATTTAGAATGTTGGTCACGCCTGGAATTGATGGCATCACGAACCTATAATCCGATGCCATAATCCATGGCTCCTTCCCAGTAATAGTATAAGTTCTAATCCTCTTAACCGCCTTCGTCGGCGTAATCTCGTCAAATGCTGAACCGGCAGACTTCAATCCGTCAGGGAAGTACTTCTTCAGGGTTTCGCTCCACTTCCTCTCACTGACTTTGCCCTCTGTGTCGGTGGTCTTGATTCCCTCCGCGAATGACGACACGATTTTCCCCTCGTTGTAAGGGATATAAGGCACGTCGTCGATGCTTGAATAGCCGAGGCGCTTTGCGAAGTCGTCGGGTGTCGTTGGCTCGTTTCCGGAGCCGAACATCTGCGAGAGGTCGATGAATAACAGATCTGATATGTTAAGGCCGTCTATTATTGATGGATTACAACCTCTTATATTTGCAAAGAATAAAATCTTATGATTAATAAAACCCTCTGAAGAAACCTGAAATATTTGTATGTCGACTTTGTTTCCTTTGTGTTTAATTCTTATATCATTTGTATCATTTGGTATTGTTATAATATCGGATACCAGACGAGGGCTGTTTATTGTTTTGCCCCACAAAACGGTATTCGAATGAACAATATACAGAAGAAGAAAATCTTTTGTATCTGTTAATTTATTCTTAAAGTCTTTGACCGTTGAATACTGATTCTTCACCACGCTGTACCCTTTAATCCTCTTGATGCTCGCGCTTCCGTCCTCAATCTGATTGTCTCCTCCTGCCTTGCGAGACATGATGATTTCCTCGGTAGCATCGCCCTTTGACGTGAGGTTGTCAGCCGTGCCGACGCGCATTGATTCGTAGTAGCCGTCTGCGAATGACTTGAGGTCGACCTTCTTCCGCAGGTTGTTGATTTGTGTTGCGATGGACGCCTTTGTTCCATAGCGGCGGACAAGCAATGTCGCAGCCTCCGGCACGTCGGCACGATAGCAGACAAGCACGTCGGAGTAAGCCTCCATCGCCTCGAAGCAGACGTATCCGCTCGTAGGGATGTCCGTGCTCATTGCCGAGAACAGCGGCACGTATTCAATCCTTTCAATTCCGGATGTCGTCGTGGTCTTGATTAGTGCGACGAAGAGAGCCACGCCCAGCTTCATCTTGTCTGCTCCACCCATGTACAGCTCGTAGGTGTTGCCTACCACCACCGCACCGATGGCGGCGATGTTGAAGTCCGCGTCGTCCACGAACTCGCCGTCAGCATTGATGTACTTGCCTGTGGTCTCCGCAGTCATAGCCACTGACGGAAGCTCCGCGTACTGACCGAGGTCGCGCTCAAGCGCTGCGACGCCTGAGGACACTTCTTTAGCCTCTGCTGCTGCGTCGGTGGCGTTCTTGGTTGCCGTCTCTGATTCATTCTTCAGGCGTGCGAACTCTGTCACACGTGCTGATTCGGCGGCTACCCTTCCTTTTTCCGCTTCCACGCGGCCAGCCTCTGTCGATGTCCTTGCGCTCTCGTTCTTCTTCCGCTGCTCCTCGTTTGCCGCTCTTGTCGCTTCAGCATTTGCTCTTGCGCTTTCCGCCTTCACCCTTGCAGATTCCGCATTGACACGGCCAGTTTCGGCGTTCACACGAGACTGCTCGCCGGCGGCTCTCTGGGCTTCTGCTTCCGCCCTTTTGGCTTCCGCGTCGGCGCGTTTGCCCTCGGCCGAAGCTCTTGCTGTCTCCGCGTCAGCACGTGCCTGCTCCGCCTCTTTGCGAGCATTTTCAGCGTTGACGCGCTGCTCCTCTGCCTTTGCGATGCCCGTGTTTGTCGCTCCTGCCGCCTGTGCTGCCGCATTGGCCTTTTCCGCAGCATCGTTGGCTGCTTTCGCTTTCGCATCCGCATTGCCGGCGGACCTGTCAGCTGCCGCTGCCGCATCGGTGGCCGCTTTCGTTGCAGCCTCGATCTTGGCGATTGCCTCGGATAATGAATAGAAGCGCATCGTGCCGTCGATGTCCAGAACGACCTCGCCGGTGTCGGCATCCGCTTCTTCCGTAGTTCTGACGATCTCGAATGCCGGAACGTCCAGCGACGAAGAGAATGCCTTGCCGTCCGCGAACTCGACTATAACGCGGAAAGGTCCTGTGTAGTTCTGGTCTTTTGCCGCGTATGTGCAGCGCAGCGTCTGCCCTTCAGCCTTGTAGGCCATTTCCGCCACCGGCTGGCCCTGGACGTCCGAGAAGGCGTACACGTGACGGATGTCACCCTCGCTCCATGTCACCGGCTTGCCGGATATGTTGACCGACAGGGCAATGATGGCGTCCGTGCCGATTCGTATTTTCTTTAATGCTGTCATGATTATGATAATTAATTAATTAGTTAGTAGTCACTTCTGCAATGGTGGCCGTACCTCCGGCCGCCGCTATCGCTTTCTGGATGCTCTGTGCTTCAGCATGGGTGTAATTATTGCCTACCAGTGAAGGCGCATTGTCCGCAATGGTCTTTGCGTCCTTTAAGGCAATGCCGGCGCTGTCGACCAGGGCATGTATGACTTGCATCTTGTTCGGGCCAACCGCCTCCAGCGTCACGGACCACACGCCGCCCACTTCCGGTGCATCCTCGCTCCAGATGTCGTCGTACTGCTCGAACTCGTGGAGCCGCACTCCGGACATGATGCCCGAAACGAAGTCATACGTGCCGCCCTGCAACAGGAATTTATGCCCCTTGTATCTGACGACTGCATTGTGGTTCCATAATCCTGCCGGCGAAGGCATGCAGTCACCCTCCAGCATCTGCATCGGCTCGCGGTGGTATTGGAGGATCTGCTTGTGAAGGAACACCGGAAACGGAGAAGTCACGCCATCCCATGTGACGCGATACAGGACAGGCGCGACAAGCCCCTCGCTATTCGCATAATACACGGCGTTGCCGTAGTTCTGCGACGTCTGCCAAACCACGTCACGGCTCAGGAACCCTATGTCCGGAGATCGCGTTTCCGTCACGTTGTAATTGTCATTGTTGATGGTCGTGGTCGTATCTGACTCCAGCTTGCCGACAGCTTCAGCCTTCAGGGAAATTCCGGTGACAGCCATGTATATTCCGCAGCCTTGCGGCGTCAATAGCACGTTAGCATCTCCGACGTCGAAGTATATCTCCGACAGGACAAGACGCAGGCGGCCGGCCGTGCGCATCAGTGTCTGCCCGATGAGGGTGGACGAATCCTCAAGATTGAAAGATATGGAGCCGGCATTCTGATTTTCGTTATATTCAAGAATCTTGCTCCCCTGCTGCCAGCTCGTTTCTGTCTTGTAATATTCGGTGCCGTCCAAAGTCGTAAATATCAGCGCATACTTGAGCGACGACAGGTGCGGAGTGAATTCTTTTCTTTCCGTCGTTCCACCGCTTTCTCCAGTCGTAGAATGTGTCAGCAGCACATATTCAGGTTGCCGTCCCCTTCTCTGTGCGTATATCGCAGGACTTTCTGCGAATTGCAGCTCCAGCGTGCCGTTCATGCCCGCCAGCAATGTGTCGATGTTGTAGACGAACACTCTTGACGCGGTTTTCTCGTTGGCGGCCAATAGCGCTACATGGTCAAGGTCCAGCTCGGATGATGTCCTGCCTGTCAATGGCCCGAAGCCTAATCCTGTCTGCCAGCCTTTAGCGGCAGCATTGGTGTTCCGAGTAATGACGCCCGTTATCTGCGCGTATGTCGCCGGACGCTCCTGCATCATTACGGAGATGTTGGTCGTGTATGTGCTGGTAGATGCGGACAATGACAGGCCGTCCGATGCGTCATATTGCGCCTCTTCGTTGAAGTCATACTTCACATTCTCGACGATCCGCTTATACGCCGGCTTGTAGCTGCGAGTGCCGCCGAGGAAAACGACATCCTGCTCGTCCGTGCTCTGCTGCGTCGGGTTCCCCAGCCACGGCAAGTACCGCAGATGGCTCACAACGTACTGGTTGTTCCCTGTGTAACGGATAAACAGGCCCAACGAGGACAAGACTGATTCCACGACATCGTACCAGTTCTTGCCTTCGAACTGCGACACATTCACGCGGAAGTCCGCCAATTCCGAATTGTCGTATAATATCCACTTGTGAGCCGACTGATACTCCCACTCACCGAGAAGGTAATATATAGCCATCTGGAAGTCTATCTTGTCGATTGCCGCCTTCAGCAGGTTGGCAATCGTTGCCGTGCCGGCATTGTCTCCCTGAAGGTCGAAATCGAAGTCCTGGAGATGGCCGATGTTGTCGCGCGCGGTAATGGTCACCGCTCCGCGATAGTCCAGCGATTCCTGCCAGTTGTCGGGCGTTATGAATCCGCTCCACAAGTATTGCTGCCCTTGCTTGATGATAACCTTATACATTGTGCTGTCAGGCGTGAAGAACTCCTGCCAGTCTCCAGACTTCTCCGTCGCCGCGTCCGCAATCTCCGGCGCGTCCACGAGCGTAAAATTCACGATGGTCTTCTGAACAGGAGAGACAGGGTCGTCGTCTCCGTCGACCTCAAGCGTCAGCCCTCGCCATGCGCGGATAGTCTTCGCCTCGAATGATTGCGGCAGATCCTTCTGCCATATCTCCAAGGTGAAGGCGTTTGCGCCGGCCTCCTTGCGGCTGTCAAAATTCGCCACATATTTAAGTCCATATTCCGCCATGTTACCTCCCGTAATAACTGCGAGCATTGTCGCCCGATATGAGTATGTCCTTGCCGGAAATCTTGCCCTTCACGTAGATTGTCATTTCCGTGGAAATATTCTCGTTTGTTGTAGATGCCGAGCTTCCGGTGCTGCTGGACATCGCGCTCGAACCCCCTGACTTGCCCAATGCCTGGATCCCGCTCGACAGGGCCGCGCCCAGGGCCACGAGGGCTGCGCCGGCGGCTATTGCCACAGCCGGGTTTAGCGACTTCATGGATTCCTTAAAAGCGGCAATGCCCATTCCCTCGACAATGAGCATCTCGCCGAGCTGTTTCGCCATATTCGCGAACGGCTGGAGCAGAGCTCCGAGAACCGCCGAGGCGTCCGCATCGTCCAGCCCGAAAAGCATGTCCGAAAACGCCTGCGTGCTGTCAGAGATGCTGCTGGCGATAGAATCGGACAGCATGTTGTTCAATTCTTCCGCCTTTTGCATTCTATCTTCCAGATTGGCCATTGCCGTGTCGGCTGCATCTTGGGCAGCATCCATTGACTCTTGCTCCTGTTGCGCGCAATTATACGCGGCGCGTGCTGCCTTCTCGAATGATTCCTGTGCGAACTCCGCGAATGTCCGCTGCTTCTCCGTCATGTTGCTCAACACCTCGTCGTGTGTCCGCTCGAACTCTTCCAGGGGGTCGGACATCTTCTGGAACTCCTCGTCGGCGGCCATCACTTCCGCTTCTTCCGCGACCTGGGCGCGGAAGTCCGCCATGCCGTCCTTTGCAGCGCCCAGCTTCTTGATGATGTCGTCAAGTCCTGTATTCTCCATTGACTGCGCCGTGCGGTCGGCACGCTTCAGCATGTCGTTCATCTCATTGGTAGTGTTATAGTACGCCTCCATAGTGGACACGAGATTGCCGGAGATGTCGTCGCTGAGGTTCTGATAACCAGCGAAGAAATCACTATACTCGCGCTCAACTTTGGCCGGATCTGAACCCATCATCTTGATGAGGTCTACAACCTTCTCGGTGCTATACTTATTCGGAGATATCCCGCCTAACACAAGATATTGCTGGACAGTCTTGTCTAGGATGTCCTTAATTCCTTTCACTCGCGGCGCGTAGATGTCCTCTACCTCCTTGCGGTAGTCCTTTGCCGCTGCCTCTCTATCAGAAGCAGAGAGCGCGGAATTCATCATTTTGAGATATAGTTCGTGAAGTTTCGGACCGGTTTGCTCCATGTTCAGTCTGAACGCATACTCTATCTCCGTCATGGCGTCCTTGGCTTGAGACAGAGCCTTACCGACAGCCATAGCTTCGACTTCCGTTGTGTCGGAAAAAAAGGCCTTGAAAAAGCCTTTGAACCACCCGTTCGCTGCTATCTCTCTGTTGAATTCCGCACGTATCTGCTGCAAGCGTGTGGAGACTTGCGTCATAAGAATGTCCCATTGGTCACCCATGGTTTGCGAGGATTTGACAAAGTCGAGAGCCATTTTTGTTGCCGCAGCACCAATAGCTCCCCATACGGCAGCGGCCGTGACGGACAAGCTCTTTATCTTGTCCGAGAACGACCGCGTCTTGCTTTGTGCCTCGTCCAGCCCTTTCTTGTATTCGTCCGATTTGAGTTTCAACTTGACCCAAAGGTCACCTATCTTTCCCATGTCATTTTTTCGATTTTATGAAATCTTCCAGCAATCTGTCCAATTCCAGTTGTTCGTTCCGTGATACTTGCCAGTCTCCTTCCTGAGCCCTTGCAGCCTCCGCGTCCTTCTCCCATGAGAACGGCACCCACAGCGCCGGCGTGGACGGCTTCTGCTTCACGTAAGGATTCATCTGCAAGGCTAGGAACATCTGCCACCTTGCGCGCTCCCATTTCCGCCGCTCGTCCTGTTCCGCCGCCTCACGCAGGAGGATGTACTGCCGCATGCTGACCCATCCCGCTTCTTCCTCACTCTTGCCGCACCTCCCCACCAGAAACGCCTCAATATCCGCGTAATCCAGCCACACAATGATTTTTTTTTGCGTCCTGCTTCTTCTTTGCCTCGTCCGTCAGCTCCGCAAGGCTCTTTCCTGACAGCAGCCGCACGGCCTTGGCGACAATGCGCCCGAACTCGTCCGGATGCTCGGCCGCCCAGATGTGGAAGTCCATGCGCGCGTATTCGAACTCGTCCGCATCCTTGCCGGAGAGCTCCCACCAGTTCAGCGCACCGCAATACAGCACGTCAGCATAAAGCGACATGACGGCGGGGATGTTTTCCCCGTCAGCCTCCAAGGTGACGCCCTGGCGTCCCTTGTAAACAAAAAGGCGCGGCGTAATCAGAACATTAACCGCCACGCCTTTCTTCAGTTCAATGACCAGAACCGCCGCCATGCTACTCCTCCGTTATTGCCGGATAGTGTGTCGGCGCTCCTGTGATTGTCAGGTCCATCGAACGAGACGCAACCGCGCCGTAGTCGTTGGTGTCCGAAATTCCGGTGATGATTGCCTCGAAGATGTCTCCTTCCGTCGGTGTTGAGCTCGTGTCTCCTGGCAGCTCGCCGATGAAGCCGTACACCGGCTGCCCATTATGGAGCGAACTGATCATCTTGTGCTGCGGCTCGGTCGCCGTGTCGTCCGTGAAGACTGTAACCGAAGCGGTCGCGCCCTTCTTGCCCGAAATGAATTGTGCCCAGTCGTTAGACTTGTCACTCACCTCGATAGATTCTGCCGAGCGGTTGAAGCTGTTGTTCTGCTCTCCCTTCAGCCATGTGAAGGTGCCGCCCGTTTTTCCGGTCGTGAGGTAGAATTTCCTCGCATTTCCCAATTTTGCCATTTTATTTAGCTGCTAGATAAAAAGTTAAACTATTAATCACGCGATAGAGGACGACTTGCGTTTCCGTCATGTCTTCCATTGTCTGCGCGGTGCTTTCGGTCACGCCCAGAATGCGGAAGTTGTCAGTCGTGTCCTCTGCCTCCTTGATGAGGTCCAGATTCCTCTGACTGATTGCCAGCGCCTCGCCTAGGCTCCTGCTCGACATCGAATCAATGGACACGAGTATCTGACGCACGTCACCGCCCTTGTCGATGCCGCTCTGCTCGTTGATTGACGCAATCTCCGCGCGCGGATAGCCGGCGGTGCTGCCGACAAATACTCCCTTTCGCTGCATCGCTCTTGTCAGGTGACGGAAAAGCTCGTCACATGCCTGTATGCTCTTGTTGATGTCTATCATTTGCCCCTGTTGATTATCTTCATTAATGCCGTCTTTATTTCGTTGTATATGACCTTCTGCTGTGATGCGACTGCCGGACTGAAGAACGGCTGCGCCTTTGTTCCCTTCTTCGCGATTTTCCTCGCTATCAAGAAAGCGACGGAGGCCGCCTGCTTCTCCTTTCGGATCCGGAGTTTCTTCCTCACCCATGCCGTCAGTATCTTCGGCGGTGGCATCTTGCCTGCCTTTCGGCCGTTCTCCACGTACTCGGCATAACCTCTGCCCTGTTCCTCGGAGAAGAAGCCCGCCTGATAGTCACAACTGCCCAGCTTCTCCGCGCGTCCGCTGTTGGAAAGCAGTCCTGTGGTGTTCGTGCCGTTCATCCGCAGGTTATGCTGCGCCTCGGATATGATGGACATCGCGCCCTTCGACAGAGCCTCGTCGCACACCCTCCTGACTTCAGCCGTGTGCTTCCCGAAGGCCTTTTTCAGCTCCGGAAAATTCTCGACAATGAATCCGTCCTGCTCCATGGCTCCTCCGCGTCAGGGGTTGTCGACTTGGTAATATCCAGATATGCGCATTATCCGGTTGCGCATGCCTACGTTTTCCGGCTGCGAGAACACGATATCGTGGCCTTGCCAGCGTATGCCGTTGAACTTGGCCGCCGTCCACCGCATCTCGATGTCCACGCCCACGACGTCTGCCTGCTGGAACGTCATCATTGCTTTCGTGGCGCTCATCTGTTCGACCGACGCGAAAACGCGGAGCACCACGCGCGGCTCGCCGAGGCTGGCATGCCCGTATTCGTCCGTGTGCGGTTCAGCAAACAGCAGCTCTATAGGCTGCCTGTATATCCTCGCGTTTCTCTGTTGTCTTAACATTGCGCTACGATCTTGATTAGTTCGTCAGTCTGCCCGTCGTACAGGGCTGTCGCATATTGGAACACAAGCGGCAAAAGGCGCCCGTATTCTGACTCTCTCGGCTCGGTGGTATAATTGACCACGAGAGACGGCAAAACGCCCGCAGTGCGCACGTATCTGCCGTCCGTGGTGTAATCTACGCCTGCTCCGTCAGCGGAAGTCACGGACAACACCTCCGCAGGTGTCTGGTAGAGCCGGATGTCGCGTGACGTGTTCCTGTCCACGTGCAGCTCCAGCTCGCACGGCAGGATGCTGACGTCCGCGTGCTCCTGAATCTCCAGGGCAGCAGTAATCAGCATCTGCTGCAATATTGCGTCCTGCGTATCGTCAACTGCTCCCGCATACCTTTTGAGTTGCGGAAGCAGATATGAGCGCCTGTCGTCTATTACTTTCTCGACTATGAGCATGTGATTTATCCAATTATCTTCCAGAAGCCTTCCTTGATCATATACTTCACGACCGCGTCCACGCGGACCTTGCGCCGTTCTCCGGAAGGAATGCCGTCGTGCGGTTTTACCACCTCACACACGACGACCTCTCCTATCTTCGGAACGTGCGGCTTTTCCGGCCGTTTGATTTCAGCAGGCATTAGGCTGCTGGTGCAATCGCTGCAATCGCGGTGGTTGCGTTAGCAACGTAGATGATGCCCTTCTTCTCCGGTGCGGGAACCTTGACCTGGAAGGACTTGCGCAGCCAGACTCTCCATCCGTCCTTGCCTGCGACCCTTTCGAGTTCCATCTCGTAGTCTCCGCGGTCGATAACCTCGACGCATGAGGTGTCGGCCACGAGAATCTCGGTTGCCGCGAGCTGGTCGGAAGTAATGACGCGGACCTGTCCGAACATGCCGGTCACCTGATTGAAGAGGTAGTTTCCGTTCTTGTCCTTCAGGCCGCGAATCTGCGCCTCGATTGCAGTCGGTACGATTGCCACATTGGCAGAGTAGCCGTTGGCCTTTGCCTGTGCGATTGCGTCGAGAATGACGTCCGCGATGGTCGCATTCTCATACTTTGCGCCGGTAGCGGCGAATGCGGTGCTGCCGGAAGTCTTGAGGCCGTAGACGTGCAACGGCTTGGTTGCGTCCTCTCCGTCTCCCTTCCAGATGAGCTCGTCCGCCTTGCGGAGGATGCGTGCGATTCCGCGAGTACGCGCCCACTGATAGACGGCGTTGAACCAGTCCGCAACCTCGGACGATACCTCGATGAACGAGCCGATCTTGGCGAACTTGCGCGTCTTTCCGGACACGGCGTAGCTGTTTGCTTTGGTCGCCTCCTCGAACTCTCCCACGTAGTCGGTCTGGTCAGTGTCAGAACCCTCAAGCCATTCGATGGAGTTGCCGGTTCTGGTGATTCTCGGGAAGGTGGTGAGAAACGCATTGGCGGCCAGCTTGTCAGCGTGGATGTTCGGGTCCAGCTGGACGGCCAGCGATGTGTTGGTGATGTTTGCGGTCGCAAGTTTGAATGAAAGACCGCCGTAGGTCTTGCTCTTGACGAATGTCTCCATTTCCTCCTTGTGCTCATCCATGAACTCACGGAGAACGACGTCGAAGGACTTTTCGCCCCTCTCCTTCAGTTTCTTGCCGAGGTCCTCGATAGCCTTCTGCTGCTCTTGGATGGTCTTGTCGAGGTTCTCTGCCTCCTTCTTGCGCTCTTCAAGCGCCTCTTCTGCCTTTGCCAGCTTGGATTCGGTCTCCTCGGCCTTCGCCTTTGCTGCGGCAGCCTCCTTGACTGCATTCTCGGCCTTTGTCTCCGCAGCCTCCATCTTTCCCTGGAGCTCCTGCGCTTTCTTTTCGATTTCTGTCATGTTAGTAGGGTTTAATTATAGTTTTGAGATTATTCTCTTTGCGATTTCCTCCTCGACCGCATCGTGGAGTGAAGACAGCTGCGCCTCCGGCATTGCCGCCAGCGAGCCAGCCATGTCTTCAGCCTTCATGTCCGTGAGGGTGGCCAGCGGATTGGCCGCACGTGTCACCGGCGATACCTCGACGATGCTGATTTCCTCCAGATAGCGCACGTCTTGGCCGTCTTCCTTGCCGTATGTGTAGGTGTCCGCATAGTAGCCGATTGAGAATTCCTTGATGGCTCCGGCCTGCATCAGGATCTGGACGTCCTTGCCCTGCTGTGTCGGCAGGATGTCTGCTTCTATCCAGAGCCCCTTGTCGTCGACGCCCTTCTCGGTGATTACGCCGATTACGTTGCGAATGTCGTGTTGATAACAGAGTGCGCAGCGCTTGCTGTCCTCGGACCTGAGCCACTTGTCGCATGCGCCTGTCTTGATGATGTCGCCGTAGCTGTCGATATTGCCGAACGCAAGGGCGTAGGCACGGATGGAAAGCGTGCCGTCGTCCTTTTTCGATTTCACCTCGATGCCGCCAGCGTGTGATTTATACTGCAATGCCATTGTTAATTGAGATTTACGCATGAATTTAACCGCGTGAATGGCAGGCGCTTAAATGTGCATATAGTCACGTTTGCGGCACAAAAAAAGGGAATCCCGAAAAAACGGAATCCCCAAAAATTAAAAACAAAGTTATGGAATCACATCGGCACGCGCATCACTGCGCATGCGCAATTAATTATCTCTCCAGCTTCGGCGCCCATACTCGTGTCGTGCGGGTACATCAAGTAGCTTCGGCCGACCTTGAACGGCTCGTCCTGCCCTACGACCACGCCGTCCACCTCGATGTGCGTCTCCCTCGAATTGCCCAGTCCGCTGACGCTCCACTGCTTGGTGTACTTGACGTCGAGGGTGCGCGCGGCCACGTCTCCGGCCTTGCCGAGCCCTATCATGGCCTCCGTCTGAATTATCCGCCGGACTTGCCACAATGCCAGCTCGTTGTATTCCTTGTACACCTCAAGCGTCACTTTCTCTATGCCGGTGACGCCATCGGTCATCTTGGCCTGCAGAATCTTGATGAGGTCCTTCTTCAGCGTGCCGGACACGGACACTATCAGGTCACCGACGCGCTCGTTGGCGTACTGCTCCAGCGAAGACATCCACATGCTCTTCAGCACCTCGCTGTCCTCCGCCTTTTTCCTGTTCATGTCGCGCACCACGCTCTGCGCGTGCGGCAGCCCTACGGAAAGTATCAGGCCTCGCTCGATCTGCTGCAAGTACGGCTCCGAAAGGTTCGTGTCAATGACGCCCGCCCATTCACTAGGATCGTAGTCCTTACACAAGCCGAGGACGCGCCGAACCTCCGCGCGCCGCAGACGCTTGAGGCGCGACTCATAGGCCTGTGCGACACGCAAGGCCTTCAGCCGCAGATAGTCAAGATGTCTGCGCATTGCCGGACTTATACGCCTACGCATTGCCCGCCAGCTCGTTTATGTCAATGTCCGCAGCCTCATTGCCGAACTGCATGCCCATCGGTATCATCGGCTTGTCCGCCCAGTCCTCGGGTATCGGTTCGTATCCCATCACCTCGCGCTTCTCGTTCACCGATGCGTTCATCTTGTCGAGAGCGTCGAGCGCGTCTGCCGGCTTCTCCTGAAGCACGTCTATCCTCTGCGTGTCCACCTCCAGCGAGAATTCCTTGGATAGTCCGCAATAGTTCAGCAGATCCTCGGCGAACTCGTTGGCCATCGGCACCGCGTTCATTTCGAAGATGGTCTTCTTTGCCTCCTTTGCGTTCTCGTACTTGCTCTGCCCGTAGTAGAGGTCCACCGGAATGTTGTACGCGAAGCACAGCGCCGTGACGGCTTCCTTGTGGCTCTCCAGAATGGCCAAGTCCACAGGAGCGTTTCCCAGCGTCTTCACGTCGATAGGGAAGCGCAGCACCTTCGTCTTGCCGAAGTTGTCTTTTGAGTTGAAGTCTCGTTCCAGCTGGTCTCCTTCAGCCGGTCGCGTGATGCCGGTCAGCTTGTCCTGCGGAGGTGTCACTATGTTGGTGACGCCTCCGTTCTTCAGCGCGATGTCCTCGCGCAAGATGCCACTCTGCATCATTGACAGGTACTGATACGCGGACGCAAGGCGTGACGTGCCGAATGCGCTCTGGTCGTCAAGGTTGTAGTCGAAGCTCTCGAACACATCCGAGAAACGGATGGTCTGGTCACCGGCCAAGCCTTGCAGCCTCACACCTTCCAGGACTGAATCCTGCCCCCATTGCGCGCCGATGCGCCAGGACGGGATAACATACATTTCCTTGATTATGCCCAGATTGCGTCCGACGGCTTTCGGAGCATAGACCCAGGCGTCGCCGTACAGCAGTTTGTTGACAGCCCACGCAGTGCCGAACTTGCGGAGGGTGAAGCGGTCGTTAGGCCGCGCCAGCAGGTCAACGAGCCAATGCTTCTCGACCGGAGTGTCGTCGGATTTCCTCGTCAGAAGCAGGTACTGCATCACTTCGCCGACATTGCGGGCGATGTAGTTCACCACGCCCTGCACCGGAGCGCTCTGCTGATAGAATTTCTTAATTGTCATGCGGTCCATCTCCGTGATAGGTGGCAGCTCCAGGCCGCGCGTGCAGTTGGCGATTGCCTGAAGATAGACATTGGTGGCATTCTCGCCGACCTCTCCGTAAAAGCCCTTTATTTCGTTTCGCAGGGCCTGTATTTCTTTGGTTGATATGAGACTGAGACCGAACATATATAATTCAATTTTGGCCGAAAATAACCCCGCCGGGGTTATTTGTTAATACGTGCATATACGCACGTTTGCGCACTAACGCGTTGAAACACGCTAAAACGCGCTAAAACGTGCTGAAAACGTGCTAAAACACGCTAAAACGTACTAAAACGCGCTAAAACGTGCTAAAACACGCTGAAACGTACCAAAACGTGCTGAAACGTACTGAAAACGTGCTAAAACACGCTATATCCTGGGGATTGGAGCGCATTCCGTTACCCCTCGCCGATGACGTTCGTCTGCCCGAGGTATCGGAGCTTCGTGACGCAAGCGTAGTTGATTGCATCCATGAGGTGGTCGTTGCCGTCCTGTGGAATGCTCAAATAGCGGCTCCTGTCCTTCGGGTCCGGCTTCCACGAGTAGCGGTCACTCTCCCACTTGATGTGCTCGCCGACATACTTGACGGAGAAATATTGCAAGTATGATATTCGCCCTTCCTTGTTCCTGTTGTCCGCCGGCATGGCGCAGAGGTTGTTCATGCGGAGCTCGCCAATGTGCTCCGGTCGAGCAGGGTCGCAGTAGATGTCAGCCTCGCGGTCCACGCCAAACTCCTCCATATCCTCGTAGATGATCCGGGCGATATGCCCAGCGAGCAGCTTCGGCTGATAGCAGACCTCGCGCAGGTAGATGGTCTTCGTGTCGATGTCATAGGCACAGCAGACGACCGCCGTCGGGTCGTTGGCGTAGCCCCAGTCGATGCCGTAGAAGCAAGGCAGCTTCGGAATGTCTGACAGGGCGATTTCCTTCCAGCGCTTGTATATGATGCCTTCTGACAGCGTGGCCCATTCTCCGAGCCAGATGTTGCGGTACTTTTCCGGCGCTTCCGCTTCCATCTTGCGCGCCTGCTTGATAATTGAAGGATTAAGATTGTGGATATTGTCTAGGTATGTCGTGGAGATGTAGCAGACGTCTCCGATGATGCCATTGAAGCCTTCCGGCACATTCCGGTAGAATCGCTCGTAAATCCAGGAGTGCACGTCCGTAGGGTTGAACGACAGCGCCACGGTATTCGGCGCGTCTGGTGTCCTGACAGAGAAGTCGATAGTGTCAAAGAGGACAGGGTCAGTCAATTCTTGCGCCTCGTCCAACACGAATGTCTTGATGCCCTGTAATGATTTTAGTTTCGCGACCTGATTGCCAGAACTTGCAAGCAGACCTCTGAACAGAATCTTAGCTCCGGTCGTTAGATTGACGATGTCAGCAGCCTTCACGCGGAAGTGGCTTTCAAGCTCAAGCGCCACGACCTTGTCGCGGAACTCCGGAATTACAGACACCTCCGCAGATGTCATGGTATATCGAGCGAATAGGATATTATAAGGGTCGCGATAGGTGCTCACACATTGTGAAGTATTTACGGCATAGGACTTGCCGGATGCGCGCCCTCCCTTGACAAGGAAGTAACGCACTTCCGGCATGACTTTGAAAAGCGGCTTGTATTTCGGCGAAAATAGCATTAATCCTCTTTGTCGTTTTCTTCTTGTTCTTGTTCTTCTTCCTCTCCGAAGTAGATGGCCGGCGGTTGCGCGTCTCGAAGTATCGCGTCAGCCTCGACCTTCTGCGTGGCCTTGCCGTCCAGCCTGTCGACGATGCTGTCCAAGGTTATGCTGCTACCTTTCTTTATGTCCTTGATGAGGGCGGATAGATAACCAACCAGCAACAGCGGAAGCTCCGGATCCTGGAGCATCTCGGACGCCTTGTTCTTGTCCGCCATCAGGATGTTCTCCAGTATCGTGCGGATGTCGTCGTGGCTCAAGCCGATGGCCTTCAGCTTCGTCAGGATGTTAGGACGGCGGCCCTTCTTCTTCGGCTGGTTCGTGCTGCTGAACCGCGTCTCTCTGCCGATGTTGGCGATGTTCTTGTTTCCTGGTCTCCCCATGTCAAATCCTCCCCGATTAATTGCCGATAGCGGTTGATGCGTTCTGCTGCATGACGAAGCGGATGCGCTCCGCCGTGTCGAACCTCACGGGGATGCCGTCGGTCACCTTCTTGACTGTCCGCCATGTCAGCCCTGACAGCTTCGCTATCTGATACACAGACAAGCCGCAGCCACGCACCTCACGCGCCAGCTGTCGCAAGCTCTCGTCGCAGTGCTCCATAAACTGCTCTTCAGTTATTGTCCTCTGATTGTCCATATCTCACTCCTTTGCTATGGTTATTATTCCGTCAAAATATTCTTTGTAAAAGTCATAAATCCCTCGGTCAATGGTTATACATGCCTGCGAGGAAAAATCCAAATCTCATAGATTGTCAGCCATATATTTTTTTTGTTTATTCAATTTCTCGTGCGGCGTTAAGCCTTGCGACTATCGCCAACTCTTTTTCTGATAATTCCCAGCGCTCCGCCTTTTCTCGCTCCGCCTTTTCTCGCTCCGCCATCACGCCGTCCGAGATTAAATATCCAGATCCGAAAATCGACTTGCCGACTTTCTTCTGCGATTCAAGGCCTCCTATTCTTTCACTTTCGGCACGCGGGACCACAAAGTCAATCCCATAGCGAGAGTATTGTGCTACCATTGTAGATGTTACCACGTGCATATCATACTCATATCTCGGTAATTCGCGCCGCTGTTCCCGCAAGTTGTCCTCGTTCGCTTTTTTCAATATTGCGTATAATTCAGGACATGAACGTACACGAACATTTTGCGGCTCCAAATTCGTCAAGAAGCTAGTATTAACGTCTGCGCCATTTTCATATCTGATTTGAACCGATATTGGCAATGCAGCAGCAGAAGAAGAAGAAGAGAAGAGTGTCAGCGTTGGCGCGAATAGGAAGTATTTAATTTTGTTAAACTCGAAAAACGAAATTATCTCCGAAAGAATGCTAAATGGAGGGTTGTCGACAACAACGCAATCGTGCGGATAGTTCTCATTCTGATAATCGCCATTTGGGTAAAACGGACGGACAAAGTCCCTTTCCTTTACTCCGTATGTCTTGACGACAAAAGACACGACAGCCTCATACACGTTCTTCGGAGTGTAACAGTCGTCCGTGGTCTTGGCGGTCTGGAATTTTGCGAGAAAAGCTTGATATTCTTCGTCTTCCTCTCGCAGCTCACCTGCTGCGATTCTTTCCTCAAATTCCTTTTTCTTTTGCTCGATTTCCTCTCGTTCTGTCAGCTCTTTTTTATTTTCGCCGCATACTTCTCCCCATTCAGGCGGTATGGCAACACCCCAGCCTTCCAGGTCCATGTCGCTCCACTCGTTCGCCAGTGCGTCAAAATCCCAGTCACCCATGGAGACGTTGTCCTTCGCTACGATCTCCTTCTTCTTTAGGATGGTAGTTCCCTCCGGCACGACGTAGCACGGCACCTCGGACATGCCCAGAGCCTTGCACGCCGCATAGCGCATGTTACCGCCGAGGCAGACATACTTGCCCTCGTGATAGTCGACGATGCAGCCGCGCGCCTCCAGCAGCTCCGGAGTCTCCTCGATTGATGCCTTCAGCTTGTCCAACTGCGCCTTGGTCCACTGCCTAGGGTTGGACGGCAGTCCGGCAATCTGTCCGGTGTTCATTTCTATCAGATCAATGGCTATTCTTTGGTGTCCTGTTTTCATTTCCTGGTTTATTTTTTACAAAGTTAACAAAAAGTAAGTAAAGTAAGTTAATTGAAACTTAACCGCTTACGATGAGATAGTCCTTTATTGTCTCGCGGAACTGGTCAAAAGAACGAATGACCACATACCTGTACCCTTGCTCCTCGACGCGCTTCTGGTAGTCCTTCTGACTGTCCTGCTGCCGCCCTGTGCGTGTCTTCAGCTCCAGCAGCAGCGCGTGGTAGCCTTTTGCCGCGACAAGAAGTATCAGGTCAGGGAAGCCTGCCTGCGTGCCCATCTGCTTGAATCTTGCGCCCTCGCGTGCGTCACGCCGTCCTCCGTTGGGGGAGTGGTGAAGCAGCCGCGCCAGCTGCGGGAATTGCAGACGGAACCAACTGACGCATTGCATCTGTAAGTCGTCCTCCGCGTGCCCCTGCCGTTTGCGCGTTTTGCCTGTGACACCTTGCTGCCACGCTGCAAGAGCTTTCAATGCCTCGTCATAGCTCATACTTCTCCATTTTTTTACATTTCAAAAACCACATCTTCGTACTTCCGCACGCCGTTTGTGCGTACATAACGAATCGCGCTGAGTATGTCATGATACCTTCCTGACGTGTCCATGTCGCGCCACGTCAGGAATCTCCTGTATTGCGGAACGTAGATTGTTTCTCCGTAGCCGTTGACGGCCTTTATAACTCTATACTTTATCATGATAATTGTCCAATTCGTATTTAAGTATTAGGCGCCATGATAATGCTAGTGCCACATTATTAAGAACATTCGTCCAGTCCTTGATTATCACACAAGTTACGGCGGATATTACATTCATTACAATTACAGTAATGCAAATTGTTTTCATTTGAGTTTTATTTATCATCTTTCAATGCTTTTTCGAAGTCGGCAAGACTGTCGCCCACTGAGATTAACTCACTGCCGGTTCCGTCTTTAGAAACAACATTGAGTATTCTCTTAAATCGCCGCAGTTCTTGCTCGTATAGTGCAAGCGCACGCTCGTTGGCTATTCTCTTGCCAGTATTGAATAACCTGATTTTGTCACATAAGTTTTTGTTTGCACGATTCTGTCTATCAAAACACATAATTTCGCCTCGATACATGCAAAAATCACAAGCTGTCATGATAATTTTCTATTTTAAGGCAGGGCAAACGCCCTGCCGTTGTTAGTAAAGAAAGACCGGAACGACCAGGTACGTGAAATACAAGCCGTCGTCTAAGCTACGACCTCCGTTGCCGCTCGCAAGCCAACCGCAGATCCTGCCGCACCTGGAACAAGACCATACGATACTGGTGAAGTCACGGAGCAGATCCGCGCCCTCGATTGTCTCCGCCAGCTCGTCAATGTCTGACTTCTGGTCCTGAATTTCCATTGCGGCAAGCAGTGTCGGCAATCCGAAGATGCTGTGTTTGTCAGAATTGAAATTGCTGACAAATTCGGCCGCAGGACTTCCACACCTCAAGAGTACTCCGGTAGCCAATAGATTATCCTCCTTCTTCAAAGCCTCAATCTCGGTGGTATCCTTTGCATCCCAAGATGCTATCTCATCCTTCGAAAGCATTATCTTTTCTGAGTACTTCGGATAAATCAACGCCTTCTGTCCATTGAGAAGTTTAATCTCGATTCCCTCAATGCTTTCAAGGGTGTTCTGACCCTCGCATCCTTCTTTGTAAATTATTTGTGCCATAATCCATATTAGTTATAATTACGCTTTGCGGTAAAGTATGGCCGGAATGCACGTGATAGATGCGTACAAACTGTAGCCGCTGGCAAACCCGTCGTAGCTATTCGCAATCCACCTGCTGACCGAGCCATAGCGGGAACAACTCGACACGTTCACGCCTTCTTCCAACAAATCCGCGCCTTCGATGACTTTACTGAGTTTGTTAAGCTCTTTCATCTGATGCGAAATCTCTAATACTGCAAGCAACGTCGGTATATTGAAACGCCCGTGAATATCACTCTTGAACTTACGGACGAACTCCGCCGCAGGTGAGTCAAGCGCAAGCAACTCGTCCGTTGCTTCTTTGCTATCAGTCACTTTCAGCGCCTCAATCTCCGTCATGGGTTTTGCTTTCCAATCGTCGGTTCGCTCGTAATCCAGAAGCTGCAAATTCGCGTACTTCGGATAAATCAAAGCACACTGCCCGTTCAACAATTCAATTTCGATTCCCTCGATACATTCGAGGCGGTTCTGGCCTTCAAGGCCTTTCTTGTAAACTATTCTTGCCATAATTCTTTATTTGTCGTTATTTGTCATAGTATCACGTTGCACCGGCCCTCCTGTACACGTCCCTGAGCCTGCCGAGGTTGCTCGACATAAGGCTCATTATCCTCTTGTGATACGGGCTGTCCATATTGTTCTTGCCCCTGCACTGTGACACGGAGAAGTCCTTCAGGCTGACCTCTATGGTCTCGGTTCGCTCGCCGTTGACCTTCGCTCCGAGTATCAGGCTGTCCTTGCGCTTGTAGTAGCTCATCGTGAACACGCAGTGATGCAGGGCGCTGCCCTCGCAGTAGAAGTCGTTGACCGTCTTCAGCGGACTAATCTCAATGTCCCCGTCAGTGAGGACGAATCCAGCCACTATGCCGATTCTCTTCTTCAGTTCCTCGTCGAACCGCCTGTCCTCCTCAAGTTGCGCCAGCCTCCGTTTTCTGTCGTAAGCCGCACGCGTCCTAGCAATCTGCGCCTGGTGCGCCCGGTTCAGATCCTCGGGCAGAAGCCACTTCGGGCTTCTCATATCCCTGTGTTCCTGCTCCAGTCCCTGGAGGTAGTCGAGCCACAGTCCGATGTCTCCTATCGTCTCGTACTTCTTCATCCCGTGCCGCAGCGCTATCTTGACGCTCGGCCAGAACTTCTCGACCCGGTTACCTTTCCCCTCCGACACCAGCGCCTCGAACAGCGCATACTGTCCGGCTTTCAGCAGGGTCTCCGCCACGCTCGACCTCAGCAGGGTGCTGCACACGTTCTCTATGCTCAGGCTTGAGATTTCCTTCATTCCCGGTCTCCAGCCCCGCCGCCTTAGTTCAGGCAGGTATCTGCCGCCAGGCGCGGTCTTCATTCCGGACAGGTCGAACGTGTCCTCGTAGACACAATATCCGCTTGCTGTTCCGTTGTGCCTGCCTATCGTCCATCCGGCCTCCGGCCTCCACCAGAAGCTGTAGTAGCTCCTTGAGTAAGCGGTCGTGGTGATGACTTCCTTTCCCTTTGAGTTGATCCAGATAGCGTATCGCCTCGCAAGCGCATATTCCGGCCGTTCCCCGAGTCTGACCGTCCTCTCCAGTTCCACGCCCTCGAACACCTGCCAGCCCTTGTGGACTCTCGCCACGACGAACTCGTGGCTGCAAGTCTGTACTTTCGGATGAACCGGGCCTATATTCACAAGCACCAGGACGCTTTCGCATTCCCTGCAGGTATAGGCGCTCTCGTTTATCTTCTCGTCCACCGGAAGGTACTCGGCCCTGCCGCAGTTCTGGCACCACACCACCCTCCGCTTCTTGCTGTAGGCTCCGGCGAACCACGTGTAGCCGTCGTGCCTCATCAGGGTTCTCTTCGCCCAGTCGAGCGTCCTCTGCGGAAGCTCCGGCAATTGCGCCTGCTCCCTCAAGGCCCAAATCTCGTTCTTCGTCTTCGGCTTCACTCTACAGGTCCTCCTCGTCAAACAGGAACAGCAGTCCCTCTTCCTCCTGCTCTTTCTTCTTCCGCTCCTGCTCCTTGCGTTTCTTGTCCTCGGCCGTCCTCTTCCTGAGTTCCTCCCTGCGTCTGTTGTCTTCCTCTATCCTCTTCTTCTCTGTGTCCTTGCTCCTTTCCAGCTGCAGCTTCTCCTCCTCGGTCATCTCCCTGTTGATGACAACTTCGGCGCTCACATTCTTCTCGACCTTGACGTCCTCCTCGTCGTAGTAGTGCACGGCCAGCCCGAACACCTCCGCGTCGGTCGCCCCATACATCCCGCCAGCTGCCTTCTTCTTCATCTCTCCCAGTATGAACCTGCAGCACTCCTCGATGCTCTTCTTTCCGTTCGAGTACTTCTCAGCGAACTTGACGTCTTCCTTTGCCCTTGCGTCAAGGTACTCCTTTATCGCGTTCTCAAAAGGTGTCATTATTTCTCCTCCCATTTGATCTGAATTGTGTCCACGACATAATCCGGTCGCTCAGTCAACGCCTGCTCACGTGTCGGGTGAATAACACCACCCACGAGAGAGAAGTGTTGATTGTCTCCATATTTGCAGACGTTCATCCAGCCGACCTTTTTTGTTTTCGGTTCAGTCGCGAAGAATAAATCCCTTGAATGTGTGTAACTCAAATACTTACCATCTTCCATATAACTGCACACTCTTTCCTCACCGTCTATTAGCACAAGAGCTATTATCGGGAGCACTTTGTGATTTCTATCCGTGCAAACGATCCTTACACTCCTGCCGTCCCTCGTGACAATCGGTCTGGTTGGATTCTTGAGGTATTCTTGCAAATCAAACTGTTTCATATTATTCGTTTCTTAATTGTTCGATAAAGTGCTGCGTGTCTTTATTCCAGATTGCGTGCGCTTGTTTGAGTATATCGCATATAACATCATTAACATTCTTATTGTCACACAGAGCTTTGATTAACTCTGGCATCGAAAAGCCGAGTTCATAAGCGCACGGGACTTTGCCTTCTTTCGTGAAATCACTGCATCCATCATCTGCATATTTTGCTATTAAGCAGTTGCCGCCAGTCAAACCATCAGCATATCGATCTGATTGCCGAAGGGACATAAACTCTTTATGTTTCACACAATAAGACAGCAATGCGCTTGCTTTATATTCGTGTGGACCATCCCAGCTATCTGGCAGAAATGCTCTCCCTTCCATTCTTTCCTCTACTCTCACCAGAAACACATCACCCCATACAGAAGACCAGAATTTTGTTCCTGCCGGACAATGCTTCAAGATCTCACAGAGATTAAGATTTTCGTTCATAACTTATTCCTCCTCCTTGTATTCGTCCGTCGTACCCAAAAGCTTCCACGTGTCCTCGTTGAGAGGAATGCACTGCTCGTATGAACTACTTACGCACTTATACGGATAATGGGATTCTGCAACGTAGTAGAGAAATTCGTCGAAAGCCCAAGAAGAATCCTCATCCCTTACCAAAACCTTATCTTCTTCCTTGAACGGGCACTCTTTCTTTCCCTGTACTTTCAGGAGTTCCTGCTCGTAGTCCGTGAGGACGAGAGTGTAATCCTTCGTCAGCATGGCAGTACATGTTGACGTAACTGCGTTATTATCGTTCAATAGAAACACTATATCGCTCAGTTTTGCAGCGATTGTGTGAATACCTCTAGTATCTTTGTCCATGACGCGGTCTCCAACCTTCCAGTCGGTGTAAGTCTCCGGATCGCGCGGAACTATCGAAAGTTCACTATCCTCTGCAAAGCTGTTGAATGCCTCCGCCTTTACCGTTTTCCAGAAATAAGGGATCATGGTCATCGTGATCGGATCCCAATTGCAAAAATTCTGATACTGATACAGATACACGTCTCCATTCGGAGCGCTCTTGATAAACCCTGAAAGGCCGCTTGCAAGCTTGAAATTCAAGTTGTTACATTTCTTCGAATCGTATTTCATAATTTTCTAATCTTTTTCGTTGATTTCCTTAATTGTAAACCAGTCAATGTCGTGTTCGCGCAACCCGAACCACTCTATTACGTCGTCTTTGGTTGCGTCCGGCTTGTCGTAGGTCCTGGTCATGACCCTGCCGTGTTCCGAGAATGTAGCCTCAAACTTCATGACTACCTCCCTGTTGAACCATAGCCGCCTGTTCCCCTGTCGCTCTCGGAAAGGCTGTCAGCCTCCTCGAACTCAATCTCCGGATAAGGAATGATTATCATCTGCGCGATTCGGTCACCCTCCTGATAATGGGAAAAAGCGCTCTGCCGTGTGTCCGTAATGTTAAATTTCGCGGTCACTTCACCTCTGTAGCAGCTGTCCACGACACCGACCGAGTTGGCCATCATGAGGGGCTTGTTGCTCACTGAACTGCGTGGGAATATAAGCCCCACATGGCCTTCAGGAATCTCGAACGCCAGTCCCGTATGGCAGACTATCTGCCGCTTCGTCCAGTCAATTTCCTTGCTTGTGCAGTACAGGTCGAACCCTGCATCTGTCGCGTGCGCCTTTGCCGGCATCACAGCGTTGTCATTTAGTTTCTTTATTCTTACTTTCATTTTGTCAATCAATTCTAAAAACCCTAGCACCTCGCTGAAGGCTTTGGCCTTGCCCATGTAATAAGAAAGTGCTGGCTCATGGTTTAGAAGATTCTCTGCCGCATCCTCGCAGCTTTTCTTTCCGCGCTGGACATAATCCACGGCGCGAAGCAGCATTTCGCGGTCCATAATTTTATTCCTTAAAATCAAACTTTGCAATGTCCTCGTCCGAGAACCGCGTGCCCTTCTTCAGGCGTTCCAGCGACCGGAAGACCTTTTCCATGCCGCCGTCAACTTCTCCCCTGTCCACGCACAGCATCAGAAGCTGTATGACCTCCGCAGAGCTGTGGTTGAAGTCGTCGTATGCCTTCACGCCGTAGCTGCCGAACGTGCAGTCCTCGATATAGGGCTTCAGGTCGCGCTCGAACCAATACTCCGCAGCCTTTGTCTTCTCTGCGTAGTTCTTCATGCCGCAGATTATGTCTCCCTCTCCGCCACTCGTTTTTGCGTTCACGCCCTCTGCCTTGAGTTCCGCGCGAATCATCACGTCAATTTGCGCGGCCAGCAGAGACAGGGCATTGGACATCAGAAGGCCGACCTTCACCAAGTCGGGAATCTTCGATCCTGCGACACGCTTCCATGCCCTGTCACGCAGTTCGCGCCTGAAAGCCTTGATATTCTCCGAAGCTTTCACTTTCGATATTGTTTTCTTTTTCTCAATCATTGATACTTTGCGCACAAGCGCCCGTATTTGAATTATTTTTATTTTGACGGTCAACTATGCCACCGATGGTGCGTTCTTTCATTGTGGCGGACTTCTGCGCCCTTCTCGCGCCTTTCTTTAGCGTCACCGACATGCGGTCGACGAGATTCGTCAGCCTGTTGTCTCTGATACCAAGGCGCCGAAGCCTCTCGATGCACCTCCGCATCTCCTGGTGCTCCCTTGCCGTCAGCACCGCCGGCGGCAAAGTGTCAGAACGGCAAGTCATCTTTCGGATCGTCATATACCGGAGCCGCCGGCATTGTCATGCCGTATGCCGGAACCTGTGGAGCTGCCGGCTGGTATGCGGGCTTCGGCGATACCCATTGCCCTGCAGCTGGAGCCGCCTGCCTCTCGCCATCTGACTTGTTTCCCAGCATCTGGATGTTGTCCGCAACTATCTCCGTGCGGTAGGCCGTCTTGCCGTTCGATTCCCAGCTTCTGGTACGCAGCCTGCCCTCCACGTAGAGCGGCATGCCCTTTCGTATGTACTTTTCCGTAACATCCGCCAGACCGCGCCACGCCACGATATTGTGCCATTCGGTCAATTCCTTGACCTCCCCGTCCTTTGACTTCATCCGCTCGGTCGTGGCCAGCGAGAACTGCGCCACCTTCGGATGCTCCGGAGTTTCCAGATACCTCACGTCCGGCTCTTTGCCTACATAGCCGATGAGTGTCACCTTGTTTAGTGTTGCCATAATTTTGTTTTTTAATGTTTTAATTGTCAATCATATACAGGGAATTGCACCGGCTTGTTTTTGTTGCCGCGTAGCCATTTCCCGAGAATTAGCTCCCTGGCCGCCGCGTTGGACGAATCTATGAGCCACTGCTTCACCTCCCTCGTCACCTCGATGGATGTGCAGACGCTCCTGCTCTCCATGTGCACGGCCACGCCGTCCTCGTACATCTGCCGTCGAATGTTGTCAGGCGCCTGTTCCGCGAGCTCTGACCAGATCTCGGCAAATCTCGGCGGGAATCTAGCCCCCTCCTTCTTCGGTTTCCAGATCCTGGCCTTCGCAAGCCTCTTCGCGTCACTGTCCAGAAGGTCTCCCTTCTCCAGCGCCCATCCTGATGCTTCGTAGTAGTCTATGAACCGCTGCGTCTCTGCTGCCGGCTGGAAAATATTCGCTTTCCAAAAAGTCGGGAAGAAATAATCGAAATCTGTGTGTGGTGCTGGTGGTGTGCTCGCGCGCGCCTGCGCGCTATTAACACACACACTATGTGTTACATAATCATAATCATTATCATAATCAGTTGCTTTTGTTGCCTCTTGTTTAGCACAAGCAACACTTGTTGATTTTGCTGACTTTTGCTGATTTTGTTTAGCACAAGCAACACTTGTTGATTTTGCTGCTTCTCTCGCTGCTGCGCTTTTCTTTCCGCTCTCGCTTCGACTTGCAACCATGTCCTGATAGCGCTGGAAATCCCTGTCCAGGTCTCTCTTCACAAACTCGAAGGCTACTTTTGCCAAAGGTTTCAGTTCAGGGGTGACCCCCGTGCGAGCATACCCAATAATGCCGCCGCGCACCTCCTCCCTGACCTCCTCTGGCAAGTTGTCCATTACTTCCTCCCAGCTGAGATGATAGACGAATGAATCTCTCTTGCTTGATGTCATGATCTAGCGAATTGTCAGCGTGTCCGTCGTCGTCCTGGTGATACCCAGCGGCAGCACGTCGTTGCCCTTAATTGCCTCGGCTATGCCGGTCTTGCTGATTTTCAGCTCGACGGAAACGTAATCCGGCAATGATTCGGAAAGCCTCATCACCTTCTCCCTGTAAGGTGCAAGAATCTCCTCCTCGTTCACCTCGATGCCTTCGCGTTCCGTCAGCGTGGCCGTGTAGACGTCGCCCTTGATTTTCCGCAGACCAAAGGCGCCCATCGTGTCCTTCACATAATTCCTCACCCTCTCGCCGGCATTCTCGACAGCCTTCTTCTTGCTCTGAAGCGACTTGATGGTCTGCTGGAGCTGGTCCGCGCGCGCCTTCAGGAAATCCAGATAGCCCTTGTACGCGTCCACCTTGCGCGGAATCTCGACCTCGGTCGTGGCCAAGGCCTGCTCAATTTCCGGCGTGAGTTCTCCGCCGCTGTCTTCCAACTCAAGCTCCGTCCTGAAGGCTAAAGCCTGAAGGTCATAAAGAGACATGCTCTTTGTAGTTGTGTCTTGTGTCATAATGCTTTTTATTTAGAATTTGGTTTATAGTCTCGTTGTGCCTGCTCCAGCATTGCCAGCGCCTCGCCGGAAAAGACCATCCCGCTCTTGAGCGCCTTGTCGATAGTATCGAGCTGCCCCTTGTTGATTCGGGCGATCAGCTTCATGTAGGTGTCGTCGCCAGCTTGTACCACTTTCACTTGTATCGGTTGCTGTTTGCCCCGCGCCGGAGCTGGAACTGGTGCTGGTGCCTGTGCCTGCGGAATGGCCGGAGCCGGCTGCGGCCGTGGTGCCGGTGCTGGTGTCGGCGGCATCTGAACGTTCGCCGGCATGGCATCCTCGATAGGCAAAGCGTCGACATCGTCCTCGTCCGTAGCGATGTGGAAGAACTTGAGCAGGAAGTACCTTTCGCCGTATGTCAGCGCGCTTCCCAGGCCCTTATCCCATCCGTTCTGCCCGAAGGCGATAAATTCGTTCTCGTCACGCTCGCCAGTTTCGACGTCTATCCACGTGAAGCGCATTTTCAGCGCTGTGAACATCTCCGACTTGTGGCCGTAGGCGGTGGCGTAATCTATCCGCTCGTGCGACTCCTCCACGATCTCCTGCTTCAGGATGATTCCCAGATTGTCCATTTTCGGGCGCAGATACCCCAGCAGTTTAGCTCCAGAAACGTACTTATATGAGTTTCTGTCGCCTCCTCCGTTGGCGTTGGGAAGCAGAGCCCTGACTGTCCTCTGAAGCTCCAGAATCTTCCGGTAGACTCCATTTTGCGTCTTTGTGTTTGTCTTGTTCTCCATACATTTGTTTTTGTTTATTGTTTGAGCCCCTGAAAGGTGTCACCCCCGCAAGGGCTGGACGGAACCGCCGGCTGAAAACTGATGCTAAAACCATTATAACCACAATATTACACACTTGCCCAGCGTCTCCGTGCCCGCGCATCGCTGCGAAGGACTTTGTTATTATGTCAACAATGATAATTTCCCGTTGTCGCGTCATTGCAGGCCGTCGCGCTGCATTCGTTCACGAGCATCCTCCTGCTGTTAGGCAGCGCTACTATCATGTAGCCGAGCCCCAGCGTGTCGTAACATACGACCCTGCCGCTCGCCGTGCCGTTTGCTGTTTTCCAGACGACCTTGTCGTTAATCTCGAACTTGTGCATGTGACCTCCTTCATTGTAGCCCTGCCCTGGACATTTCTCGATGGTACTGGTGACGCATCATGCCGCCGGCGATGTCTCGCGCCTCCTCGGCGTCGAAAGAGGCCAGAAACGCCTCGTTGAAATCCGCCACCTGCATGTGTCTTGCTTCCGCAATTCTACGTGCGTCCGCCGCTGTTATCTTCCCGTCCATGGTTCAGTTCTTTTCCTTCATTATCAGCCGCGCTTGTTCCCTTTCCGCTGCCTTCAGGCAGTCAAGCTGGTGGCGGCTGTAGACCTTCTTGTTCCCTATCCTCGCGAACTCCGCAAGCCCTGCGTCTCTCATCCGGTTGAGCCAGCGGGTGCCGTAAGCCTTTTGCGCCTCGTTCTCGCTGAGCTCGTCGTCGACCGGCTTCATTTTCTTGATGATGGCGCCGGCTATGAGTTCGCTCACCTGTGCATAATCGCGCGATAATACCTCTATGCTGCTCATGATATACGTGTTACTTGATATTTGCCGCTGGGCAATGTCTTTACGCTGTAGCGCACACGCTTGTTGTCCATCCTCAATTTCGAGCACGCGCACAGCAGCGACGTGTACTTTATCTGCTCCGGCTTGAAGACGAAGATCTCGCCGACGCCCAAAGTCTTGATTGTTCCTAATACGCTGATTTTCCCTTCCATTTTCTTTCTCGTTTTGTTTCAATTATCAGAGGAAGACGGAGGTCTCGAACCTCCCACGCTGCCGGTCTGTTTTCGCTTTCAGCCGTCGAGCGCCACGCCACCCGTGGAAGTCTCCCTGCCAACCCTGTAAAGGACTATCCATTGCCAGTCAGGGCGGCGTCCGTTCTGCGGATCGCCGGAGTCTTTATGTGTTGTTTTAATCCACGCATCCCTGCGTTTTGTCGGCGGGCATGGATTCGAACCATGCTGCAATCCCAGGCTTTCCCCGACTGCGAGGCTTTTAATGCTTTGTCGAGTATATCGCTCCGCGGTGCGCCACAATCCGCGGTTTACCGCCGTTGTCCGCCTGCACGTGCCTGCTATGAGTGCAGGCGGTTGCTAGTTATGTTAGAGTAACCCTCACTTGCCCTCGCGGGTTCGTTTTGAGTCATTGTCGTCTATCGTCGCCGCAGTCCATATCCCTACACATACGGCACAGGCAAGGAATCTGGCCATGCCGCAGTGGTAGTTTCCGAAGAACAGGTAGCCGGCTCCGGCCGCCAGTATCACCCAGCCGATGGCATGGCGTGCTATCCTGTCAATATCCCATTCGCGTCTAGTTCTCATTGTTCACATCCTCCTGTATTGTTATGTTATAGATAGCGTTCAGTTCGTCGTTTATTTCGTGCTGCCGCTCGTTGAGCGCGTCAACTATATCCCAATCCTCGACCTTGCGCGCTTCCTGAATCTTTGTCCTATTAGCGTTGAATTCAGTCATCAGTTTCTTAATCGTTGCTTCTAATTCATCGTGTGTCATATTGCTTGTTTTTTGGTTTATCTGACGATGGCCATAGGTACGCAGAGGTGTGCTGAGTACAATGGCTTTTCCCAGTAAGAGAACCTGCCGGAGTCGCTGGCTACTCTGCCGTAATTGTAGTAGCAGCCTTCTGCTCTTGAGCAGCTCCATGCTGTCGCGGTCATGTCGCGTCCCCAGTTGTTCATGTTCTGGAGCAGGTCCGCGCCCTCGATTGTCGAGGCTAGTGCGTCAATCTCTTTCTTATGATTCTGGAACTCCATGGCAGCCAGCAGGGTAGGAAGATTGAAGTCTCCGTATCTTTCAGACTTAAACCGGCGGACGAATTTCGCGGCGTGGCTTCCAAGTTTCAGAAGCTCGCCGGTCGCGCTGTGGCTGTTCTTGACGCGGATGGCTTCCTCTGTGCTCTCGCACCTCGCGCTCCAATTCCTTTCCTCATTGCTTCCAAGCATTTCGTGTACTTCGTACTTCGGATAGATGAGGACCTTCTGGCCATTCTGAAGTTCTATCTCGATTCCCTCGATGCTTTCGAGGCGGTTCTGGCCCTCGCATCCTTTCTTGTAAATGATTCTAGCAGTTGTCATATCGTTTGTCTTTTATTTACTTTTTGTTACCTTTGCCCTTTGTGGGTTGGTTTCTAAACACAAAGGTAAAGAAACTTAATTTATTATGCAAGTAAATTAACTGAAAAAATTAAGAAAATTAACAAAGGGCAAAGATGGATATCAAGGAATTCTTATATAGAAACAAACTAAAACAGGTTGATTTAGCGAAGTATCTCGGTGTGACAGAGGCGTTTATATCGAGAATGGTTAAGGGGGCAGGCAACCCTTCAAAAGAAAATCTAACCAAGATACTCAACAATCCTCATGGGTGGGATACCTCGATGTTGATTAACGGCGGCATTTACGCCGGCAATAACAACGCCGGCGATGTGAACGTCCAGATAGACCAGAACAGGGCGGGCAATCGCCCGAAAGATGGTGACGCAGCTACGCAGATGGCGGTGCTGGAGAAGGAGAACGAGATGCTGAGGGAACAGCTGAAGGACAAGGAGGCGCAGATAGATTTTCTCCGCGCGCTAGTGAAAAATAATTAACAACCAATGAAATACATATCGTTATGGAAGAAACAACGAGCACGGCTTCCGCAAGACAGGAAAGCGTAAACATCAACCTCTTTGCCGAGAAAACTCTGCAGAAGGCGGCATCGGCCGTTCTGGTTCTCGGTATAATTGTAGCCGTATTAGGCCTCCTCATGGGAATCAGTGAAATTCTAAACGGAAATTCATTTTCCATAGTGCTTATATTGTGCGGCGTTTCTGTCCTGATACTGTCCCTGCTGATATATTCAGGGATTAAGGTGTTCGCGGATATGTCCGTCACGCTCAAAGAGATTAATGCGAAACTGAAGTAGGCGCGGATTTCGTGTTGTCAAGAATTGACAATTAATAGTCGCCAAACGGCAATAATTTGGCGTAAAACTCGTATATCATAAAACTAATATCATTAATTATGGATGACTCAGATCATGACCAAGACACGGAGTCTGGTATCAAGCGCAACGCGCGCAGTGCGTATGAAAGCGTAGTGAAAATCTTTAGCGACATGCTGGAGCGGTCGGAAGCTAGAATCGACAGGACTAGTAATATCGTAGAAGAACTTACTAAAGCCTGCAAGTCGGTGGAGACAGCGTACACCTCACACGCCAGCAGTTTGCAATCTTCGCGCGATACGTCGCAGAAGAACAATGCTAAACTTGTATCACTTCTCGATAGGCTGACAAGTTCCTTCGCGAAGGAAAGCGAGGACAAGCAGCGTCGAATCGAGATCCTGGAGGCTGATAAGCTCGCTCTGAAGGAGCAGCTCCACAACGCGACCGACAAGTACTGGAAATTACAGGAAGATTACCGCCGGCTGGCGGAGAGCATGACAACTCGCGGAACATACACTATCGGCTGTAATAACGGTGGATCTGTTAATTCTAAATTGAATATATAGATATGAAGAAATTGTTTTTATGCGCACTGGCAGCAGCCCTCCCAGTGCTTTGCTTTGCGCAAGATTTCGAGCCGAGGCTCAAACTGACTATCGGGAAGAATAAGGGGGCGGAAATTTTGGATAATAAGGATTTGCATAATTTTGTGGCGATGGACAGGGAGGTGGTCTGGCAGAAAGTCTATGATTCTGACGTCGAAACTATCCACGACCTTGCAAGGCAGTTTTTCGAGCATGGCTTCTCCGGCTGCAAAATAGTGGATGATTCAACCCTTGTCTGCCGCTATATCTGCCGCGGCGGTATCCCTTATCAGCGGTACGGATATAATCGAATGAAGCTGCCTATTTTTATTTCAAATGTCATCTATTTGGAGGCGCGGGTTGTCGCTCAACTGAAAAAAGGGAGGTATCGCATTACATTCGACAATATCTACACCCGCGGGCGCAATGACGGCATCTCTAGTGGATATACCGATTTTCTTGTCGATGAAAGCACCGGTGAACTCGTAGATGATCGCAACCTATATATAGCCCTGGAAGTGCTGGATAAGTTATTCAGCGACGCTGTCGATTTCAGCAGTCGTGGCTACCTTTCCGCAGACTTCTGGTAGAATGCCTGCTTCCGGCTCTTCCGTATCGGGAAGTTGTCGTTTTTTGACAATTAATTGAAAAATTATGCAGTTTTTTCTGTATTATTTTGAATTACCTATTGTTTTATTCAAATTAAAGCCGTATATTTGTACCAGTTAATAAAAACAAAGGTTATGAATAACAGAAATTACAAGATGTCAACGCTCGCTGAGGAATATAGGCGCTGTGTTAATGATGGAGAAACGGCTAATTTTGCCGAATGGGTAAAGCTAACGTCTGAAAGCGATCCGAACTTCTGGCACTGGTTATTTAACGACGACAGCCCGGAATTTGACAATGGCGTCGGTGATCGTCAGGAGGAATGGGACGAGTTTTTGAAAGAGTGTGAAGCCTGCGACCCTTTTAGCTTGTAAAGAACAGCCGCCGCTTCCGGGCGGCGGCTGTTAAAACCATCCGAATATGGCAGAAAGATCCACGCATGGCGGCGCACGGCTGGGAGCCGGCCGTCATGCAATAGAAAACAAGCGCGTGACGTTCAACGCGATGATTGCCCCTGAGACTTTCGCGGCAATCGTGGAGCAGTCGGAAAAGCTGGGGCTTTCGCGCGGAAAGGTCATTGACCTCGCGATAGCGACGCTTACGGAAGTCTGCGAGAATGACGACGCCTAGCGGCATTTATCTTTTTGGGTGCTCGACCAGTCGAAAAGGTCGAGCACCTTTTCATTTGCCCTCCACATGACTTCCCAGTCCTTTGCGATGTAGATGTCCGTAATGCTCATATTCTTGTCTATGTGACAGAGACAGTCATTGATGACCGCCTTGTCCACACCGGCGGAGTATGCCAGCGTCGCCCAGGTGTGTCGCGCGGAGTAGAACGTCAGCGGCTCGGTTATTCCCATGATCTTGCATGCCCGGCGCAGACCGACGGACATCTCGGCGGTGAAAGTGTTGGCAGTCATTGTCTTGTACACCCGCAAGGCGCGCTTCCCTGTCGGATCTATCCAGCTGTCGAACAACGGACGGATGCGCTTGTCTATCTTGACGTGCATTTCAGCGCGGTCGTCTCTTCTTCCTTTTGTTTTCGTCCTGTTATATATTAGTATATCGCCCTTCGGCGGCAGGCAGCCGTGCAGGTCGACGGCGTTCATGCCCATCAGGCCGAAAGACAGCACGAACATGTCGGCAGCTTTTTTGTCAATCTCTTTAGTTAGCATCCAGCGTTTGTCTATGATCGTCTGAATTGTGTCTTTGCTGACGTTCCTGTGCGGTGCCGGCCTTGTTCGTGCCGGATGGAAATATGCGAACGGGTTTCGAATCTTGACGTCTCCTGTTTCCTCGTTATTGTAACGAAGACGTGCCTGTGCATGTATGTGTCCGATGCAGGAAGGGTATGCGCCTGTGCATCTTGCGCCTGCTCCATATTGTGCGACAAGCCATGACTCGAAGTTCCGCATGAACGAGGACGTGATCTCGGAAATGTCCATGCTGTTCTTCCCTGTAAAAGTCCGAAGTGCCTTCATTGCATTAGTATAAAAATAACGTGTGTTCTCGGCAGTCTTGCCGGCAATGATTTCGTCGGCGAAGCGGTAGAAGTCCAGCCGGAACACTTCGTCCTGCTCCTTGCCGATGAACTGAACTATCTCGTCGATGGACATCTGCGAGGCTGCGAACGTGTCGATGCGCGAGGCCGCTGCACGCATCTTGGCAATCAGAAGGTCCGTTTTGTCCAGCACGGCGCGGTCGCGTATGTTTCCGGAGCGAGTGAGCTGCGATTCAGTGACGGCGATATTCGTCGAGATGTACTTGACCTTCCTGTTTGCCGTCACCCTTATCCTGATAGTCTGCGTACCGTCAGCCTTCCGGAAGCCAGAAACGACGGCCTTAAAAGTAATTGACCCCATAACTTGTGTTGTAAACTATTTGTAAACAAATTATGGGCAAATGTAGGAATTTTTCTCTAACAAATAAAAACGGCTATTTAGCAACAATCTGCTAAATAGCCGTTTAATGCACTTCCATTACGCAATTCCGTTGTATGAAGTATGTTCATCTGAATTTCTTATCTTCTTCTATCATACCGAGATATGAGGAATAGCGTTCCGGACTGATTTCACCGTTATCCACGGCTTCCTTCACCGCACAGCCTGGCTCATGGGTATGCGTACAAGGCGTAAAACGGCAATTCTCCGCCGCCTTGAGCATCTCCGGAAAATATCTCGCTATTTCCTCCTTCTCCAGATTCACCAGACCGAAACCCCTTAGGCCCGGCGTATCAATCACGGCACCGCCCGATGCCAGCCGGTACATCTCATACAACGAAGTCGTATGCTTGCCCTGAAGATGCGCAACGGAAATCTTCCCGATCTTCGGGTCCAGCGACGGGTCCAAAGCCTTTATCAATGAGGACTTTCCGACTCCGGACTCGCCCGAGAACAGGCAAACATTGCCATCGCAGATGCCGCGCAGCTCCTCAATCCCCTCGCCCGTCTTCGCCGAAGCCTGCACCACACGATAACCCGCCCCGGTGTATATGTCAATGAAATTCTGCACGGCTTCAGGCGCCTCGTTCCTATACAAATCCACCTTGTTCAAGACAATCGTGACCGGCACGCCATAGACCTCGCACGTCACGAGCATCCTGTCCAGAAAAGGCAGCTTGATTTCAGGAAAATACAGGGACACCACGGCAAAAGCCATGTCAATATTGGCCGCAATCACATGCGACTGCCTGGAAAGATTCGTGGATTTTCTGACCACGAAATTCTTTCTGTCCAGAATCTCCGTTATCAATGCAGGATTTTCCAATGTCACTTCGCCGGGAGTTTCAGCCCCTGTTTCGAAAAGGACATGGTCCCCCACCGCAACCGGATTTGTGGAGTCATTGGATTTCAGGCGGATACGACCTTTCAGCACTGCCGGAAACGGATTCCAGTCCGGCAGCATGGAAAGCATATAATGACTTCCGGCATTCTTTACGACCGTAGCTTCTCCTGTCATGATACACCCCTTTTAAACCTCTTCCCAGATGTAAATCTTGTCACCGCGACGAAGCCTTACAGGAATCTTGCCGTCAGCATTGACCTGAACGGCATCAGCCTCGGCCCTCGACTTCGACGGAGAATCATCGGCATTTGGATTGATTTCGACATCGCCGTCACGAACGCCCTTGTTCTCCGGCACGATGGCGACAGAGCAGCGGACTCCCTTCACGGCCTCCTCGGCAGGCTTCAGCGCCACGCGCAAGTCATTGACAGTAAACTCAATGACACCGGTCGTAGCACCTGTCGCCATGCATTTCGCACCCAATTTGAGAGGCGCGGACTCGACAGCGATTTCGGCTACACCGATGCGGTCAAACCAATTCGTAACCTTGCCGCAATACACTTTCTTCCTGGTCGCGGAGCTGCCGTAGACAGAACTCCATTCGCCCAGACGCGCACCCTGATAATAACCATCCCAGAATCCGCGGTTGAACACTTCCGAGAGTTCCTCCTTCAGTGAAGCAGCCAATTCCGGCGTATATGTCCCGTCACAAACGGCATCAGCAGCCTGGCGATAGCATTGGGCACAACGCTTCACATATTCGGCAGATCTCGCACGTCCCTCTATCTTGAACACCTTCACGCCGGCGTCGATGATCTTATCCATGAACTCTATGGTACACAGGTCTTTAGGGGACATGATATATTTGTTGTCAATGTTCAACTGCGTACCGGTCTCCAGGTCAGTGACCTCATAGCCGCGACGGCAGAGCTGATAACATGCGCCACGATTCGCGGAAGCACCATACGTCTGCAAACTGAGATAGCACTTGCCGGAGATGGCCATGCACAACGCGCCATGAGCGAACATCTCGATACGCACGAGATCACCGGCAGGGCCTTTAATCTCCTCGCGCTGTATCGTCTCATATATATCCTTGACCTGATGGAGATTAAGTTCACGCGCAAGCACCACGACGTCGGCGAATTGCGCATAAAATTTGAGCGCGTCCGCATTGGAAATGCTCAACTGTGTGGAGATATGGACTTCCATTCCGATCTGGCGGCAATACATTATCGCAGCCATGTCGGACGCGATCACCGCATCCACACCGGCCGCTTTCGCAGCGTCCAGAGCCCTGTGGGCAGGTTCAATGTCTTCCTGATAAAGGACAATGTTCAGCGTCAGATATGTCTTGACCCCGTGCTGTCGGCAGATCCTTACTATTTCCGCCAGATCTTCCGGCTGGAAATTGTTCGCCGAATGCGACCTCATATTGAGGTTTCCCACGCCGAAATACACGGAATCCGCCCCGCCTTCGATAGCCGCCATCAGACATTCGAAATTCCCCGCAGGGGCCATTATCTCCAGTTCCTTCTTCTCCATCATGCTTAATTTTTTCTACCTATAAGCTTGTCGGCGAAGCGCTTGAGCATCTCATAGCGCACTTTGCCGAGATCCAGTTCCTCCACAGCATCCATGGCTTCTTCGGTAAGTCGCAATATTTCTTCCTGAGCCATCTTGTCCACGCCGAGACGCACATATATGTCCTTGACAGCCTTTATCTTGGCAGCCTTCTGCTCATCCGTGTCCACCGGCATTGCCATAGCCTCGTCCATTGCGGCCCCGTCCAATTCGGAAGCCTTGATCGTGAGCCAGCATTTCTTCTTGTTTATGATGTCGCCGCCGATAGGCTTGCCGAACACCTTCTCATTGCCGAAGGCATCCAGCCAGTCGTCAGCGATCTGGAATGCCAGACCGAGCGCATAACCGTATCTGTAGAGATTTCCTGCGTCTTCATCATCAGCGCCTGCGATAAGGGCACCCATCTTGGCAGAGCAGGCGATCAGCACCGCAGTTTTCAGCCCGATCATCTGCATATACTGGTCCATGGACACCTTGTCCAGAGCCTCGAAATCCATGTCATATTGCTGACCTTCACACACTTGCGCAGCCGTATTGCTGAAGAGTTTCAGCACCTTGCCGATGACGGCCTCCGGAGCATGGGAAATGCGTTTGTAACTGTCAATGCACATCACGTCGCCGGACAGGATCGCCCCATCCTCGCCCCATTTCGTCCATACTGTCGGATTGCCGCGCCTGAGCGGAGACTTGTCCATGATGTCATCATGGATCAATGTAAATGTATGGAACACCTCAAGTCCGGCTGCCGGCTGGAGTATCTCATCATTGAACTCATCCTTGAAAAGAGAGTACGCAATAAGACAAAGCCTTGGGCGCAAGCGCTTTCCGCCACAGTCAATCATGTATCTGAGCGGGTCATAAAGCCCTGCCGGTTCCTGTGAGAAACTGATTTCGGAGAACAATGCCTTGATGCTCTCGTCGATCTGTAATTCGCTGATCATAAAAACAAAATTTTTACGAATTTACGATTTTTTTACCGGAATTCCATGTGCCTGGCCGGGCCGCGCAAAATCAGTTCAGGACGACATTGTCGAAATAGGCATCGAAGATGGCCTTGGCGCGGGAAAGCTGGTCCGGAGTGTTCAGCGGAACGTCGCGGAGCTTGTATTCCTGGCTGATGCTTTCATATTTATGGACCCCGAGCGTGTGATAAGGAAGAATTTCCACGCGCTGTAGCATGTTATAAGAGGAGAAATGTGCCCCGAGCGCCCGGATATCCTCTTCGAAATCACTGTATCCCGGCACCAGAACGTAGCGCATCCAGAACGGCTTGCCGTGTTCCTCCAGCCACGATGCCGTACGGAGAGTGACGGCATTGTCCCTTCCGGTAATCGCCTGATGCCGCTGCGGATTGAACTCCTTGACATCCAGGAGAACCAGGTCCACAAGCCCGAACAATTCCTCGACGTCAGGATTCCACACGCCGCCGTTGGTATCCAGACAGACATGTATTCCATTATCCTTCAGCATTTTGACAAGCGGTATCAATGCTTTCGCCTGCGATGTAGGTTCTCCGCCGGAAAATGTAACCCCGCCTCGTTTGCCGAAAAACGGCTTCTGGTTCAGCGCCATACGCAGGATTTCCTCCGGAGCGGTCGGTGTCCCTCCTTCAAACGCTATCGTATCGGGATTTGCGCAATACAGACAACGGAAGGGGCAGCCTTGAAGGAAAACGACGAGCCTGAGACCAGGCCCGTCGTAAGTCCCCATTGATTCATATGAATGGACATTGATATTCATATCCTACATCGACTGGTGGAATGTTCTGGCGATGACCTCAAGCTGATGTTCACGGCTGAGTTTCACGAAGTTGACGGCATAACCGGACACGCGGATCGTCAGCTGCGGATATTTCTCCGGATGTTCCATGGCATCCTCAAGCATCTCGCGGTTAAGGACATTGACATTCAGATGATGCGCGCCCTTGGCGAAATAGCCGTCCATCATTGTCACGAGATTCTCGACTCTCTCCTCAGGGGTCGGGCCGAGAGACTTCGGAACGATGGAGAACGTGTTGCTGATACCGTCCTTGGCGTCATTGTAATCAAGCTTGGAAACTGATGACAGTGAAGCGATTGCGCCATGACAGTCGCGGCCGTGCATAGGGTTTGCACCAGGAGCGAAAGCCTTGCCCTTCTCGCGGCCGTCAGGAGTTGCACCCGTCTTCTTTCCGTACATCACGTTGGATGTGATCGTGAGGATGGACAATGTCGGTTCTGCGTTCTTGTGGACAGGGAGCTTCTTCAACTCGCCGCTGAAGAAATGCACAAGTTCCTTGGCAATCAGATCCACGCGGTCGTCATCATTGCCGAAACATGGATACTCACCATTGATTTCGAATCCGTCGGTAAGGCCCTCTTCGTTACGGTGCGCCTTCACCTTGGCGAACTTGATGGCAGAGAGGGGAATCCGCCGCAATCGACAGACCTGCAACACCATACGCAAGATTGATCTTCGGATTGGTGTCGATGAGCGCCATCTGCGAACGTTCGTAATCATATTTGTCATGCATGTAGTGGATGATGTTCATAGACTCGTTATATACACGGGCCACCTCATGCAGGACCTTCTTGTAATTGGCCAGCACCTCATCGTAATTCAGTTCGTCGCTCTTGAGAGGTTCGATGCCTTCCACCATGATGGTTCCGGTGTTCTCGCACCTTCCGCCGTTCAACGCGAGCAACAATGCTTTCGCAAGGTTCGCCCTGGCGCCGAAGAACTGAATCGCCTTGCCTACAGCCTGATACGACACACAGCATGCGATACCGTAATCCTCTTCGCCACGGATCTTGCGCATCAGGTCGTCATTTTCATACTGCACGGAACTGGTATCTACGGAAACCTTGGCACAGAACTCCTTGAATCCTTCCGGAAGAGACGGACTCCAAAGCACGGTCATGTTCGGCTCCGGTGCAGGTCCGAGGTTGTAAAGCGTCTGGAGGAAACGGAATGAAGTCTTGGTAACCTTGATCTTGCCGTCATTGTAACGTCCGGCAAGCGCTTCGGTAACCCATGTAGGGTCGCCTGCGAAAATATCATTGTAAGACTGCATCCTGAGATGGCGCACCATCCTGAGCTTCATGACGAACTGGTCCACAAGTTCCTGCGCGAAAGTCTCGTCAATGAGGCCGCTCTCCAAGTCGCGGTGAATGTAGATATCGAGGAACGAAGAAACATTGCCGAGCGACATTGCCGCGCCGTCCTGCTCCTTCACGGCAGCAAGATAACCCATGTACACCCACTGGACAGCCTCCTGCGCCGTTTCTGCAGGACGTCCCAGTTCCAGGCCGTACATCTCGCCCAGCTGTTTCATTTCTTTCAATGCCTTTATCTGTTCTGCGACTTCCTCGCGGAGGTTGATGCGGGCATCCGTCATCGGACCGGTCAGATTCTTCAGGTCCTGCTGCTTGGCCTCTATGAGCCTGTCGATTCCATAGAGCGCGATACGGCGGTAATCACCGATGATACGGCCTCTGGAATAGTTGTCAGGAAGACCTGTAAGGAATCCCAACTTTCTGAATTTCAATATCTCATCAGTATAGACATCGAATACTCCATCGTTATGTGACTTACGGTAATGCGTGAAGATTTCCTTTACACGGGGATCCAATTCGACGCCATTCTCATGGCAAGCTTTCTCGACCACTCTCCAGCCTCCGAAAGGCTTGATGGCACGCTTGAGAAGTTCATCTGTCTGCAAACCGACGATAAGCTCATTATCCTTGTCAATATAGCCTGCGGCGTGGGAGGTGATTGTGGAAATCGTCTTGGCGTCAATGCTTCTGACACCACCTCTGTCGCGTTCTTCTGCAAGAGCTTCCAGACATTCGTTCCACAGTTTCATAGTACGGGCTGACGGGCCCTGAAGAAAAGATGCATCCCCTTCGTATGGGGCAATGTTGTTGTAAACAAAGTCAGCGACATTGATTTCGCTGTTCCAAAGTCCATCGGTGAACTTTACTTTTTCCATTCGTATAACAGGTTGTTTGATTATGACTGTTTACAAATCTAAACAAAGTTGAAGCAATTTCCAAATTTTCCCTTACAGTTTCGCCGTTTTTAGAACGTTAAAGTTAAATTCTTTAACAATATTTAACGTTTTTAAGCATAATGGAAACATTTTAAGTAAAGATTTCCGCAACCGCGAAAACTTCGTACCTTTACGCCCTGAAATGAAGAAGATATTGACATTGACAGCGGCAGTACTGATTTTCAGCATCCTGTCAGCTTCCGGTGCAGAGAGAACAGCATCGTCAAAAGAGACAAATAGAGAGAAGGAAACCGTGAAGACCGGGTATTCGTTCATGCCGCTCCCGATGCTGGCATTCGACGGCGCGAAAGGCGTACTTTTCGGCGCCATGATGAACATTTACAATTTCGGCGACGGCTCCACGTACCCCAATCCACGTTGCAGCTGGTACCTGGACGCATCCGTCTACACGGGCGGCAGCCAAAGCTACGCCGCCTCATTCGATTCCGGCAGCATCCTCCCCAAGGTCAGGATCAATGTCGCCGCAAGCTGGTTCCGCGACAAGGCGATGGAGTTCTTCGGCTACAACGGCAGCCAGAGTTTCTATGACACCTGTCTGGAAAACGGATTCTACTACTACGGAAGAGGGGTATTGAATTTCAGGACAGATTTCAAAGGCCCGATATGCCGGAACCTGCATTGGAACGCCGGATATAATTTCAACTACTTGACTGTCAATGAATACAGTTCAGACAAATACACAGGAGACGAGACGTTTTTCGGACTGTACAAAAAATGGGGGATCCTGGACGGCAACACATCCGGAGACATGTTCTCTTCTGCATTGAAAGCCGGCCTCACTTATGATTCCAGGGACTTCGAGGGCGTGCCGGGACGCGGAATACTCGCGAATGCGTACATCTATGCTTCTCCGAAATTTCTCGGTTCGTCAGACAGCTACGTGAAATACAATCTGTCTTTCCAGCAGTTCGTCCCGATTGTCCCGCAGCGTCTCACATTCGTATATCATCTTGATTACCAGGACTTCATAGGCAAAGCCCCATGGTATGTCGTGCCGTTTTTCTCGCCTGGCGGTCCGAAATCCGACAATTCCTACATCGGCGGCACACGCATGGTCCGCGGCATCAGATACAACCGCGCCACGGGAAAAGGATTGGGTTATTTCAATGCCGAGCTGCGATGGAATTTCTGGAATTTCACCATCTGGAACCAGAATATAGGTCTGATGGTGAGCGGTTTCTGCGACGGCATCCATGTTTTCAGACAATATGACCTTACCAATGCGACCGGCTATGCGCCTGAGCTGTACAGCAAATTCATCAATACCTCCAGGCGTGACAGGATGCACATCTCTGCCGGCGGGTCATTGAAAGTCATATTCAACCGCAATTTCATCATAAATGCAGAAATTGCCCGCTGCACCTCCCGTCAGGACGGCACATGGGCAATTTATTGTAACTCAGGGTTTTATTTCTAGACTACTCAAGTTTCGCAAGTTGTCAAACTTGCTGAACGTTAGTGCGAATTTGAGGGTTGTCACTCGTTCGTAGGCTGTAAGCCCAACGCACTTTTTTATGTGCACGTTACCCTCACCCTAAATCCCTCCCCTCGGGGAAGGGACTTGCCATCGCCCT
>ERZ779656.134-NODE-134-length-64632-cov-23.969478_pt1 | contig 64632 bp, 51 predicted proteins | sample MGYA00511102_ERZ779656 | MGnify/ENA primary metagenome ERZ779656 (study PRJEB29588, sample SAMEA2143980) | human gut metagenome | biome: human gut; feature: human-associated habitat; material: faeces | place: Denmark | collected 2008/2010 ... | reverse complement strand
TATGAAACGTGGAAGCCGTTTCCTTGATTCCCATGCCGGCCGCATAACATCTTAAAATGTTTTTGATTCGTTTATCCATTTGTATAGATTTTATTATCACCCCCGTTACACCAGGACTCGGGCACTCAAATCTACACAAAAAAATCTATAACAATAGGTGAACTAGGTGGTCAATACTATTTTGGCCAGAAGGGTCAATCATATTGTAGCCAAAGGGGACAATCCTGCTTGGCCAAAAGGGTCAAAGTCGCGTGGCTTTTCCAGTGATGATCACCGCACATGGGATGCCGATCCACACATGATGCGCCGTGCTGTGGCGTTCTGTTCGTCCATTGACAAGAGCGCAAGCAGGGCGGGCATCGCATCCAAATATGTGGCTTCCGTACTGTCGCAAATATCGGAAAAGTACGACAAAAATCTGGATGCGGAAAGCCTTTCGCATACCGTTTCGATAACCGCAAAACACATAGACGGCTCTATGAACTCACAAGAACGAAATGGAATTCTGCAATGGCTGGCTGATGAACCGGACAATGACCGGGAGTGTCGGGTTGTAACCAATGTGCGTTGCTTGTCCGAGGGTGTAGACGTGCCGTCGCTTGATGCCGTGCTGTTTCTTTCAGCTCGTAATTCACAGGTGGATGTGGTACAGTCGGTAGGTCGTGTGATGCGTACTTTCCACAAGGGACAGCCCGATGAGAAGAAATACGGATATATCATCATCCCTATTGTTGTGCCTTCTGGTGTTTCAGCAGAAGAAGCACTTGATAATAGCAAGACCTTTGATGTAGTTTGGGAAATCCTGAACGCGCTACGCTCCCACGACGACCGTTTCAATGCGATGGTGAATAAGATTGCACTCAACAAGCAGAAACCAAACAAACAGTCCTACACCCCGTCCGTCACTATCGGCAGGCCGGGATTAGGCTTTCAGGAGGGAGAGGAAGAAGCGCAGCAGATGGAGAACACAGAAATCGCACGCCAGTTGGAACTTCGCTTCGGTGAGTTGCAGGACGGCATGTATGCCAAGCTCGTTGAAAAGTGTGGCGACCGCCTTTATTGGGAAAACTGGGCAAAGGAAGTCGGACTCATCGCGCACAAGTTCATCGAGCGCATATCCAAACTCATCCAGTCCGGCATACACAAAAAGGCGTTCAACGAATACCTCAAGGGGCTACAGCGCGACCTTAACCCCTCAGTAGATGCGGCACAGGCCATCGAGATGCTGGCACAGCATATCATCACCCGTCCAGTGTTCGATGCTTTGTTTGCCGATTACCAGTTCGTGAATAACAACGCCGTGAGCCGTTCCATGCAGCGCATGATAGACCTCTTGCAAGAACAGGCTTTCGAGAAAGATACCGAGATACTGGATAAATTCTACAAATCGGTACGCATGAATGTTGGTGGCATTGATAATTTGGAGGGAAAACAGACCATCATCAAGAACCTATATGAGAAATTCTTTAAGGGTGCATTCCCGCTTACAGTGGAAAAACTGGGTATTGTTTATACGCCCGTTGAGTGTGTAGATTTCATCATCCGCTCTGTGGATGATATTCTCAAGGCGGAGTTCAACACTTCGCTGACCGCACAGAATGTACATATCCTTGACCCGTTTGTGGGCACAGGTACGTTCATTACGCGATTGTTGCAGTCTGGACTTATCCGCCCGGAGGATATGGAACGCAAGTATCTGAACGAAATTCATTGCAATGAAATCGTGTTGCTGGCCTATTATATCGCGGATGTGAACATAGAATCTGTATTCCATGAGATAACCCGTCGGAAAACCTATCTGCCGTACAGCGGCATATGCCTGACGGACACCTTCCAGTTGGCAGAGAAAAAGCATAACGAGCTTTTCACAGAGTTCTTCCAGGACAATTCCAAGCGAGTAAAGAAACAGATGGCTACACACGTGAAGGTAATCGCAGGGAATCCGCCGTATTCCATCGGACAAAAGTCGGCTAATGACAATGCACAAAATACTGTATATCCAGCTATGGAAAAGAGACTGAGTGAAACTTATACAAAAAGAAGTTTAGCAGGACTTAGTAAATCAACTTACGACAGTTATGTGAAAGCATTTCGGTGGGCTTCTGACCGTATACCACAAAATGAAGGAGGTATTGTAGCATTCATAAGCAATGGTGCATGGCTTGATGGTATTGGTCAGGATGGTATGCGCAGATGTATAGAGGAAGAATTTACCTCTGTTTATGTACTGAATTTGCGTGGAAATCAGCGTACTTCCGGAGAATTATCCCGTAAAGAGGGGGGCAAAATTTTTGGTAGCGGTTCTCGTACTCCTATCGCCATAACTTTCCTTGTCAAAAATCCGGCAAAAAAAGGACAAAAAGCAGTTATCCATTATCATGACATAGGTGATTACCTCACTCGTGAGCAGAAGCTCAAACTAGTAAAAGATTTCCGTTCCATTTCTTCGCAGAAATTGGAATGGCAGATCATCACTCCTAATGATAAGGCTGATTGGATAAATCAACGTGATGGAGTATTTGATAATCTAATACCGTTGTTTGATAAAAAAGGTGTTAGCGTTTTTAATCATAATGGACCAGCAGTAGCCACAGGTCGAGATGTTTGGGTTAATAATTTTTCTAATTCGCAATTGGACGACAATATTAATTACTTGATTAATAATTATAATGCTCAATGCCGCAAATTTCAAACAATAAAATCACAAGAAAAGGCGTTGTCTGTCGAATCATTCATAGATACTGATACAACTAAAGTAAGTTGGACTCGTTCATTAAAAAATTTCTTGTCGCGTGGAACTTTACTAAAGTTTGAAAGGGAAAGACTTATGGAATGTTCGTATAGGCCTTTCTGTGTGACAAACTTATATTATTCTCCAAGTCTGATAGAAAGCCCAGGGCAATGTAAAGATTTGTTCCCGCTGAATACGGACAAGGTTATATTATGCGTAAATGGAAAAGGTTCTAATAAGGATGCTTCAACTATAGTTACTCATTATATTCCTGATTATCAGTTGCAATTTAATTGCCAGTTCTACCCATTATATTGGTATGAGGAAAACAAGAATCCCCAAGCTACACTTTTTGATGATGCGGAAACTACCAAATATATTCGGCGTGACGGAATAACTGACTGGATTCTGAAAGAAGTCCGTAACCGCTTCGGTGGAACAAAGGCCATCACTAAAGAACATATTTTCTACTATGTGTATGGATTGCTTCATTCGCCACAATATCGTGAACGCTTCGCCGATGACTTGAAAAAGTCATTGCCACGCATTCCTATAGTGGATAACGTACAGGACTTTATGGCTTTTTATAAAGCCGGCAAGGAACTGGCCGACTTACATTTAAACTATGAGCAAGGCATCAATATTCCTGCTACAGAACAAGGCGCAGTCGCTTATTCGGAAATGTCGGCGCAGGCACAACGTACACTCGGTGTAGTTGTTACGGGAGACATTGACATTTGGCAGGACGAGTGGACAGAAGAAACATACCAATACTTCGCCGTGGAAAAGATGCGCTTTGCCAAAGTGCGTGACGAAAACGGAAAGCTCATAGCTGACAAGACACGCATCATTTACAACAGCCATATCACTATTGAGAACATTCCGCTCAAAGCCTACGAGTATATCGTTAATGGCAAGTCTGCCATCGAATGGATAATGGAACGTTATGCCGTAACCATCGACAAAGCATCTCAAATCAAAAATGATCCCAACGCCTGGTCACGAGAACACGAACAACCTCGTTATATCCTTGACTTGCTCCTATCGGTGATTATGCTCTCTTGTCAGACGGTAGATATAGTAAATTCATTACCAATACTTCATATTTAACATTACATAAAACAAGCTGTCAAGAAAAGAAATACACAGTTTGCATGTTTTTTGTGTATAGTTCACCTTTAGTAAGATGACATACTTTTATGTTACCAAGTTTATCAAGACATTCTTTATATTACGAAATACTCGTCTTAGGTGAATAAATATTATTAAAAAACACAAGATATTTATTGTATTATAACGGAAAAAGCGTATTTTTGCATCAAAACTAATAGATGAGTTTATGCTTATTAGATTTGTAATTACGAATTTCAGGTCTTATGGACAGGAGACGGAGTTCAATATGTTGCCCTCTCAAAATGTACGACGAAACGAATGGCATTTGCATAATGATGCCTCTGGCGTTTCTGTGTTGCGCACTGCAGTCATCTACGGCGCAAATGGTGCAGGTAAATCTTGTCTTATCAGAGCAATAGGTCGGCTTCAGGCAATGGTGGTTCATGGAACCTTGCCCCCTGCTGCGTCGCGTGATGCCAACAAATATACAGGTGCGAAAGAACCAGTGACTCTCGAAATTGAGTTCAAGACTGCGAGTGATCAGTATTCCTATGGTGTAAGCTATTGCAGTGGTACTTGTGTAGAAGAATGGCTATACTCAACCAAAAGAACGCCTAAGTGTATCTTCGAACGAAAGAGTGATCCGACAACGGGAAAAACTAAGATTTCATTGCTACCAACAAAGAAAGGGGATGCAAAGAACAAAATGTTGGTTTCACTATTGGAAGAGAATATACTGAAGGGCAACGAACTACTACTTTCAAAATATGATGTTGTCAAGGAGGCGCAAATGAAGGATGCCTATATGTGGATTGTAACTCAGATGCATGTGATTTATCCAGAAACCCATTCTACCTCCATCTTCGACAACCGATATTCTAATCCTTTATTCAAGCAACAGTCGGAAAAGTTGATTACTGCATTGGATTTGGGTATAGATGAATTGATGCTCAAGGATGAAGACTTGGAGTCGTTCAAAATGAGCATCTCCGAATGGCCAGAGTTGGTGCAGGGCGTAGAAAAGATTGTAAGGAAACTTTCTAAAACCCCCGACAAAGACATGGAAGCTATGGTGGAAGCCAGCGCATTTACTATAAGTATCAGACGCGAAGGAGACAAATACTTTGTCCGTAGAATTAAGTCTGTACATAAAGTTAGTGCCGGTAATTACGACTTTGAATTGAAAGAAGAGTCTGACGGTACGCAGCGTATATTTGACTTTTTGCCCGTGGTTCAGGAGGTGAATGGGATGACCAAAACATACATTATTGATGAACTGGATCGCAGTCTGCATCCTTCATTGGTAAAGGCACTAGTAGAGCGTATAGTAACCGACAAAAACATGAAAGGCCAGCTGATTTTCACAACCCACGATGCTGGGCTGCTTAATGGCAATATTTTCCGCAATGATGAAATCTGGTTTACTGAGAAAGACCGCGAAACACAGAACACTCACATTTATACGCTTGATGAGTTCAAGCCTCGCACAGATTTGAATATAGAGAAGGGGTATCTGAACGGACGGTTCGGGGCTATCCCTTTCTTAGCCAAGTTGAACGAATTAAATTGGGAGTAGCGTATGGGGTTCAAGGTAAGAGGCTATACTAGGGATGTCCCGCAGGAAAAGGTACGTGACTACTCGCTCTTTGCCATAGCTTGCGAAGGTTCGGAGCGCGAGCCAGACTACTTTCGTCTTTTTGACGGGATAGACCGCATTAAGGTTGATATTATTGAGAATGGTGAAGGTTCGGCTCCATCAAAAGTGTTAGCTCGTGTTGAGGGTTATATTAACGAGAACCAGTTAGATGCAGATTATGGCGACACTCTGTGGTGCGTGATAGATAAGGACAAGTGGCCTCAGGAACAGATAGAAGAACTTCATGCCTTCTGTAATCAGAAGGGCAACAGACATCTAGTTATTAGTAATCCGTGCATAGAGATCTGGCTTCTATATCATAAGCGTGCTGACCTCAAGGGATTGAACATCACTACAGCACAAGATGCTAAACGGGAGCTTGACAACATAGAAAAAGGCGGATATTACTACATCAAATATCTGCCTCTGATGCTGAAAGCTATTGAGAACGCCAGCCATGCAGATACTAACCCTAACGGCTATATGCCAGAGTTGTTGCAAACCAAGGTGTATCAGTTGGGGAAAGCCCTATATAATCGTATGGGCAAAGTTCGGTTTGATAAGTTTGTAGCTTCTCTACCGATGATAGAGAAGGAAATATTGGCTAAAAAGAAAGAAAAATGATCAATGCATATGAAATAAGATTTTTTCAGGTAGGTAACGCTTCTAAAGGAGGCGATGCCATTTTGATAAGGCTTTTGGATGAATACCAAAAACCAACGGTTATTGTTGTAGATGGTGGTTATAAAGAAACTGGCGAAAAAATTATTGCATATCTAAAAAGGCTCAATATATCTATCATAGACTTGGTTATCAACACCCATCCCGACATAGATCATATTTCCGGCTTAATAAGGTTATTTGAAGAACAGTCGTTGACAATTAAGAAACTGATAATGAATCGCCCTTGGCGGGACTCCAATATAACAGCTGATTATTTTGCAGACAGTAGGATTACGGACAAGAGCGTTAATAAGCGAATGACTGAGGCGTTCAAGTATGCTTATCAGCTTGAGCAGGCAGCTATTTCCAAAATTGGAGAAAACAATATCATACACCCTGTAGTAGGTAATAACTACTTTGACTGCCTTACTATACTATCGCCATCAAAAGATCTTTACCGCACCAAACTCTTAGAGTCAGATAAAACGCCAACCACTCTGGATGATAACGGCAATACCAAAACTTTTGTAAAGACGATGAAAAAACTGGTGAAGTATATCAAAGGTTTTATGTCTTGGAAAGATGAGGATACCACTCCTATTAACGAGACTAGTATTGTCTCTTTATTGTGTATGCCCGACAAAAATTACCTTCTTACCGCTGACGCAGGGAAAAATGGCATAAAAGAGGCTTTGGACTATAAGGACTCACAATATGGACTGTCGCATAGGATCATTAATGTGTTGCAATTACCTCATCATGGTAGCAGAAAAAATGTGACTCCTGAATTGATTCAACGAATTGATGCAAAGGAATATATTATTTCTTGCCCACCTAATGGTCTTGATAGCCATCATCCATCAAGACGTTTGGTGAATATGGTGCTAGAGAAAATACCAACAGCAAAAATATTTAAGACTGTAGATTGCAACAGCTTTGTTTTTTATTACAACTTTAATTGGCAATTACCATATCAAACGCCAATGAATACGTTTGATGAGATTGAAGACTATGATTAATATGGACAAAATTCTTGATAAAATTTCCGCATATCAATTTTTAAACTATATGATACCGGGAACATTGTTCTTGGTACTCGTAGATGTTCTAGGAATTTATGACTTATCTTTGGATAATGCGTTCCTTATGTTATTTGGAGGCTACTGTTCCGGAATGATATTAAGCAGAATCGGCTCATTATTGTTGGAACACTATTTGAAAAAATGGAAGTTTGTTGTGTTTGCTCCCTATAGTGATTATAAGGATGCAGAGGCCAAAGACCCAAAGGTAGGAATCCTTTCGACAGAGAACAACATGTATCGAACCTTTCTGGCTACATTTCTTACGTTGTTGATTTTATTCGGTCTGAACTTGATTCCGTGTGTGAACGTATTTATGCATACTCGATGGATGGCATTCCTCGTAATTACATCCTTGACCTTGTTGTTTTTGTTTGCATACCGCAAACAAACCTCATACGTACGTAAAAGTGTAGAAAACATTGTTAGTAAAAAGAAAGAAAAGTAATAGAATTTGGATATGGAACATACAATTAAATATTATCCTGTAGGTAATGCGGACTGTACGTTGATAAAGCTGGATAATGGCAAGACGATAATTGTGGATTGTCAGATTTTGTCAGATCTTACAGACGGAAAAGGGAAGCAGATCAACTACGATGTTAAGGCAGATCTGCTGAAAGAGTTGAAAAAGGATGCCTCAGGCCGACCATACGTTGACCTGTTTATCAGTACACATCCACATGATGACCATTGCAAAGGCTTTGAGGATAATTTTTATCATGGAGAGGTGAATGATTATGACAAGGATAAGAACAAGAATGAGATTATCATTGAGGAGCTTTGGATAACGCCACGGGGGTTGAAGAACAATCTAGCCGATACTTCTGTAGCTGTACGTAAAGAGGCTAAACGTCGCAGGGATCTATATGACGATGATCCTGATTTCAAAGGATCTAGGGGCAATTACTTGCGTATCATCGGTTACGACCAAGACAAGGAGTTCGATAGCCGTTACTGTTATGTGCCCGGCAAGGTGGTAACTTCTGCCCATGGCAGTAACTTCTCTTGGCTTGAGATCTTTATCCATGCTCCTTTTAAAGAAGATGTAGAGACCAGTAAGAAGTATGATGATAAAAATGCCACATCAATTGTTGTGCAATTCTGGTTTAAAGTGGAAATAGCAGGAAAAGTGTATTACAAAACTAGAGTATTGATGGGGGGTGATGCCGAACATGACATTTGGCAGCACATCTTAGATAACAACAGCGACGATGAAAAATTGAAATGGAATATCTTCCTGTCACCGCATCACTGCTCATGGTCGTTTTTCAATGAATCGGACAACAAGAAAGAAATTCTTCCTTCAGCGGAGAGTATTCTTAATAAACAGATAGGTACTGCCGCACATATCGTGGCATCTTCGAATGAAATAAAAAACGACGATAATAATCCACCTTGTTATCAGGCAAAGCAACAGTATATCAAGAAATTGAAATCAGGTTCTGATCATTTCGTGAATACAGCTACTCATAATAAAGTAGGGAACATACCTCAACCTATCGTGTTTAAAATTTCAGAGACAGGTAAAAAGCTTTTGGCATTAACGTCGGTAGCTGGAACCTCATCTATTGCTAACCCTGCTCCTCGTGCCGGTCAATGAAAGACTATAATGTAAAGATTGTTCAAGGCAGTGAAGTTCGAGGAGAACAATTGCGTTTAGCGAGGGCACGAAGCATTTATACTGCATTGATTAGGCACTGCCATGTAGAAAACGTATCGTGTTACATCAACAGCGACGAAGATGAAATTATCAGAGCGAAACTGATATGCTTGGAAGTACCCGATGAGCCTGTCCATGACATTAGGAGCACAGAGGAAATTGCCATCATCTGCCATAAAGAGGATATATCGCTCCCAGAGGTGTATGCTTTGCGAAAAGACTTTCCTACAGAGTTGCCCCACACCAATGCAGGACCATATTCTAGGCCTGTATCTTTGTGTGTCTCTGATGTTACATTTTCGGATATCCGTCCTATGTTTAATGCGTACGACTTTATAACGTCGATACGCCGTTGGTTTAGCCTAAATAGTGAAAATAAACTTCATGAGGCTGATAGACCATTAGAAGTGTTCTTTGCTTTCCAAGAGATGTGCTGTCTAATGAATATACCTAAAGATAATAACCCATACGCGAGGTACAGCAAGAAATCGAAGTTAACATCCACACTGGATTTTGTAGAAAAGGGCAATGCTACCCATTATATCTGTTGGCTACCAACTGAAAAGATTTATGCTAGTAACTTTGCACGTATTCCACGGACCTTTGGGGATTTGCGACAGATAAACTCGTCAATTCATGAATCCCTAACAGACACGCTTCTCCTTTTGCTCCAAAGGACAGTTGCCGGAAAAGCCACACTGCCTTTACTCTTGTTAGTATATGTCACACAGCAGAACCAAGCTGGGACCAAATCGAATAAGAATCTGTTTATTATTAAGACAGTATGTTCACCCAATGAGGTGCTGGTAAAAAAGCGTAAACTGTCTACGAAAAGTTTTGAAGCATGGTTCTATCAGTTACCAGTAGAAGTGGCAATGGTATTGGATATGGATTCAAGACAGGAGAATGCACTAAGAAATGGTGTGAAGAATACGCTATCTAAAATTGCCATTATAGGTTCTGGTACTTTGGGATCCGCATTGACCGACCACTTCGTAAGAGAAGGCGTAACAAAGGAACTTGTTATCACAGACTTTGACTTCTTGTTTCCACATAACATAGGTAGGCATATCTTACCTGCAAACAAGGTGATGACATCGAAAGTTAAGTCTATAAAGGAGTTGTATAAAGGTATATTTGGTCAAAAACTGACAGCTTTGGAAGGTAATTATTTATCTTTGAGCAAACAAGACAAAGAACATTTAAACAACGGGACACAACTGATTATAGATGTTAGTACATCTATAGCTGTCGAACGGCATTTGGCTCATGAGCAAGATGATAAAAGACGATGCACTTCTTTTCTAAATCCCAAGGGTGACGACTTGGTGCTTCTAATGGAAGATACAGCAAGGACTCATACACTGGATTTGTTGGAAATGGACTATTATCGTAATTTGATAGAAGACCATCGCTTTGAACATCATCTAGAACAAACCGAAAAGACGAGAACAAACACCTTTAGTTGCAGAGAGGAATCTGTGATACTGAATTATGAAAATGTGCGTATTCTAGCAGGCATTCTATCCCAACAGATAAGAAAACATTTCCTTGATGAGAAAGAGTATTTGAACGTCTGGCATCTCAATATGGAAGATGGTACGGTTAAAAGCCTGCCTATGTCAGTGTCAGTGTGGAAACAATATTCATTTTCGAATGTAACGGTTTACTTGTCTTCGGTTGTAAAAGATAAAATGAAGATAATGTATGAAACTTCACCTAATGCTGAGACTGGAGGATGTCTCTTCGGTAGTTATGACAGAGATTATGGCATAATATATATCTATTATATGGTAGAAGCTCCTGAAGATAGCATTCATACTCCAGTATCATTCGTTCGTGGCTTTGGCGGTCTCACAGAAGAGTATGAGCGAATAACAGCGTTGACCTATCATCAAGTTCGCTACCTCGGAGAATGGCACTCACACCCCAATATGCCAAACAGGCCTAGCGCAATAGACGAACAACAGTTCAATGAAATGAGTACCGAACAGCAAAGTCAGGATTTACCTTTCATTCAGATAATATATGGCAAAAATGGACTTTATGTTAGGGGAGTGATGTAAAAAATATGAAATTCCTGCGTAAATGATAACACTCTTCACATGGGATAATAAATTCGGTATCACTCATACGGTTAGGTTTATTTCTATGTTTCACAGCCTTTTCTGATTTCACTAACATATGGCTTTCGATAATGATTGTTAAATGCCAAAAGCATAGCGATTATCAAACTAATTCGCTATCTTTGCAACAAGAAACCATCCGCCGAAATGGTGCGTAAGATATAGAAATCCACCGGTGGAGCAATAGCGGGAGATTACGTCTTTAGCTAAAAGTTACATCAAAGATATTCAGCCACTTATCGTTAGATTACGATTCCTGGTGGCACCACTTAAAATCCTGATTCTCAAAAGAGTCAGGATTTTTTATTTTTCTACCAATACGCCATTCCAAACCGAAAAAGGTAAAAAGGCATGTGAACTTTCTCAGTAACAAGCCTATTAAAAGTAGAGAGCAAATTCAGCTATAGCCAAATAACAAGACAAAAATACCTAGACACGTTCGTGCGGAGACATCATCACGTACGTGCGGAGAGTTCGACACATTCGTGTCACGACCTCGTCACGCTCGTGTCGAGGTATTTTTAACTATATTTTTACACAAAAGCACGAAGTTATTTCGTAATTAATTCACTCTCACATACACATTTCTTCAGTATCCTCTTTTTTATTTCCAATTAATATCTAACTTTGTAAAAAACCTCTAAACGAAGTAATATATGAAGAAGTTATTATCTACACTGATGGTAATTGCCTGTCTGGCACTTGCCATTCCGGCGCAAGCCCAAATAAAATTTGGAGTAAAAGGCGGTTTGAATGTTTCCAAAATGTATATCTCCAAGGATGTAGTAAACTCTGATAACAGAGCGGGATTCTTTATCGGCCCGACAGCAGAATTCACACTGCCTCTTCTTGGTTTAGGAGTAGACGTTTCCGCTCTTTACAACCAATACGGAGCCAAAGCAGACAATGAAACTGCAACCAAAAAAAGTATCGAAATTCCTATCAACCTGAACTGGACGATTGGCTTCAGCAGCATAGTCAGCGCATACGTTGCCGTAGGTCCACAATTCGGATTCAACGTAGGTGACCGCTGGTTCAGTGAAGTTTGTGAATTTAAAAAGAATACTACAAGTTTTAATGTAGGCGCCGGTTTGAAACTCCTCAGTCATTTGAAGGTAGGTGCCAACTATAATTTTGCTCTAAAAGATAATGGTACCATCCATGCTGAAGAAGCCATCGGTTTTAAACAAAACACTTGGCAGATTTCAGCTGCTTATCTATTCTAAAGACACACATAGAGAACCATAAAAAACCTCCTCTCAGGTGACACTGGATATTCACTTGAAAGGAGGTTTCCTTTTTGTATTATATAAACCGTTTATTCGTTATCGCAAGGATACACCACTCCCCATTCCCGGCGAAGGGCATCCATCTGCTTCATGATACGAAGTGTCTCGGCATGCGGCATGTAAGGCGATTCCAGCCAGCCTTTTTCAATTGCTTCCAGTGAAGCGTACACCTGATACTCATAGCCTGTAATCTGTTGCGGGGCATCGTACACGGCTACAGTCTGATAATTTGTATCCAGCACTTTGACCGATTGCGGATTATTGATGTTTTCCACTATCAAATGACCTTTGTCACCTGAAATGATTCCCATGCGGTCGGTAGCGGCATGAATGCTTGCCTGCAAGGCAGCCATCTTGCCATCCTTAAACAGTAATGTAATATTTTCCTGTGCATCCACTCCCGTATCCGTTTTCTGGCAGACGGAATGCACGGAAGCTACTTCCTTTCCGAAATACATAGCAGCAAAGTTGAGCAGGTACACACCCAAATCGAGCAAAGCGCCTCCCGCCAGTTCCGGACGTAAGATACGTTCCTTCCGGTCAATTACATATCCTAAATTAGCCGATAAAATATGGGGCGTGCCTATCACTCCTTCTTCTAATAATTCACGAATCTTCAATGAAAGCGGCATGTAACGGGTCCAGATAGCTTCGGTCAGAAATACTTTCTTTTCTTCAGCCAGTTTCAGCAGGTCGGCTGCCTGACGGGCATTGGCCGTAAAGGCCTTCTCACACAGCACCGGCTTGCCCTTCTCAATACACAAACGGGCATTGTCATAGTGCATGGCATGAGGAGTGGCAACATAAATCAAATCCACTTCCGCATCGGAAGCCAGTTCTTCATAACTTCCGTAAGCCTTCGCAAACTGCCATTTCTCGGCAAAAGCCTTTGCCTTTTCTACCGTGCGCGAAGCCACGGCATAGCGTTTCACCCCTTTCATTCCTCCAAGCGTGGCTGCCATTTTTGCCGCAATGCTACCACATCCGATGATTCCAATATTGTAAATTTTCATTTTGAATTAAAGATTAAAAACAGCAGGTACAAATCTATAAAAGTTTCAGGAGGGAACCAGCTATGTGAGGGGCTTTTTGTAACTTTGCAATATGAAAAAATTCGTGGATGTCATAGTACCCCTGCCCATTGCCAGCCAGTACACGTATTCGCTTCCGGAAGGTATGGAAGCGAGCATACAGCCTGGCTGCCGGGTCATTGTGCCTTTCGGTCCTAAAAAATTTTATACGGGCATTGTCACCAAGGTACACGAAACGGCTCCGGAGGCGTATGAAACCAAAGACATCTCGGAAGTACTCGACTCACGCCCGGTTTTGTTAGGACAGCAGTTTTCTTTCTGGAAATGGCTGGCCGACTATTACCTCTGCACGTTGGGAGACGTGTACAAGGCAGCCCTTCCTTCGGGTATGAAACTGGAAAGCGAAACATTGGTGGAATACAATCCGGACTTTGTAGCCCCGGAACCGCTCCCTCCTCGGGAGCAGCGTATTCTGGACTTGCTCAGTGCCGACCCGGAGCAATGCGTCACCCAGCTGGAGAAGGCCAGCGGCATGAAGAATTTGTTGCCGGTCATCAAATCGCTGCTGGAGAAAGAGGCTATCTGCATCAAGGAAGAAATCAAACGAAGCTATAAACCGCGTACGGAAGTACGGGTACGACTGACAGAAGCGTTGCAGAACGAACATCACCTGCATATTCAGTTTGATTTACTGGCACGAGCCCCCAAGCAACAGGCCATTCTGATGAAATACCTTGAATTGTCGGGATGGAACGCCGAAGGAAAAAATATCCGGGAAGTCAGCAAGAAGGAGTTGCTCGATGCCTCCGGACAGGCGCAATCTATCTTCAAGAGCTTAGTAGACAAACAAATACTGGGGACGTACTTGCATGAGATTGGCCGACTTACGGGAGACCATGCGGGAACAGTTCCACTACACACCCTGAGCCCCGCACAGCAACGGGCGTTTTATGAAATCCTGACTTCCTTCCAGACCAAGAACGTATGTCTGCTCCACGGCGTGACGGCCAGCGGAAAGACAGAAATCTATATCCACCTGATAGAAGAAGTGCTGAAAGCTGGCAAGCAGGTGCTTTACCTTCTTCCGGAAATTGCCCTGACGACCCAGATTACCGAACGGTTACGACGGGTATTCGGCAAACGCTTAGGAGTATATCACTCCAAGTTTCCGGATGCGGAACGGGTGGAAATCTGGCAAAAACAACTGACCGAACAAGGTTATGACGTGATATTGGGAGTCCGTTCCTCGGTATTCCTTCCGTTCCGGCGACTGGGACTGGTCATCGTGGACGAGGAACATGAAACGAGCTACAAGCAGCAGGACCCTGCCCCACGCTATCATGCACGGAATGCCGCCATCATGCTGGCTTCCATGTATGGGGCCAAAACCCTGTTAGGTACAGCTACTCCCAGTCTGGAGAGTTATTACCATGCCCGCAACGGAAAATACGGTCTGGTGGAACTGACCGAGCGCCATCAGCAGATTCAGTTGCCACACATTGAGTTAGTGGACATCAAGGAACTGGCCCGTAAGAAACGGATGACGGCACAGTTCTCTCCACTTTTATTACAGAAAATACGGGAAGCACTGGAGCAGAAAGAACAGGTCATCTTGTTCCAGAACCGACGGGGTTTTGCCCCGATGATTGAATGCCGCACCTGCGGATGGGTACCACGTTGCAAGAACTGCGATGTGAGTCTGACCTATCACAAGGGGCTTCACCAACTGACGTGTCACTATTGCGGCTATACCTATGCCGTGCCTACAGCTTGTCCGGCTTGTGGAGGAGTGGAACTTATGAACCGCGGATTCGGCACGGAAAAAATTGAAGACGACATCAAGCAGATTTTTCCGGAAGCCAAAGTGACCCGGATGGATTTGGATACCACCCGTACCCGCACGGCCTATGAGCGTATCATCAACGACTTTGAAGAGGGGAAGACGGATATTCTGATTGGTACGCAGATGATTTCCAAAGGACTGGACTTCGACCGGGTAAGCGTGGTAGGTATCCTGAATGCCGACTCGATGATGAATTATCCTGATTTCCGCTCGTACGAACGGGCGTTCCAGCTCATGGCACAGGTGGCCGGAAGAGCCGGACGAAAGAACAAGCAGGGACTGGTGGTGCTTCAGACGAAGTCGCCGGAGAATCCGCTTATTCATCAGATTATGGCCAACGATTACACCCGTTTGTATCAGGAACAGATGGAAGAACGCAGCCTGTTCAAATACCCTCCCTTCTACCGGCTGATTTATGTATATTTGAAGCACCGCAAGGAAGATATCCTGAATCAGGCAGCCGACCTGATGGCCGCTCACCTGCGACAAGGCATGGGCGAACGGATATTAGGTCCGGACAAACCACCCGTGGCACGGATACAATCGCTTTTCATCCGGAAGATTGTCATCAAGATAGAACAGGAAGCTTCCATGAGCAAGGTACGCCGCTATCTGACACAGGTACAACGCACCCTCATAGAGGATGAGCGCTTCCGCTCACTGATGGTATATTATGATGTAGACCCTACCTAAACCCTATACACATGAAGATAGAATTAGATGTACATACGCACACCATTGCCAGCGGACATGCTTTCAGTAGTCTGCAGGAAATGGCACGGGCAGCCGCCGACAAAGGCCTGAAGTTGCTCGGCATCACAGAACATACACCGGGCATTCCCGGAAGCTGTCACCTGATTTACTTCCGCAACCTGCACGTGGTGCCACGGCAGATGTACGGCATCGAACTCCTGCTTGGGGCGGAAATCAATATCCTTGACACGCAAGGTACACTCGACCTGGATGAATTCCACATGAACTTGCTGGATTTGCGAATCGCAGGTATTCATTCCTTGTGCTACACGCCGGGAACTCCCGAAGAAAATACACAAGGGATGATTAAGGCCATCGAGAATCCTTACACGCACATCATCAGCCATCCGGGTGACGGTACGGCCAAACTGCTTTTTGAACCGATTGTGCAGGCCGCAAAAGCCCATCACACCCTGCTGGAAATCAACAACAGCTCCTTGAAGCCTTGCCGCAACAAAGTGGAGGCACGGCCCAACAACTTAGAGATACTCCGTCTCTGCAAGCAATATGAGGTGCCCGTCATCCTGGGAAGTGATGCACACATCTCATTCGACATTGCGACTTACGACCATGCCCTGGAGCTGGTCAAGGAAACCGAGTTTCCCGAAAGCCTCATCCTGAATACGGATGTAGCACGTTTTAAACAGTATTTACACCTTGATAAATGATGAAACAAAGAATATTATTCGTCTGTCTTGGCAACATCTGCCGTTCCTCTTCTGCCGAAGAAATCATGCGTACGCTGGTACGCCGGGCAGGAAGAGAAAAAGAGTTTGAAATTGATTCCGCAGGCATCAGCGGTTTCCACGAAGGAGAACTGCCCGATGAACGTATGCGGGCTCACGCCAGCCGCAGAGGCTACCAGCTGACCCACCGCTCGCGTCCGGTACGTACGGAAGATTTCTATCACTTCGACTGGATTTTAGGTATGGACGACCGCAACATCGATGCACTGCGCGACAAAGCGCCCGACGTGGAAAGTGAACAGAAGATTCACCGCATGACTGATTTCTGCCGCACCAAGGTAATCGACTATGTGCCTGACCCCTATTATGGAGGCGCTCAAGGCTTCGAGAATGTGCTCGACATACTGGAAGATGCGTGTGAAGGACTGTTGGCGCATCTGTCCGACGAAAAGAAATAACTTGAAACTTAATTAAACCCGATACCATGAGTCAAACCATTGCACCTTTTGCCCGTCCGCTATACGTGATGACAAAACCCGTAGGAGCAGTCTGCAACTTAGCTTGCGACTATTGCTACTACTTGGAAAAGGCAAACTTATACAAGGACATCTCCAAGCACGTGATGAGCGACGAGCTGTTAGAGAAATTTATCCGCGAATACATCGGCTCGCAGACCATGCCGCAGGTACTCTTTACCTGGCACGGCGGAGAAACACTGATGCGTCCGCTCAGCTTCTACAAGCGAGTAATGGAACTGCAACAGAAATATGCCGGGGGACGTACCATCGACAACTGTATCCAGACCAACGGTACCTTGTTGACGGATGAGTGGTGCGAATTCTTCAAAAAGAACAACTGGCTGGTAGGCGTGTCCATCGACGGGCCACAGGAGTTCCACGATGAATACCGCAAGAACCGTCAGGGACGTCCGTCGTTCACCAAGGTAATGCAAGGCATCCACTTACTGAAAAAACACGGGGTAGAATGGAACGCCCTGGCCGTAGTGAATGACTTCAACGCAGACTATCCGCTGGACTTCTATCATTTCTTCAAGGAAATTGACTGCCACTACATCCAGTTTACCCCGATTGTAGAGCGTATCAGTCCCCATGCCGACGGCCGTCACCTGGCCAGTCCGTTACAGAAAGACGAGAAATTAGCCGATTTCTCCGTATCACCGGAACAATGGGGAAACTTCCTCTGCACCTTGTTTGACGAATGGGTACGCCAGGATGTGGGAAATTTCTTCATCCAGTTGTTCGACTCTACCCTTGCCAACTGGGTAGGTGCACAGCCAGGCGTCTGCACCATGGCCAAGACTTGCGGACATGCCGGCGTCATGGAATTCAACGGCGACGTATATTCCTGCGACCACTTTGTATTTCCGGAATACAAACTGGGCAACATTCATGAAAAGACACTGGTGGAAATGATGTACAGCGAACGCCAGATGAAGTTCGGACAAATGAAACAAGACTCCCTTCCCCGCCAGTGCAAGGAATGTGAGTTCCTCTTTGCCTGCAACGGTGAATGTCCGAAGAACCGATTTGCCCGCACGGCCGACGGTGAGCCGGGACTGAACTATTTGTGCAAAGGCTACCATCAGTTCTTCCAGCACGTAGCCCCTTACATGAATTATATGAAAAAAGAACTACTGGCCGAACGTGCTCCGGCCAACATCATGGAAGCTATAAAAAAAGGAGAGCTGTAAGGCCCTCCTTTTTTTATAGTTGTCTGAATATATCACACCTCAATCGTTCTTCAACAACACATTCTGAATAGCCTCCTTCAGGTTCTTCTTTGGCAAGGCTCCCTGTGCCATCTGCGGAGTACCGTTCATCGGCACAAACAGCAGGGAAGGCACGCTGCGGATACCAAACAAGGCTGCCAGTTCTTCCTCTTCGTCTACATTCACCTTATAGATGTCTACCTGTCCGGCATATTCATCGGCCAACTCATCCAATACCGGAGCCAGCATCTTGCACGGACCACACCAGGTGGCATAAAAATCAATCAAGGCCGGACGCTCACCCAGGAATTTCCATTCGTTCGGATTCGCTTCATAGTTTGCTACTCTTGTCAAAAAATCTGCTTTGGTTAAATGTACTGCACTCATATTCTTCTGTTTTTAAATTTTTACTTACTTTCCTTTGTTGCCTGATAAGGTTTCACAAAATCCTTATACAACGCTTTGTTCCCGGACGAGGTGCCACATCCTCCTGCCGCACAGCAGGACCAGTTCACCATAGCCATCAGCATCAACAACCCGCCCAATACCATCATCAGGGAGTCTGAGGCATAGATGCCATAAGCGGCAAACACTGCTCCCGAAAGGAGGCGTATCACCCGGAGAACATCCCAATTACGAAATAACCTTTTCATTGTCAACACCTTTTTTGTTTGTTTCTGATGCAAATGTAGATGGAAATGCGCAGGGGCACAACAGATTTTATTTATCTTTGTATTGATAAAATCTATTGAACCATGACATTACAACAGATGGAATATATCGTGGCACTGGACAAGTACCGCCACTTTGTGCTTGCAGCCGAGGCATGCGGCGTGACACAGCCTACCCTCAGTGCGATGATTCAAAAGCTAGAAGAGGAACTGGATGTCAAGATTTTCAACCGCGACCGGAAGAATATCACCCCTACCCGCATCGGCGAAAAAATCATCCGTCAGGCACAGATTGTGCTGAATGAAACCCAGTGCATAAAGGAAGTGGTAGCCGACGAAACGGACAGCATGAACGGTAACCTGCGTATCGGTATTCTGCCCACCATTGCTCCCTACCTCGTGCCCGACTTTATCCATCATTTCCGGAAAACCTACCCGCACGTAAGCCTGTTCATTGATGAAAAAGAAAACAAGTCATTGCTTCAGGAGCTGCACTATGGCAATCTGGACATTATCCTGACCACCCCGCCGGAGGACTTGAACGGCCTGTTAGAGATTCCGGTCTATACCGAGAAGTTCGTGGCCTACTTTTCTGAAGCATGCGACCAGGCCAAAAGTTGCATCACCAACGGCACCCTCCCTCCCGAACAAATGTGGATACTGAAAGAAGGTCATTGTGTGCCCAACGGAGGAATGAATTTCTGCAAGAACAAGGACATCGGCAATCACATCTATGAGGCCGGAAGCATCGAGACCCTCATAAAAATCGTGGACCGGAACGGTGGATATACCATCATCCCCGAACTTCATATTGCGTCGCTAACCGAGAAACAGAAAGCCCAGGTCCTGCCTCTTCAGGCAAATCCTCCGGCACAGCGCCATGTATCCATTCTTATCAAAGAAGACTTTATCCGCGAAAGAATGGTCAATGCGGTCATAGATACTCTTAAATCCATCATTCCCGCACCGATGCTGGAAAGGCGTTTGTCTTCACATTCCATCAGATTACGTCACTCAAAGAACGAATAAATGACAATATGTCACATAATAGGACTTTTTGTCTTTACAATTCAAATTTAAAGTGACAATTTGCTACAAGCTATTCCATCAGACAGCTAATATAGTTTGCAAAGGTTTAAAAATCGGCATAGAAGGTTTAAAATAAAGGTACTACATTAAAAATGGAAGCCACAATGACCTCCATTCAAGATTTGTGGTACACTGTTTGCAAAAGAGTAAGTGAACTTGAATTTCAAAAGGGTTCGGGTTCAGAAACAAAATTGATTAACAACTAAAAAATAGGAGATTACAACTATGATGCCGACTAGAAAATATTACAATCAGAACTGGTTACCAAGTATCTTTAACGATTTCTTTGATAACAATTGGATGGAAAAAGCAAATGCTACCGCCCCTGCAATCAATGTAGTGGAAAGCGACAAGGATTACAAAGTAGAAGTAGCCGTTCCGGGAATGACTAAAGAGGATTTCAATATCCACTTGGGTGATGAAAACGAACTGGTCATCTCTATGGAAAAGAAAGTTGAAAACGAAGACAAGGAAAACAAAAAATACTTACGACGTGAGTTCTCTTACACCAAGTTCCAGCAGTCACTTTACTTGCCCGACAATGTCGATAAGGAAAAGATTACTGCCAATGTAGCAAATGGTGTATTGACTATTGAGCTGCCAAAGTATTCTCAGGAAGAAAAAGCAAAAATTAATCGTGTGATTGAAATACATTAATCATCACAAATAACGGAAAACTCTCGTCTGCATCCATTGTGGGCGAGAGTTTTTATTTTGGAACTAACTTAAAACGATTGATATATGGCATTTATTGATTACTATAAGATTTTGGGAGTAGACCGTAATGCCACTCAGGATGAAATCAAGCAGGCATACCGGAAGCTGGCCAAGAAATATCATCCTGACCTGAACAAGGATGACCCGTCGGCAGAAGGAAAGTTCCAGCAAGTGAATGAAGCCAACGAAGTATTGAGCGATCCGGAAAAGCGTAAGAAATACGACGAATATGGCGAACACTGGAAACATGCCGATGAGTTTAAGCAGGAACGTGAGGCATACAGCAGGGCACAGCAACAGCACGGTGGCTCCGGCTACTGGTACTCCATGAACGACGGTGAATTTACCGAAGGATTTGGAGGAACAGGAGCAAGCGGCTTCTCCGACTTCTTCGAACAGCTTTTCGGCCACGGAAGAAGTGGACGAGGAGGATACCACACCATGTCGAGGGGACAGGATATAGAAGCACAGATGCACTTGTCGCTCAATGAAGCCTACGTCACCCACAAACAGACTTTCAGCATCAACGGTGAAAATATCCGTATCACTGTGCCGGCAGGAGTGGCCGACGGACAGACCATCCGTCTGAAAGGCTACGGCCAGAAAGCCATGAACGGAGGAGAAAACGGAGACTTGTACATCACCTTTGTCATCGATAAGGATGATACCTTCGAACGGAAGGGAGATGACCTCTATACTCACGTCAATATCGACTTGTACACTGCCGTACTGGGTGGAGAAGTGCAGGTGAAGACCATGGACGGAATAGTCAAACTGAAAGTAAAACCGGGTACACAGAACGACACGAAGGTCCGTTTGAGAGGAAAAGGATTCCCGGTGTACAAACAGACTGGCCAGTTCGGCGATATGATTGTATCGTACCACATCAATATCCCGACCTCCCTGACCGAAAAACAAAAGGACTTGTTCAACCAGCTGCGTGCTGCCAGCTGATAAAGCAGCAATTTCATAACAACTTCATTTATATCAGCTTCATAATTTCCAGTACTTCCGTGGAAGTACTGCAGTACTGTCAAGGAAGTACTGTAGTACTTTCAGGGGAGTACTGTTGTACTGCCTAAGCAGTACTGAGCACCAGATCCTGTAATAATAGACAAATATACAGAACTGAGGCTGTAAAACCTGCCATTTTTCTAATAGATGCCTGTACCTGACGCTTTTCAATGATCCTCCTTAACAAACAGTTTACAACATTAGAGGACTTATTTTAGTTCCTAACACTAAGTTGAAGAGAAACTCCGTAAAGAACCTCCGTATCAATTTTCTGTGTAGTAAGTTCACAAACAGCTTTAGCAGCTACAACCTTATGTTGTGAGTTCTCTGTGGGTACCTATTTTTCGCACGCTGCTTTACGCATCTTAGCTACTTACTTTTTTGTTTACCATCGTAGTCTTGCCTTTCATAGCTCCTTCAATTGTGAGATTTTATTCATTCTCATATCCGTCTGATCTTGAAGCAGAAATAATCAAGCCTCTAAGCATACCCAAGCAACTTTTTTGAAAACAATAGTTCTTTATATTTTGGAACCATTTTCATCCTCGTTTTGGTATAAAGTAGCCAATTTTTGAACTCGTTCCTTAAAAATATCACGAACATAAACTGGGGCAATGACCTCAAGCCCCGCCCCCATCTGAAGTACATGACCTATTAACTCATTATTCACCTCTACATCTATAGAAAACTCTGCATATTCCCCATCATCATACTTACCAAAAGGTTTCACCAAAGCGTAGCTTGGATGAATCGGTTTAGTATCTATCAGTTTATACATATACAAAGTATGTACATGTATGACGATATGCTCCCTTTGATTCCCTTCTATATGACTAACACCTATAATATCTTTGAAAAATTCATCATAGAAATGCGCTGGTGAAGCAATGTATTCAACCTTATATTTTTCTCTCGGTTTAGTTTGAATTCGATCTAATGCAATATTATAACCGACATCAGGTTTTCGCCCATCCGCATGCCCAAACAAATACCATCTCCCATTATATTCTTTTAGATAGTGGGGATGAAACAAAAAGGTTACCATTTCACCATCAAACGGCTTATAATCAACTTCTAACACCTGTTTGTTGGTTATTGCTTCGTATAGGAAAGGTAGATATTCAATATTTGTCAAAATACGATCAACACTAGCACTAATAACCTGATAACCATTTTGTTTCTTTGCCTTTATATCTAACAAATCCTGGCAATCCTTAAAGAAATATTCAAGCCATGACTTAGGGAAGAACCCTGCGGAGTCTTGACAAAATTTCCAATATTGACGTAAATCGTTTATAACCTTCGCATTACGCATATCAGAAAGGGGATCGTCATCTTGTCCTATATAACAAAATCGTTTAGCCCTATTATTCCCATCAGTAATAATACTATCATTCCCCATTCTCTTTTTTATAGCTCTACAAACTTCAGGAAAAGCTTTCTTTAGTTCTTTAATCCCTATCTGATTTTTATCACCTTGACCGCATTCGTAATATTTGGATATTGAATATTTCAGCTCTGCTGCAGATGCCAATCCCATATATTCTGCTAACACATCAGCATAAGTAACCCAACGGCGACTCATCAGTTGTCGATAAGCTATTCTAACAAAATGTGCTTTAGCACTATCACCATAAAACAGATTTTTACGCAACATTCCGCTCAAGCATAAATTACAGACATAAATACTTATCAATCATCTGTATCTATTTTCTCATCTGTAGAAAAAAGAGGTGTTAGCCAATCACTATCTGGCCGACAAACTAAACGAGCACAACGATATGCCCAACTTAATCGATATATTGTCTCCCCCTGAAAACGCCCGCTTATTCCCTTCGTTACTACTAAGGCAGCAAATGGGAGAAGATTTCCCTTCTCTTTACCATCTCTTTTTTCGGTTTGTCTAATACATAGAGGTAAGAACCATCCTATATTTTGTGAAATCGGGTCATAATAAGGAATTGCTGTTTTGTAATTCCACTGACATCGTTTTACTGATTCATCAATGGTCTGTTTTAAAAATGTTTGAAGTAATAAATTAGACGAAGATTCCTTAGGCAATAAATCACAGATTCTTTTATCATAATCTTCTGATGTTTCACCCTCTTTCCATTTAACAACATCTTCACCAAGACTTTGTTTTAACCAATCAAAAGGCAATCGAGACGGATGCTCTCTAATTATGTGATCTCTATCTACAGACAAATTATCTTCTGTTGGTTGACACAATAAACTGTTGTCCTTAAAATATACTGCATTTTCTGGCATTTTAGATATATTACGCCCCATATCCTTACCTTGATCCTCACCTTTTATACAAAACGCCTTAAATACCCAACGATTATTAACATCTTTTCGAGTCATATAACAAAATATTGATTCATAACGAAAATCTACAAGACCAGTATTCCAACAAGCGTGAAGCATATCTTCTGACATTGCAATTTTATTTTCATACTTTACTCTCGCATATGTATAACAAAGATAATTATCTAGAAGTTTATTTCGTTTACCATTATCATCCCAATTTTCATCTAATGCCATCTCTCTTAGTTTATCGACATTCGAAGGGAAGCTATTTTTTTCTGGATCAAAATATATATCGTCAATAATTTCATATCTTGATATATTATGGACTCTAACCAAATTCCCTTTCGGGTTAAATTGTAATTTATATTTTTCCGTAAAAGATCTTGGCGTCCCATGCCATTTAACCTCAGCCATTAAAGACCTTATAGACACCCATTCCTCTGGTTTAGTGATTAATCTTCTATATGCTAATCTAATTTCATAGTTCTTGGGCTCACAAAATCTTGTTGAGTCTTTTTTAGCATCCTGTTCAACAGAATAAATAGAAGCAGCGTTTACAATTGACCCTTTCAAATTATTCTTATCTGATTGTAAATAAACATATGGCACTCCTTTATAAAACAGATTAAGCCCTTCAATATTGTTAATCAAGTCTGGTAACTTCTCAAAACCATACTCTTTCCAATTAATTTCTATAGAGTTTAAATATAGAGGTATTCTTGATATCGGGATGCAAGGAAAAGACAAATCCTCAAAACTTTTAGTCTTTCCACTAGCAATTTGATTGCTACAAAAATCTTTTATAATTATGGCAAGTTCTTTTAAGTCTTTCATATAATTCTTCTTTTTCAAAATTGACAACTATTTAAGCCACATTCTGCTAAAGATTTATCAAGAGCATATTTTTTAAGTGACTAACCCTACTAGAATAGAAACTCTTCACTTTTAATACTTCCATTGTATGAATCTCTATATTGCAAAGATATAAAAAAATATATAAAGTAGGACTCCATCTAAAAAATGAAAGCATGCCATTTGTAACATAAAAAACATATGGAATGAATTATAATGGTTCCTACCCCCTAAGAGCCAATTTATCAATAAGAAAATTCATATTAATTAAATAAAATCCATAGCTTTGCAATGTCAAACGACAAGAAAGCGTTCTTTGAAAGATTGAAGATTAGTATATAGCTTTTAGCTAGTGTACACAGTAAGTGAAGACGAGTTACAAACTGTACCATTATTTTATAATTTATTATTCAATACCGTCAACCTGATAATGAGTGAAGGCCGGTCATCAAGAGGCTTTGTCCGAAGATGTTATAACCTCTACAACACTTAACTTCGAAGAACCATGAAGAAGCAAGTGAACAACAGTACAGTTAATGACGCCTCTGCAGCAAGTAGCGCCCAGTCTACCAACTCTTACATGCAGTACACTCAGTACCGTAACCGACAAGGACACGGATGGGCTGCAGAGGATGCAAATGCCATGGCAGACCGCCTTAGAGGCAAACATGTAGATCAGGTTGGCAAGGACAACAGTCACAATGGGGCCGACCGTATCGTCAATGGTGTGGAAATCCAGACGAAATACTGCGCCTCTGCACGGGAGTCTGTCAATGCAGCTTTCCAAGATGGAAGCTACCGTTACAACGGTATGAAGCTTGAGGTACCTAAAGACCAATACGAGGAGGCTGTCAAGATTATGGCAGAGAAAATTCGGAATGGCCAGGTGCAAGGTGTTTCCGATCCGGCAGTAGCGAAAGACATGGTTGTAAAAGGTAATTGCACTTACCAGCAAGCCAAAAACATCGCAAAAGCAGGAACCGTTGACTCCATCAAGTTTGACATAAAGACACAGGCTGTTACATGCGGACTTACTTGTGGTATATCATTCGTTGTTTCTTACGCCAATGGTGTACGTGCTGGCATGTCCCACAAAGAAGCCTTAAAGCAAGCATCCGTTCAAGCTGCTAAAAGTGGGGGAACTTCCCTAATTGTAGGAGTCGGCACACAACAGTTGCTCCGTACCTCTGTGGGTCGTAGCATGGCAGCATCGGCCACCCATGCATCCCGAACTGTTTTGGATACAGTATGTAAAACAGAGGTCGGGAAGAAAGTGGTAGAGAAAACAGCATCAGCTCTTGTTGGTAAACAGGTAGTCAATCAGACGGCCAAGAATGTGCTTGCAAAAGGCATGAGAACCAACATGGTAACTGGCGGCATCATGCTCGCCGTACAAACAGTTCCCGATGCAATAAAGGTCTGTAGAGGGAAAATGTCAAAAGGTGAATTTTGTAAGAACGCTGCAACCAATACAGCCAGCATCGGTGGAGGATATGCTGGTGCCACAGCAGGAGCAGCTATTGGAACCATGGTTTGTCCTGGTATAGGCACAGCGATAGGCGGATTCATCGGCGGTGTCGGCGGAAGCATTGTCAGTTCTCACGCAGTAAAGGGTATCTGTTCGTTATTCAAATAATGAACAGTACTCATACAAAAACAAATTACTAATCATCAAGAAGAAAAAGCTATGAAAGAAAACACAGCCATCCAACTTGTAGCCGCAAAGGCTCTCCCTGCACTTTCTGGTGCAACAGTCACTTACAACGCAGAGAGAAATGTGTACCTAACCACCGGTTATACCAGTCAGGCAGGTAACACCTACTTCAAAGCAATTCGCTTATCAAATAGACTTGCCGTCTATTATAATATAGGCATAGGATATTGCCGTACATTCCTTAATGGAATCACTCTTTTTGCCTTCAATGGAACAAAACCAGAACTTATCGGACAAAAGGCATTCAACTGCCATTTCTTCAGCGAACAAGATGCAGCCACTCAAAGCGTGTTGATGCTGAAGAGTTATCTGGAAGGCCAAGCCAAACTTATGGGAGCGACAGTTTCTGAACGCCAAATGCTGAATTTCTCACGCAACTTGATTGAGGAAACTCAACGTAAAAGGCTTACGTGAGCCTTCTGCCTCCCACCAATAAAATCTTTAATCACCTTAAAATGATTCTATCATGGCAAGTTTGACAAAAGCAATCAATAAACAGTTTTTAGATAGCGTCTTACCAACTTATGGAAATCCACGTAAAGACACACCTATCTACGACAACTCACAAAGAGCTTTCATTTGCGACCAATACGAAAGCACTAAAGGGCATCGTTACTACAAGGCATTGAGGTTCTGTGACCGACTTGCCATTGTAGAGAAAGTAGCTTTGGCATACAACTGGACGTATATCAATGGTATCGAGATATATGCATTCAACGGACATCAGTTTGAACTTATCCAAAAGAAAGACTTTGAATGTTCTACTTATCATAGTACTGAACTTGTGAAAGAAGAAGCGACAAAAATGCTAGAAGCATATTTTGACTCTGCTTTAAAAACAAGCGGAAGCACTATACCAAAAGAACAAATCAAAGAAGAGGCCAAATCTGTAATAGAAAGTAGCTACAAAAGCCTTCTTGATGAAGACTACAATCTTCGTTTAACTCAAATCTTACCAACCATGGAAAACCATTAATCACATGCAGACATTAGATACTACAAACAAAGAACAGATGCTCGCATACGAGTTAATTGCTAATACCAACTCCAGCTTCTTCCTTACCGGTAGAGCGGGAACAGGTAAGACAACCTTCTTGAATAATATTCAGAAGATAGTCAATAAACAATTCGTCACGTTAGCACCTACTGGAGTAGCTGCAATACTGGCAGGTGGAGATACAATTCACTCGTTCTTTGGCTTTCCATTAGAAGTATGCGCTCCTGGCACCTATGGGAAACTGAGTGAAGCACGCATCCTAACAATCATACATACGGATACTATCATCATTGATGAGGTATCTATGCTTCGTTGTGACCTGGTTGATGCCATTGATTATACCTTGCGCAAAACTATGCGAAATACACTGCCATTTGGAGGGAAGCAAATTATCTTCGTAGGCGACGTGTTTCAGTTACCTCCCATCGTGAAACAAGGACCAGAGCACGATCTTTTGAAAGACATTTATAATACGGATACGTTCTTCTTTTATAAGGCGAACGTAATAAAACGCATGCGCCTTGCAAAGATCGAATTTCAAAAGGTATACCGCCAAGAAGATAAAGATTTCTTACAGATCCTTGAAAACGTAAGAATGAATAAAGTTACTCCTTATAACTTGATAGAACTGAATAGCCGCTTATGCCAACCAAAAGAAAATGATGGCATGGTGATTACTTTAACTTCTCGTAATGATACAGCCAACGAGATTAATCTGAATTGTCTTGCCCAAATAGATGAGAAGGAATATCTCTATGACGGCACGATTACTGGAAAATACGAGGAAAAAGAGATGCCTGTAGCCAAAGAATTACGTTTAAAAGAGGGAGCACAAGTAATGTTTACCCGAAACGATTCTTTAAAACGATGGGCTAATGGAACACTCGGTACAGTTTCAAAGCTTTCAAAAGACGAGATTCAAGTCACTGTTGATAATGGGGAAACATACGCTGTACCATGCTGTTCTTGGGATTCCATAACCTATGAATACGACCGTGAAGCGCGTAAACTTAAAAAACAGGTAACTGGTACATTTACTCAGTTCCCTTTAAAACTAGCATGGGCTTATAACTATACACAAGAGCCAAGGTTTGACCTTTGACAAGCTATCGCTAAACTTAAGCCATGGATTATTCGCGCCAGGACAGTTGTATGTAGCCTTAAGCCGTGTCCGCTCTTTAGATGGCTTGTATCTTTCTAACGAGATTATTCCTCAATATGCACATACTAGCCTAGAGGTATTGGAATATGCTTCTGAGTTTAACAATACAGACATTATAACCAACGAAATAGAAAGTGGCAAAGCAGTATATGCTGCACAAAACAACCATGATTATGATGAAGCAGCCAAACAATATCTTATGCTTGCGCAAAAGCATCTCATCAAAGGAAATATTAACGAATCCATGCAACAATTAAGCAGATGCTTTAACATCATGGTGAATGACGAACATCTATTGGGAATCATAGATAATTCCCATATATCAATGTATCAAGAAGATTCTTGGCAATCAAATTTTCTCGCTGCAACATTTAGTTTATATGCGATAAAATATAATGATGCCTACCAATATATTGAAAAGGCGCTCAAACATCACGTTTGGCAAGATGCATTATTTGTCAAATCCCGTACATTAACCATGCTTGAAAGATATGTAGAAGCAGACAACGTGAACGTACAATTGGCAGGTCTTTTCGATATGGAAACCCCAAGTGCAAATGTACTTTACACAATATCTATGTTGAACGAGCTTCACATGGAAGAACCAGGGTTGAGGTATATGAGTAAGCTTATTGAAATACGCCCCCAATATGACGGCGGATACATCGCACTACGTATGCTATGCAAACGACGTGGCTACACATTAGAGTATTCACAAAACACGGTTTCTGATCTAGTGACAGCATTCAACTCAGATATATCACAAGAAGATTTTGCAAGTCTATTAAAAAAAGCTCGCAAGGATTCTCCCAAAAGTGTCTCCTATCTTCTAACGAGAATCAAAAAGCAAGATTGGGGAGAGGAGATTGAATAAGAATCGCTTTACTTTAACTTCTTATTCATATATACGTCTATTAAAGTAAAGTCCTTTTTCAGCAAGAGAAAAAATAACATTTTCTCTTTTGGCAGGTACCAAACTCTTTTTTCCCCTTTGCTGAAATCTGGTTATAAAATTATTGAATGCTAACGTACTTCTATAAGTTCAGTGGTGCAAATGTGGTGCAAACACATAAAACAAAAAACGCAACTATCTGGTATCCAAATAATTGCGTTTTTATTTCGTACTCGAAGCGGGACTTGAACCCGCACAGCCGCAATGGCCAAGGGATTTTAAGTCCCTCGTGTCTACCGATTCCACCATTCGAGCATCCTTTCAAAGAAAGAGCGGAAAACGAGACTCGAACTCGCGACCCTAACCTTGGCAAGGTTATGCTCTACCAACTGAGCTATTTCCGCGTTTACGGGTGCAAATGTAGGGAGTTTTGCGATATACTCCAAACTTTTCACCCGTTTTCTTTTTAATTTTATGCAATTATCTTCCTAAAAGTGAGTTTTCAGCTTGAATCACTTTCTCGAAGTTGAAGCCACTCACCACTTGCTGCATCAGTTCTTCAATCTTGTCATTGCACAAGTTACCGATGCTTCCGGCATGCGTGTGATGTACGGTCTTATCGTGTGAGAAGTTTCCAGCCTCAATGTCCAGCCCTACTTTCTTATATGCATCACGGAACGGCATTCCTTCTGAAGCCAGACGGTTCACCTCTTCCACACTGAACATATACAGGTATTTGTCATCATCCAGGATATGTTCGTTGATTTTGATTTTCTCCATGATGTAAGTAGCCATCTGCAAGCAGTCTTCCAACTCCTCAAAGGCAGGAAGGAACACTTCCTTGATAATCTGAAGGTCACGGAAATAACCTGAAGGAAGGTTGTTCATAATCATCATAATCTGCTGCGGAAGAGCCTGAATCTTGTTGCATTTGGCACGGGTCAGCTCAAACACATCGGGATTCTTCTTGTGCGGCATGATGCTGGAGCCGGTGGTACATTCATCGGGCAACTTCACGAAGCCGAAGTTCTGACAACTGAACATGCAGGCATCAAACGCCATCTTCGACAGTGTTCCGGCAATAGAAGCCAGCGCAAACGATACGTTGCGTTCCACCTTGCCACGACCCATCTGGGCATACACCACATTGTAATTCATTGAATCGAACCCTAACAGACGAGTGGTCATCTCACGGTCCAACGGGAAAGAAGAGCCATAACCTGCTGCCGAGCCCAATGGATTACGGTTACAAGTCTTATAGGCAGCCTGAAGGAACATCATATCGTCCACCAAGCTTTCTGCATAAGCCCCAAACCACAGACCGAAAGAGGAAGGCATGGCAATCTGCAGGTGGGTATATCCCGGCATAAGCACATCCTTGTAACGGTTGCTCTGAGAAATAAGTACATGGAACAAACGTTCTACAGCTTCTGCCACCGATTTCAACTGAGCACGGATAAACAGCTTTAAGTCGACCAGCACCTGGTCATTGCGCGAACGTCCACTGTGGATTTTCTTTCCCACATCCCCCAGACGGCGTGTCAGCATCAGTTCCACCTGTGAATGTACATCCTCTATTCCGTCTTCAATCACAAACTCCCCGCGTTCTACGGAAGCGTATATATTTTTCAGTTCTTCCAGCAAAATCTTCAGTTCGTCCGAAGTCAGCAGGCCAATATTTTCCAGCATGGTGATATGCGCCATCGAACCCAGCACGTCGTACTTTGCCAGATACATGTCCATTTCGCGGTCACGTCCCACGGTAAAGCGGTCAATTTCCGCATTTACCTGTACATTTTTTTCCCAAAGTTTTTGAGCCATAATTTCAGTTTTTATCTCCGGCATCTGCCGGTCATTTCAATTAATAAGGAAGCATGGCCAGCATGTCAGCCAGTTTCTCCACTCCCTCCTGCAGGGGTTTTGACACCATGGCTTTCATGAACATGTTCACTTCCGCACGGATAGTCACTTTCATTTTAGCCTCTTCCTGTGTCACAGGCAGAATCTGAATCCACAGATTCAAAGGTATGGGCGATTTGTCACCTTCAAACTTGATGCACTTCAAAGGTTCACGCTCAATGATGCGCAATGTAAGACTGATGCCCTGTACTTTCAAGGTAATGGAATCACGGTCGAACGACATATCTTCCAGTTTCCCGTCCAGCTTGTCCTTCACCATGTCCAGACGTTCCCGAACTCCTTCCAGGTTATTCAGGTCGGACAGTTTGTTATATACTCGTTCCTGACTATAAGGAACATGCTTCACATTGCTTTCAAATTGTACAGCCATATTTTTTCAATCTTCAGGAAAATTCTCCCGTCATCGCATAAAAAAATGTCATCTTGAGCAGAGTGGACTCGCTCAGGATGACATCTCCTATTTACAATCCGAGACTGCTTTCCCAGTTACAGAATCTATTATTTTCCAGTCCAGTGAGAAGGATCTTGTCTCCATGCCTGCAGCACAGGGATATCCTCTTCATTGATATAATCGGTCTTCAAAGCTGCTTCCAGCACTGCATTGTAGTTGGTCAATGTAACCAGTTCTACTTTTGCTTTCTTAAAGGCTTCTACTGATACATCGAAACCGTAAGTGAAAGAAGCAATCATTCCAATTACTTCACAACCGTCGCGACGGATAGCTTCTACCGCTTTCAAACTGCTTCCACCGGTTGAAATCAGGTCTTCTACTACAACCACTTTCATACCCGGACGCAATTCACCTTCAATCAAATTTTCCAAGCCATGGTCTTTCGGGCTTGAACGAACATATACGAACGGCAAGTTCAACTCTTCTGCCACCAGCGCACCCTGTGCAATCGCACCTGTAGCTACACCTGCAATGGCGTCTACTTCACCGAATTTTTCAAGAATAGCACGACAAATCTCTAACTTTACGAAGTTACGAAGTGCAGGATATGACAACGTCTTACGATTGTCACAATAAATCGGCGATTTCCAACCTGATGCCCAAGTAAACGGGTTAGCCGGCTGAATCTTCACAGCCTTCACCTTCAGCAACTTTTCTGCAAATAATCTTTCCAAAGCTTTCATAACTTTTTAATTCTCTGATAAATGTTTTTGCAAAATTATAGAAATACATCGGGAATAGAAAATTTAAGAGCATTAATTTTACTAAAACCCGTCAGATTGTTTTATTTCGTCCACGCCAGCGTAACAATGCTGATGCTTATTCCCTCAATATCAGCCAATACATCTGCACAGGCACCTAACGTGGCTCCTGTGGTCAGCACATCATCCACCAGCATCACATGTTTGCCTTGCAGCATACGGGTATCGCCAGCCAGATGAAAAAGATGAACCGTGTTTTCCTGTCGCTCCAGCACGGATTTATGGGTCTGGGTCTGGTTGTTTCGCACCCGACAGAGCAACCCGTCGCACACCGGAATGCCTGTCTGCCAAGAAATGCCTTCTGCCAGCAGACGACTCTGGTTATATCCCCTGGTACGCAGACGGTCGGGGTGCAAGGGAACCGGCAACAAATAATCTACTCCCTCAAAGAAACCCGTCGGGAGCAGTTCATGCGCCAGCATCTCTCCCATCTGCCGACAGACTTTCTGACGGCCATAGTATTTCATGCCGGCCAATATATGGGCAACTTTCCCCCCACGGGCATAATAAAACAAAGCCGACGCCCGCTGTATCGGGAAACGACCCCAGAAAATCTTTTCCATTTCATTGCCCGGTGTATTTCCTAAATGCGCATGAGGGAGCTGTGACAAACAATCACAACAAAGTGCCTGTTCGGAGACCTGCAACTTCCGTCCGCAAGCCATGCAGAGACGGGGAAACAGAAAATCCCGGATGTCAGTCAAAATATTCATCCGGTTCTACCTGATTGACAAAACGACGTACTTCTTCCAGTGTAAAGCCCCGACCTACGGCAAAACGAATCAGCTTCATGCTCCGTTCATAGTCATTGGCAGCTTTTATTCCTCTCATTTTCTGCTTCAGCATCTTCTTCAGGATTCCGTCGTATTCTTCGGTATCGATTTCCTCCAGTCCGGCACGGATGTCTTCGTCCGACAAGCGTTTCATACGGAGCATCTGTGCAATCTTCATCCGCCCCCACTGATTGAAACGGTACTTGTCGCGCACATAAAACCGGCAGAAACGAGCCGCATCCAGGTAACGTTCTTTCTGCAAATGGGCCATAATCCGTTCCGTCACTTCCTCCGAAGCCCCCCACTTGCGAATTTTCTCCTCCACGTCCGACGGGCAACGCTCCACCGACGAGCAATACACTTCGGCCTTACTCTTTATCTCTGCTTCACTATATTCTTTCATGGTCTGATTGCTTTTATCATCCGGTCGTTTCCCGACAAGTCTTTCCGTAATTCAATCTGGCAGTATCCAAGCTCCTCCAGCATCCGCACAGTCTCAGTCCCGTAAGCACAGTTGATTTCAAAATACAATGCTCCTCCTTCCGAAAGCCAGTCAAGTCCTTTCCGGGCTATCCTCCGGTAAAACCGCAACGGGTCCGAATCGGGCACAAACAAGGCCAGTTCAGGTTCCCAGTCGAGTACATTCGCCTCCATATCCGTCCGCTCGCTTTCCGTAATGTAAGGAGGGTTGCTCACCAGTACGTCTACCTGACATTCAGGAAGTTCCTCTTTCAGAATATCAGCACAGAACAAAGTCACCTTGTCTCCATAACGCTTTACATTCGTAGCCGCAATGCGCAAAGCCTCAGCCGACACATCACACGAAGAAACCTGCGCTTCCGGCAACAGCTGTGCCAGCGATACGGGAATGCAGCCGCTTCCGGTGCCAATATCCAGAATACGCACCTGTCCTGCCTCCCGATAATCGGCGACAATCCATTCCACCAGCTCTTCCGTTTCCGGACGAGGAATCAATACCCCTTGTTCCACATGAAAAGACATTCCACAAAAAGAGGCTTCCTGCAAAATATACTGAAGGGGTTCCCGCTGCTTCAAGCGCCGAAGAATATCCTCCAGTTCCGCCCACTCTTTCGTGGAAAAATTCATATCTTTGCCTGTATAAAGTTCAAGAGTAGAGAGATGCAGAATATCCGAAGATATCCACTTTGCCATGGCTGAAGCCTCTTCTTCTGCATAAAAAGGACTCAGCTCTTTTTTGATATGTACATAAACCGGATGCATAGTTGCAAAAGTAACGATAAAAAACGAAGAATATGACGATAGACGAAAAATATATGCGGCGCTGCATACAACTGGCCCGAAACGGTATCTGCCATGCAGCTCCCAACCCCATGGTGGGGGCCGTCATTGTACGCGACGGAAAAATCATCGGTGAAGGTTATCACGTGCGCTGCGGGGAAGGCCATGCCGAAGTGAACGCCATCGCCTCGGTCAAAGATGAAAGTCTGCTGAAGGATGCCACCATTTATGTGAGCTTAGAACCCTGTTCTCATTATGGGAAAACCCCTCCCTGTGCCGACTTAATCATACGGAAAGGGATTCCGAGAGTCGTAGTAGGCTGCGTGGACCCGTTTTCTTTGGTAGCCGGAAGAGGAATCCAGAAGTTGCGGGATGCCGGCATTGAAGTGACGGTCGGTGTACTGGAAAAAGAATGCCGGGAACTGATTCGTGCTTTCGTGACATTCAACCTGAAAAAGCGTCCTTACATCACCCTGAAATGGGCACAGTCGGCCGACGGTTTTCTGGACATCCGGCGTAAAGACGGAAACGCGGTACGCCTTTCCACTCCTCTCTCCACCTTGGCGGTTCACAAGATGCGGGCCGAACAGAAAGCGATTCTCGTAGGACGACGCACGGCCCTGCTCGACAACCCGTCGCTCACGGTACGCGAATGGTACGGACAGAACCCGCTCCGGCTGGTCATCGACCGACAGCTGACTTTGCCGCCTCATCTGCACCTGTTCGACGGCAGCACTCCTACCCTCGTCTTTACGGAAAAAGAAAAGGCCGCTACCCAGAACCTCACTTACGTGACACTGGATTTCGGCCAGAATATTCTCCCGCAAATCATGCAGGTGCTTTATGAGCAAAAAATACAAACATTACTGGTAGAAGGCGGAAGCCAGACGCTCCAGGCTTTTCTGGAACAAGGGCTATGGGACGAAGCATTCATAGAACATGCCCGCGTGACCTTGCACGACGGCATCCCTGCTCCCCTCCTTCCGCACGGACAAGAAAGCCGTTTCTTTTTCCGTGACGGCGCACTGATTCAGCACTGCCGCCACGCAGAATAAATTTAGAAACGGCAGCTGATGCCTGCCATAAAATGAAGACCTTCCACCGGATAACCTGCTTCAGTAGCGTATGCCTTATTGAGCAGGTTATTCAGGCGGCCAAACACGTTGATGCGGTTCAGCAACTCATACTCTGCTCCTACAGACAGGTTATTGATGGCATCCGCACGCCCAAAATCACCCATCTTCTGACGACGTTCGTAGTTGTAGCTCAAAAGGGCATGGCAATTCTTGATCACCTTGGCACGCACACTGAAATCGGCCTTCAATTCGGGCTTCAACTGTAACAAGCCTTCGTTTCCTTCCGTCACGTTCCAGCTATAATACGTACCGTTTACAGAGAAATCTACCCAGTCACGGTAGGCATAGCTCACAGAAACACCTCCATAACCGACTTTTCCCTTATCCTGCAGGATACCTGTATAGAACACATTCTGCTCATCCGTATAAAATCCTCCCGGTACGGCAAACAGTTCATTCTTGGTAATACGGTAACCTCCATAAAGTTCGAAACCTAATCCGATAACCGGAGAAGCCTTCAAACCAATCTTTGCATCGAGCGGTGTATAGGACGTACGCATCTGCTGTGCAATCGTCCAGTAAGGTGAGAAGTCATTCAACCGGCGGAAATCATTCAGGCGTGTTCCGCCCAATACATTGAGATAAGCCACATACGTATCGGCAAACGTATATTCCAGTTTGACATCCGGCGCAGCTTTCAGTCCACTGCCATAAGCCGTCTGCAAATCCACATGGGCACCCACCCGCAACTTCACGGATTCACCCTGATAGGTGTAATACGGATTCAGCTGCAACAGCGTATAATCCTGTTGCGACACATCGTGAATCAGGTTGTCCATCTCCAGACCGACGCCCACCTGCTGTTCCTCATTAATGTTTCCAGCCATGAAACCTTCGGTATGGAAAATATTTTCAGAGCCATACCCCATGTAATAATTATCATAGCGCAGGCTGAAGCTACGCAAGCCAGTCTGGAAAGCAAACTGTATAGGCAAGTCCTTGTCGCGGGACATCACTCCTACATATCCTTCACCCAACGTATAACGCTGTGTGGTAGGCCAGTTCTCCACCCCTTCATTCATAGACGGCATATAATTAAATACCTGCGAAGCAAAGGCACCTCCTAATTTCAGCGCCACTTTCCGGAAATCATGCCGGTAGTCCAGCGACACATCCGTACGGTAAAAACGCGATTTCCACTCCTCTCCTTCCATGAAATGCGGAATATCCCCGTTCAGCCCGTACAAAGAAGCCATGATTCCCAGACGGTCTTTCGAAGAAATATCCCACAGATAACTTCCTTTCAGGTCCACATTGTTCAGCGTACCGTAAGCCGCACGGACATAGCCTCTGTCGGCTCCCTTCTGAGCCAGTTCTCTGGACATCGCCTCCATAGGAGTGGTTTTCCAAGCTCCCAACGGACGCAAATCCGTCGCATAATTAATGGCCTGCTTCGGAGCTACCGGCTCCTCCACCTCGGGCATGACATTCACCTTAAAGGCATCCATCACCTCGGGGTTGTACTGATTTTCCACTACCACCGTCCGGTTCAGTGTAGAATCTTTCTCCCCTCCATTCTGCGCACATACCGTAGCTGCGGGCCACAGACCGGCGCAAACCAATATCGTACTTATGTATTTCATCTTACTTTACACTTTTAAGTTTTTCCAGGCGACTTTCAATCATTCCGGCGATGTCATCATCGGCCTGATAATTCTGCTGCAAAGACAACAAATACTGTTTAGCCTCCATCTTGCGGTCCAGCTTCACGTACACATCCGACAACAAGACAAAGCTTCTTGCCAGCCAGTATGCATGCGGTGTGCTGACTTCGATGTATTCCAGCACTTCCTTCTCCGCCTTGGCAGTTTCTCCCTCATCGAAGTAAGTCTGTGCCACCAGGTATTTGGCTTCTGCCCCGTACACATTACGCGTATCCTTGGCCAGTTCGGTCAAGTCGGCCAGTGCAGCCTTCTTCTGCCCTTCTGCCAACAACGCCTTGGCACGGAAATACAACGCCTCGCTACGTACCTCCGGAGTCAGCTTGCTCTGCTTGAGCAGTGCCGAAGCAGTCGTTACAGTTTCAGCCCGGTCGCCCAACGCACAAGCGCTTCGCAAGGCACCCACTTCAGCCTGCAGACGCTCTTCCTGCACAGCCGAGCGGTCGGCCAAACGCTTGTAGAGGTTCAATGCCTTGGCATATTCCTTCTGGTTGTAAGCCATATCGGCACAAAGCGCCAAAGCCTTTCCTTCGTACTTGCTTCCGGAAAAGCGCAACACTTCTTCCAGACGGGCTGACGCTGCCGCATAATCCTTCTGGTTATAATCAATCAAACCTAAATAATAAGACGCATCCACACTGAAAGCTCCTTGCGGGAACGACTGAAGATAGCGGGTCAGACTGGTCTTTGCTCCGGCAATATCTCCACGCATGTAAGCACGTTCGGCTGCCGTGTACGTCAAAGAGTCGCGTTCACTCACATTGAAGGTCGCACCACCAGGTACCGTAGAAGCAAACGCCATATAGTCATCCACCTTATTCAAATCCACATAAATGGACTTCAGGTCACGCTGTGCCAGGCGCGCCTCCGCACTACCTGGATACTTCGTAATGACCTGTTTGTAAGCCGCAATGGCTTCCTCGTAGCGGTCGTTCTGATAATAAAGCAGACCTATTTCATTGGCTGCCTTACGTGAAAGCTCACTTTCCGGATAACGCTGCACCAGCAATGAATAGCGCTTGATGGCATTCTCACTATCCTCCATCTGCACAAAGGCACGTCCCTGCTCATACAGGGCATCGTCCAGATAAGCCGACGACGGATAATCCGTAATCAATTTGTTAAGCACCTGAATCTTTCCGGTATAATCACGCTGCAGTCCTTTCACAATACCCTCCTGGAACAACGAATAATCTCCCAGCGAAGGAGAAGTGACGACAGCCTGCGCGTATTGCTGGCGGGCTTCTTCAAAACGGCGCTCATAAAAATAGCAGTCACCGATACGGTTGTACGCGTCGCCTGCTACAGAAGCCTCCTGCGTCCGTCCGTTCTGCACACAGCGGATAAACCAGTCGCGTGCGGAATTATATTGTTTCTGCTTGAACAGACTGTATCCCAAACAGTAAAGAGCCAGTCCATACTCCTGTGAATTCTTGTCGGTAGCAAACTCCAGATACAGCCGCATGTCATTGGCAGCCTCCGGATAACGCTCCAGACGGTATTTCGATTCTCCGCGCCAATAATAGGCATCGGCCTTGGTCTTCTGATTATACTGGCCCAGCTGCAAAGAACGGGTAAAATAATCAATGGCATTCCGATAGTCGGCCTGTGCAAACAGCTGTGTTCCCATACGGAAAAGCAGTTTCTGTTTCGCTTCCAGAATGCGGGCACTCGGATGCGTGATTTTCTCGATAGAACGCAACGCCACTTCATAGCTGCGTGTGTTCATATACACCTCTACCAGGTAATCGTTCACCTTTTCAGCATATACCGACGACGGATATTCGTTCAGGAAGCGTTCGAACACCGTTACCGACTCGGCAAAAGGAGAATAAGACGTTTCATGAATGCAGAGTGCATAATTGAACAAAGCCTGTTCCTGAATGCTACGGTCGAAATCCATACGCGAAGCCTGCTCGAACGCCATACGTGCCTGGTTGCGTTCCTTCAACTGTAGTCCGGCCAATCCCATGTGCAGGTAAGCATTCTGAGCCAGCGCATCCTGCGCACCGGTTGCCTCACCCAAACGCGACAACGCCTTGGAATAGACTCCCGTATTAAAATAACTCATACCCAGCTTATACATGGCCAGACGGGCAGGCACCTCCTCCGCTTCGTGGTAGCGTTCCAGCGACTGGATGGCAGCCGCATAGTCTTTCTGTCCGTAAGCCGCCTCACCGGAGATACGGTTCATCTGAGCCGCATGCTTCTCTTCCGGATACAAAGCCAAATAAGCATCTGCCACCTTTCGGGCCTGTACATAATTTCCCTGAATCAGGTAAATGTCGGCAATATAATAAGGTGCCAGTTTCTGGAACTTCCGGTCATCCTGCACCTCGCGAAATCCCTGCAAGGCGGTATCATATTTCTGCTGTACGTAATCAATATAAGCCAGGTTGTACACCGCATCGTTATGGAAGTCCTTACTCGTCTCTTTCAACACAGCGAACCAAAAAGCCGCATCCTGCAATTTACCGACTTTCAGGTACGACGTACCCATACGCAAGGCACTGGCATCGCGTTCTTCATCGGATAAAAGAGAAATGTCACAGCCCTTCAGCGTAGCAATGGTTTCCATGTATTTCTCTTCCGAAAAATAGCTGGCCCCTATCAGTGCCTGCACCCGATTGCGGTAACGCGACTCCGGATGTGCTTCCAGGTAATCCGACAGTACTTCCCGGCAATCCGGCATTTTCAATTCATAGGCCGTGCAAGCCAGCATATAATCCACTTCATCGGCCCAGGCCTTTTCCCCCGCCTGACGGGTATAGCGCACCAAGGTCTGTCGGGCTGCCGCATAATCCTGACGCAAGAACAGCTCCCGCCCCTCGTTGAACAAACGGTCTGCCCCGGTCAGCGGCTCCACCTGCTGCCCGGAAACCGTCAACGGCAAGGCACAACACAGCCCCGCCATCCATATATATTTCTTATATTTACCCATAATCCCTTTTATTTTTTGTTCCGACAGGTTTCCAAAAAGCGTGCGACTCCCTTACGTACAGAGTCCAGCCCGAAATCATCCGGATTCACTTTGTCCAGCGGCATCCACCATGCATCGGCCACATCGTCCATGGCTTTTATCAGATGGTCATCCTCCACCTGACACAAGAAGAACTGGTCGAGTGTATGTACCAGGAAACCGGAGTACAAATACGTGTTGGGCAAGGAAAACAGATATTTCGCTTCCGTCACTACCAGCCCAGTTTCCTCTTTAACCTCGCGTGCTACCCCTTCTTCGCCAGTCTCGAACATATCGATAAATCCGCCCGACAAATCCAGCGTGCCCTTGGCAGGTTCCTTTCCCCGCCGGCAAACCAGCAGTTCCCCTTTCCCGTTCAGGATAAAAGCCACCGTAGCCGCACTTGAGTTAAAATAATACACAAACCCGCAGTCCGCACATTTCTTGGACTTCTCATTATGTATTTCAAAATGAGGAGAACCACATACCGGACAAAACTTAAACAATTCCAATGGATGCATAGTTCTTGAGTTTAATAAATAATAAGTCTTACAAAGATAGTGAAAGGTGAGAGAAGTACGAACGAAAAACATGTTTTTCGGTTCTACTTCCCAACCGCATCCTATCTTCGGGAAATCAAAGATAGTCAAATAGGGGCGAACGACTTACACAATTTTCCCACAATTTGTTCTTTCACCAAAAATAATCACGTTTTTTTCGGCAAAATAGCATATAGATAAAAAAGTTTTTCTACATTTGCTTACAATATGATAAAAACAAGAACCATTTAGTAATATGGAGAAAATTGATAAACTTGACAAACAGATTCTGGAAATCATCTCACAGAATGCCAGAATCCCGTTCAAAGACGTTGCAGCAGAATGTGGCGTGTCACGTGCTGCCATTCACCAACGCGTTCAGCGCCTGATTGACCTTGGCGTAATTATCGGTTCAGGTTACCATGTAAATCCCAAGAGCCTGGGATATAGCACCTGCACATACGTAGGAATCAAGCTGGAAAAAGGCTCTATGTACAAGAGCGTAGTGGCAGAACTGAAGAAGATTCCGGAAATCGTGGAATGTCATTTCACCACTGGTCCGTACACCATGCTGACCAAACTGTATTCTACCGATAACGAGCATCTGATGGATTTGCTGAACTCCAAAATTCAGGAAATTCCGGGTGTAACTGCTACGGAAACCTTGATTTCACTGGAACAGAGCATCAAGAAAGAAATTCCCATCCGTAAAGACGCCGACGAATAATGGAATGGATTGACAGCCTTCATTGGGAAGGAATCCTCATTGGCATCTGCACATTCCTGATTATCGGTCTGTTTCATCCGGTAGTAGTCAAAGCGGAATATTATTGGGGAACGCGCTGCTGGTGGATTTTTCTGCTATTGGGCATCGCCGGTCTCATCGGTTCCGTACTGGTAAGTCAGATTCTGCTGTCGACCCTGTTGGGAGTTTTTTCATTCTCTTCTTTCTGGACCATCAAGGAGGTCTTCGAACAGCGCGAACGCGTGCTGAAAGGCTGGTTCCCGATGAATCCGAAGCGGAAGAAAGAATACGAGCAGTAAGAAAACGGGTTCTAGAAGTAATATGACAACTTCCAGAACCCGTTTTTTACAGACATAGTAATGAAGCCATGATATGCTCCATGAAGGACTGAGCCTAATAATTAAACGTAATTGAAAATTACCTTATGAAAAAATAGAATGCAATAAAAAAAGGCTTTTCAAACTCTTACACTCACTAATTTTCTGTAAAGGCTTCCATAATGGCGGTAGGGTGTCCATCGGCAGTAAATGCACCCAATACGTAAGGAGTGGGTTTACATTCGGGTTCCCAATAAAACACACCCCGGCATTTTCCTTCGGTTTCCATACGGGTTTGGCGGATGATACGAGCAAGCTGCGCTTTCCCTTCTTCCGGTTTTGCCGACTCCATTCCCGTTTCAACAATCATGACGGGGCAGTTATATTTTCGGCTCACCCGACGAATATTATCCATACACCGCGTTATCGCTTCATCAGCATTTTTAACGTGTTTGTACATAATCGACCAGTACGGATAAAGCGACATACCTATCATGTCCCATTTCCCTCCGTTAGCCTTCAGTCCGTCAAAGATATAATTATACAATTCGTTGTTAAACCCGTTGTCAAGGTGGACGATGACAATCGTTTCCGGGAAAATATCTTTTACGGCATCATAACCTGCAGTGGTCAAGGCAGCATATTGCGGCATATTGGTGCTGGCGCGTCCCACCTCCCAAAGGAAACCGTCGCTGGTTTCGTTGCCCACTTGTACCCAGCGAGGTTTGATGCCGCTATTTTTAAGTAGCAACAAGACATCGCGTGTATGTGTGGCCACAGCTTTCTTCAAATCTTCGAACGACAGGTTCTGCCAAGCACGTGGAATGGTTTGATGTGCAGGGTCTGCCCAAACATCGCTATAATGAAAGTCTACCATCAGCTCCATGTCGTTTGCTTGAGCGCGCTTAGCCAGTGTAAGCATATCTTCCTTGCTGCTCCATCCGTCTTCAGGGTCTACCCACACGCGCAGACGGATGGCGTTAAGCCCTAATTCTTTCATCAGGGCAGTACATTCACGTTCTTCGCCTTTCTGATTATAAAACCGGTGCCCTTCTGCTTCGAGTTGGGTAGTCCAACTGATGTCGGCACCTTTGTAGAACGTAGTGTCTGTTTGTCCATACGCGTGGAAGGAACAAAGAGCCATCCACGCAAGATATATTATCTTCTTCATACCCAGTTATTTTACAGGTTTCACGTTAATCCGGATACTTCCGCTTTGTACGCCTTCAGCTGTAGCTTGCAGTTCCAATGTACCGGCTTCTTCGCCCGCCTGGAGGATAATCGTCAACATTCCGTTAAAGACGTGCATCCGGGGCAGATGGAAAAGATCGAGGCAAGTGGGGTCGCCATTGGCTGAAGCACGGTAAGTTCCGGCTCCTTTTACCCTAAAGTTAACCAAGCGCCCGTCAGTAGGACAGAGATTGCCGTCTTTATCTACGATGCGCAAGGTTACATAAGCAAGCTCTTTTCCATCGGCATTTAGTGTATGGTGAGGGGTGGAAAGTTCGATATGATGCGGCTTTCCGGCAGTACGGACTGTCTGTTCTGCCACCGCTTTTCCTGCTTCGTCATAAGCCACTACTTTTACTTCGCCCGGCTCGTAAACCACGTCTGTCCACATCAGGCGGTAGCGGCGTTGCAGCCAGAGCGAATCTTTTCCTTGTAATGCCCTGCTTTCCTCGCCCGTAAGTTTGCACTGCCTGCCATAACTTTTTCCGTTGACAAAAAGTTCGGCTTCGGGATAGCTGGTATAAACAAACACAGGCGTATTTTTTCCTTCTCTCCCATGCCAAGTCCAGTGGGGCAATATATATAATGTAGGCGACTGTTTATTCCAGATGCTACGATATAAGTAATAACGATCTTTAGGCAAGCTTGCCAAATCAATGATACCGAACAGTGAGCTGTGACTGGGCCAAGCATCAGTATCGTAAGGCGAGGGTTCGCCCAGATAATCGAAGCCGGTCCATACGAACTGCCCGATTGTCCACGGATAATCATCTGCTAATGCAAAATCTTCATCGGGTACATTACTCCATGAACAATATTCCAAATCATATCCGGTAGACTGATGGTCGTCATACATCGCTGTGTGGCGTTTAACGACCGGGAACTTATATACTCCACGCGAACTGACCGTAGAAGCGGTTTCTGAGCCCAGCACAATATTTTGCGGCAGGCGGTTATATGCTTCCGTATAGAGGTGGGTACGATAATTGAAACCGGGGACATCCAACAAGGCAGCAAATCCATTGTCTAACACACTCAAAACCTGATCCATGCCGCAAGTGACAGGACGTGTAGGATCTTCTCGATGGCAAATTTCCTGTAAGAATGCAGCAACTTTGCAACCTTCTGGTTTCCATTGGGTAGGAACCTCGTTGCCGATGCTCCACATCACCACGCTGGGATTGTTGCGGTAATGGCGAATCATGTTTACAATGTCTTTTTCCGCCCATTCATTAAAAAAGCGGTGGTATCCGTTCTCACACTTGGCTATATCCCATTCATCGAACGATTCAACCATCAGCATGATACCCATCTCGTCGCAAAGTTCCACCAGCTCAGGGGCAGGCATGGTATGTCCGGTACGGATGGCATCACATCCCATGTCTTTCAGTAAAACCAGTTGATGGCGCAAGGCAGATACATTGATAGCCGCTCCCAACGGCCCTAAATCGTGATGATTGCATACTCCTTGAAATTTGCGATGCTTGCCGTTCAGAAAAAATCCTTTGTCGGCTACAAACTCCAGACTGCGAATGCCGAAACGGGTGGTATATTCATCAACAAGCCGGTTGTCTGCATAGACTTTAGAAACGGCTTTGTACAATGAAGGACTTTCGGGCGACCACAACATCGGGGAATTTACCAGAAAGTTTTGTTCGAAAGACATTCCGTTAGTGATTTTGCGCGTATTGTCTTTGGCGGCAACTATCTTTCCTTCGGGCGAAACAATCTCGGTTACGATACGGATATCTTGATTGTCGGCATTTGCTACCGTTGTAAGTAATTTTACCGAAGCACAATCAACACTTACGTGCGGGGTAGTCAGTTTTGTACCCCAAACGGGTATGTGTATGTCGTCCGTAGCAATGACATGCACATTCCGGTAAAGTCCGGCTCCGGGATACCAGCGCGAAGACTGCGGACGGTTTTCCAAGCGTACTGCCAGCGTGTTTGCTTGTCCATCTTTATTGACATACGGTGTTACATCGAAATAGAAAGAATTATATCCCCAGGGCCAAAAGCCTATTTCTTTTCCATTTACGTAGATACGGGCTTCGCTCATCGCGCCGTCGAACATCAGCGTAATCTGTTTGCCGGTAGGTGCATGGAAAGTAGTACGATACCAGCCTACACCCACGTATGGCAATCCGCCCGTCCGTCCGGTTTTCACCGAAGCCTCCGTTTCAAAATTCTGGGTAACAGCTACGTTCTGTAAATCATGGCTGCGGTCGAACGGACCAAAGATAGCCCAGTCGTGAGGAATCGTAACAGCCTCCCACTCCGAATCATCAAATCCGGGAGTCTCGGCCCCTTTCACGTCTCCTTTTGTGAACCGCCATCCTTTTTCTAACAGCTGCTCGCTGCGTTGTGCCCATGCAGGGCCCGACGTGATAACACATACAAAGAAGAAGATGAGTTTAAATAGGTTTGTATGTTTCATATTGTTGGTTTTTGGATAGTTAGATTTGAATAATCTATTCAGGAGGGAAGTCTTTTCACTACTCCCCTCCTGATAACAAATTTTAGTTACGAGCGAAAGCATTCAGTGAGGCAGTAGGTTTTCCGTTGTCATCAAATAAGCCCTTTTGGTATCCGTTCCATCCTCCATAACATTCCGGTTCCCAAACAAATACCCCCAAGCATCCCTCTACCTGTTTAGCTTTGGTCATGAAATCGGAATAAAAGGCTTCAGCTTGTTCGTAGTTCCACGGGATACCTATCTCGCAAACCATAATTTGGGTATGATACGTACTGATAAGCGATTGCATATTGGCAATGCAAGCATCGTTTTGTGCCTTCCATGTCTGCCCGTTTTCATCTACCGGACTCCATTCAGCCAGTCCGTTGTTTTCATCAGGGTCTTCGCCCGGATAAAGCGACATTCCGATAATATCCCATTTCGCTCCGTTTCCTTGCAAGCCATTAAATATCCATGTATAATGCGTCAACTCGTTACCCCGGTCTAAATGAACAATAACCTGAGCTTCAGGATAAACCGTTTTTACAGCATCGTAACCCGAATTGACCAATGCCGCAAAGTTTGCCATATCCGTGCTTGCCTTGCCTTCGTCAAACAACATACCGTTGCTGGTTTCGTTTCCTACTTGTACCCATTCCACGTCGATACCTTGATTTTTAAGCGTAGTCAATACTTCAGTCGTATGGTTGGCGACAGCCTGACGCAGTTCATCAAACGAATAATCCTCCCAAGCCGCCGGTTTGGTTTGATTTCCCGGATCCGCCCATGTATCGCTGTAATGAAAATCAATCATCAGCCGGTATCCCAAATTATGCGCCCGCCATGCTTTGGCAACTACGTCGGCTTGGTTACACCAGCCGTCGACAGGATTCACCCACACACGTAAACGGATAGCATTCATCCCAAGTTCGCGGAGCAGAGACATACATTCCCGTTCTTTTCCGTGGGCATCATAAAATTTCCTTCCGTTAGCTTCCATTTCAGTCAGCCAGCTTACGTCGGCTCCCCGTACAAATCCGGTCATGTCGTATGTTTCTTCCGGCTCTTCAGGAAATACCGGTTTATCATCATCGTTGCAGGAAGTGATGGCAACCCCCGCCAATAGGAGTAAGCCCATCCACCAGTTTTTTATCTTTTTCATGGTTGTTTCGTTTTTTAGTTTGCTGTGTAATTCCAAGTCATGTTAGTAAGGTTGACGGTAAGGGTAACCGCTCCGGTTCCGTCGAACCATATATTCCATTTGTCGTCTTGTGAAGACAGTTGCGAGTTTTCATCCGGGTCGCATCCATACCATACCGAGTTCGTCCGGTCTACGATGTTGATTTGGTCTCTTACTTCTCCGGAATAAGTGCCTGTGTACACACCGCTTTCGCTGCCGGTAGGGTAGAGTGTAGTCAGGATGACTTCGGAACCGGTGGAATAAGAAACCACGTCGAGCGATTCGGGAAGCGTGACGGGAGTCTCTTCACCGGAGTCTCCTCCGCCCGGCAGTTCGGCTGCTCCTGCCTCTACGCTGACCGTGCAGTTTGTCGGGTCATACAGATTCAGTCGGACGGTACATTCTCCTGCCTGCGGCACATCAACCGTAATGTTTCCGGCAGTTTCGGCTAATGCGACATGCTCTCCATCGGCGGCAAACGCAATGCCGGTGGCTGTGCCCGAGCCGTCTCCGGTTTCCACATTATACTGTTCTCCCTGCCCGTTGATGGTTATCGTACGGCTTCCGGCAACGTCGGCAGTAAATGTGCCAACCCATTGGTTTGTGGTTTGGTCTAACGTAAGGTCGATGCTTTCGCTTGTCAGTCCGCTGACAGAGAGCGAGCTGATATGAAGCGCACTCCATTGCGCTGCCTGCGTATCGACGATAACGTAGTAACATCCTGCCGTTCCGGGGAACCACATATTCTGAAGCGAGTTGTTCGCATCGTCGGTAAGGTGGAACGCTCCTTCGCTTCCCGATGTTCCCCATATCGAGCCGTCGCCTTCCTTGAACAGAATGTGATACCACGCTGTGGGGATGGCAATAAACCCGTGATAAATACCGTCGGCATCCGGAGAATGGAAGGTAACTCCGGTTTCTCCCAAGTTCTCGGTCTGGTCGTTCGACAAGAGAACGATGCCCGTATTCATATCCATCTCATACGGCGTAACACTGACGCTTACCACGTTGCTGTATGCCGCAGGAATGTTGATTCCGGTAGTTCCCGCCAAGCGGAAATAAATGGTGTTCGCCTGTCCGTTGGTAGCTCCAATTTGGCTTGCCAGTGAGTTTAATTCAAGTCCGGTAAAAGCGATGGAGAGTCCGGTTGCTTCGGTTTGGTAAACAGAAGCCGTGAAATCTTCAGACAGCGATGCTTCCACGTAATTGGTAACTGTGGTAGTTGTTCCTACCGACGAATCACTTAGCTGGATGGTTTGTTCAGTCCAAGCCAGCGACAATACGATATTTTGAGCCAAGTCAGCATTCAGTTCAACCTTGTCGGCAGTAGCCATCAGCTCATTGCCTTCTAAACTTTGCAAGTATATTTTGTCGCCGTCTTTCTCGCAAGCCGAAAAGGAGAGCAAGGCAAGCAGCGTGACAAACAGACTTTTTATAGTTTTCATACCAAAAGAGTTTAAGCGTTAATAGTTTTCATTATATAAGTTCGGGTTGGCTGTGAGTTCGGTAGACGGGATGGGGTAGATGTTATAGCGGTCGTCTACGCCTGTACCAGCCTGCGTTCCTCCTTTCCATTCCCATACATACGTATTGGTGGTAAAGCGGTTAAAGCGAATCAAGTCCGTACGGCGCGTACCTTCCCAGTAAAGCTCGCGCAAACGTTCGGCAAGGAAGAAGATGCAACCGTCGTTGGTCATGGCTGCCCAATTCGGGATAGGTTCTGCACCTACACGGTCTCGCAGTTCGTTTACAAACCGGTATGCCTGATCCATGCTGCCTCCTTGTCCGCCGCGTGCCGTAGCCTCGGCATACATCAGATACACATCAGCCAATCGGAATAAAGGGAAGTCGGTATTCACACCGGATTGTGCCGTATTAGATGCCGTTTCTCCGGCGTCGGTAACGTTCGACCATTTGGTAACTACCCATCCTTCACCCTCGTTGGTCATGTCGGAAATCTCCTGTGTCTGTCCGTCGGTAATAAACATGCCCCTGTTGTCGTTATTGAATTGGGCAGAAGCGGCACCGCGCATTCGCATGGAACCCCAACCGCTGGCAACTCCGACCGAATTCTGTGCCATGCTGGTGGGTACGGCTCCGCATACCACGTATGTGGAAGCGCCCCATGAAACCGTGGTAGTAGCATCTACGGGAAGCGTAAAGATGATTTCGTTCGTACGCTGGTCGTTATCGGCATTAAACAGCTTACTGTAATCCTGCTCCAACGTATAACCTTGTTCGATGGCATGGTTACAAGCCGTGATACATTCGGTATATCGTGCCTCGCCGATATAAGTTTCGGCGTTCAGATACATTCTTGCCAGCAGCGTATAAGCCGCTCCTTGCGAAGCCCGTCCGTAAGGACATTCGTCGCGGTTCAGCAAATCGCCTTCGTCTCCGGTAATGTCATTTAACTCCGATTCGATAAATTCGAATATTTGTTGGGCTGTATAACGCGGAGGAATGTAGCTGCCCACAGGGTCGTTTTCAGAGACAAATGGAATATCATGGAAAAAGTCGAGTGCGTGGTAATAAAACAGTGCGCGGAGGAAACGGGCTTCCGCACGATATGTACGCAGGGTAGACTGTGTTTGTCCGTCGAATGCAGCGATTGCATCGTCTGTAGTATGACGGAGAAACTCATTACAAAGCGCAATGTTATAATAGATACGATAGTACATATCCGAAACCCATACATCGGTAGCATCCCAAGAGAGGTTGCTGATGTCGCTCAGTGTTTCACCGGATAACCATGTATAGGCCACTTCATCGGTACCGACTTCTTGCAGGTTAAAATAACAGCGCATGTAATCGAATCCTTTGTTGCTTGAGAGGTCTTGACTGCCGTTCTGTTCCTGGCCGGTAGTGACCATTGCCGTATATAATTTTGCTAATACCTGATAATAACTTTCTGCACTGTTATAAATATTTTCGGAAGTGATTTCCGTATGTGGGAACTGATCCAAATCTCCTACGCAGGAAGGAGTAAGAAAACATCCGCAGCAAATCATTGCTGTATATAATATTCGTTTCATAGCTTGGTACTGGATTGAAGATTAAAAATTAAGTCCGATATTCAAAGAATAAGTACGCGGACGCGGATAAAACGTATTGTCCACACCATTGGGTACTTCCGGGTCTACGCCACTGTATTTGGTGATACAGAATACGTTTTGAACCATCGCACTGACATTGAGGTTGCATCCCTTGAAGATTTCTCCGAAGTTATAACCCAATGTAAGATTGTCCATCTTTAAGAAAGAAGCATTTTCAACGTAATGGTCGGATAAATGCTGGCGGGTCTGGAATCCGGTTTCCAGATAGCTGGTTGAAAGATTGTTCAGCTGATAAGCATTGTAGCTCATTGTTTCAAAGGCTCCGGTAGTCATAGCCATGCCATTGTAAACATAGTTACCGATATTGGCACGGAAACTCATGCCCAGGTTCCATCGTTTCCATTGTAGTGAGGTACTTAATCCCATGATAAAATCCGGGGCAGGCGAATGGTAGCGGTATAAGTCGCCTTCGTTGATAGTACCGTCATTGTTTAAATCGGCATAAGCACCTTCAATAGGCTTTCCGGTTTTTTCATCGTACAGCTGCTTATATACATAGAACATATAGGGTTCATATCCTTCGGAAAGGGTTTGCACATATTGTCCGTCTACCGCCGGCCCTACTTGTGTGTTGGTAGCTTGTCCTCCTTCCACAATCGACAAATTCTTAACCTTCATTTTCTGCCAAGTCATATTAAAGCTGACATCCCATGTTAAATCTTTGGTTTGAACCGGTGTAGCATTTAAAGACAATTCAAGACCTTGGCTGTCTACGTTACCGACATTGGTTGTGATGTTGCGGTCGAACGTAGAACCTGCGGCGGCAGGAACCGTGGCAATCAAATCTTTTGTTTTCCGGGTATAATAATCCAAGCTACCCGTGATGCGGTCTTTCAAGAAACCAAAGTCGAATCCAAAGTTCCACGAGGTAGTTGTTTCCCATTTCAAGTCTGATACGTATGCTTCCGGGCGGTATGTATAAATAGGAGTACCTCCTACGATACCTTGTGCCCCATCTTGGCTGATGGTATAAACAGGCAGGTAATTATAATTGCCAATACCGTCTTGCTGGCCGGTGACTCCATAACTTGCACGCAGTTTCAGGTTACTTAATACTTGTTGGTCTTTCATAAACGATTCTTCCGTAACTCTCCATCCTAAAGCAACAGAAGGGAATGTACCCCAGCGCTGCGATTGTGCAAAGCGGGAGGTAGCATCACGGCGAACAGTAGCCGTCAGCATATAGCGCGAACCGTAAGAATAATTCAGACGTCCGTAGTACGAAAGCAACACATGACGTTGGTCGGATGCCCTGTATTGAGTTTGTATTTCTCCGGCGGCATTCATTTGTGTAGTAGCCGGAGTGGCGGATTTCCAATATTGGTAATCATATCCTACGGTTGCATCGAAACTGCTGTTGAGGGTATCAACAAACTTATTGTAGTTAGCATACAGGGTCAGCAGCCTGTTCTCGTTTTTCTGCGGTCCATACGGATAATAATATCCCCCGGTAGTATAATATTGAGCAGCTTCGGGCGACACGTATTCCGAGCCTTTTCCTTCGGCATAGTCGTATCCCAATGTGGCATGGAGTTTCAAGTCAGGGAAGAAATGCAAACGGTAGTCAACATCGAAGTTACCGATAAAACGGACTACCTTGCTATGAGCATCGCGTTGTTCCAGTAAACCAACCGGATTCCTTACTCCGCCCGTCACCGGACTCCCATCGCCCGTAATGGCTTCTGTAAAGCCTCCAAATGCGTCAGTCCCAGAATAAACAGGTATAGTGGGATTCATGGTAGAAGCTCCCCAGATGGCCGAAGTGTTGGCAAACTGGTTCTTATTGAGCGAACCTTTGGCATTGATAGTCAATTTCAGATGGTCATCAAAAAAAGACGGAGACAACGAAAGGCTACCGGTAAAGCGTTCGGCATTGTCTGTTTTAAGCAAACCATCCTGGTTATAATAACCTACCGATACGCGGATTGGCCAGTTCGGGGCGATATGTCCTGCCAAACTCAGGTTGTTATCTGTTCCGAAAGCGTTATGATAAACCTGGTCGTTCCAGTCGGTGTTTGCCGTTCCCAATAAAGCTTGCTGGGCAGCACTTCCTTGCGTTTTTACTACGTTTACAAACTGGTCATAGCTCAGCATGTCTGCCATTCTTGTGCGGGTCTGAATGGAATTGGTTGTACTGAACGTTACTTTCAACTTGTCGGAGTTCCCTTTTTTAGTAGTGATGATGATAACACCGTTTGAAGCACGTGAGCCATAGATTGCCGTAGAAGAAGCATCTTTCAGAATGGTCATGCTTTCAATGTCATTCGGATTAATCAGACTGAGGAAGTTTCCATCGTTTCCGCTGATACCTCCTTGTTCCAATGGCACACCATCCAGCACGATAAGCGGGTCGTTGCTGGCGTTCAGCGAAGCACCTCCACGTACACGGATGGTACTACCTGCCGTAGGCGAACCACTGTTCGACATAATCTGTACACCGGAGATTTTCCCATTGATAAGCTGCTCCGGCGAGCTGACCAGTCCCGTATTGAAATCTTCGCTCGACACGTTGGTAACCGAGCCGGTCAAATCGCTTTTACGCTGTGTACCGTAACCGATGACTACCACGTCGCTCAGCATTTCTGTATCCGATTTCAGTCGAATGTTTAATACGTTGGCAGACACATTTACTGTTTGAGAAGCGTATCCGATGTACGAAAATTGAAGTTGCTTGCTTCCTGCCGGAAGTTCTACTGAGTAGTTTCCATCGAAATCGGTGATAGTCCCGGTTGTGGTACCTACTACCAATACACTGACTCCGATAAGAGGTTCTTGATTTTCATCATCGATGACTTGTCCGGTGATGATTCTTTTTCCGCTTTGTTGCGCGGAAAGTGTGATTGTGTTTCCGCCTCCTGTTATTATCAGAAAGAACAGGAACACTTTCAGCAGATTAAAAATGTTGTTTTTCATGTTACGTATTATGTTTTTTGTTCGTGGCAAAGGTAGAATACAACCTGCTACTTCAAAGAAACATATCGGACATATAACAAAAGAAATCAGACAACTGTTGTAAAACAGCTTTTTTCAGTCTTCTGAAGCGTATTGTTTGGGGGTTTTACCAAATACTCCCTGAAAACATTTCGAGAAATAAGACGCATTAGAATAACCTACCATGTACATGACCTCCGATACGGTAAATTTCCGCTGCTGTAACAGCATTGCGGCTTTCTTCATTCGGATGGATTTGATATATTCCACCGGAGACATGCCTGTGAGCTGTTTTACTTTCCGGTAGATTTGTTTGCTTCCTACACCGGAAAGATTGCAAAGCGCATTGACATTCAAGTCGGAGTCAGATATATGGTCCTCGATAAGCTGGGTTATAGCTGTCAAAAACTTTTCGTCCTGCGAGGCTATTTCTTCAACTGGCTTGGGGGAAGAAATCTTTTCCATCCGTGCCTTCGTTTCGTAGGCAACCCTGTTATGCAACAGCTGGGAAACTTTGAAGTAAAGAATCTCAGCATCGAAAGGTTTGGCGATGAAAGCATCTATCTGCGACTGCAAGCTCTTGCGTTCTGTTTGTTTATCATCTTTTGCGGTCAGCATGATGATAGGAATCACGGCAGTAGTCAGGTTTTTCTTTAATATGCGACTCATTTCAATGCCGTCCATGACGGGCATCATCAAGTCGGAAATAATTAAGTCGGGCTGCTGGTTGTTTACAACCTCCAGCCCTTCTTTCCCATTGGCTGCGAATACACACCGGTAACCATCAGCCAGGATGGTTTGGATGACATTGCGCATTTCCGGATTGTCATCTACAATCAGAATCAACGGCTTGAGTTCGTGGCTATCTGCTTCTTCTCTGTTTTCCGGCTCCTGGGTTGAGGATACGGACAAGTTGAGCGATTCATCTACGGGAAAAGTCACGGTGAAAGTTGTTCCTTTTTGGATAGTTGATGCTACTTCAACTTTTCCGTGATGTAGTTCCGTATAAGTTTTTACCAGGTAAAGTCCGATTCCGGTACCTTCGTATTGCTGTTTAGTGCGTGAAGACTGATAAAAACGCTGGAAAACATAAGGCAGCTCATTTTCGGCAATGCCTATTCCGGTGTCAGCGATATGGATGCTTACAGCCTGCAAGTCCTCATGGTATTCAATTACAAGACTGATAGTGCCGCCCTGCGGCGTATATTTAGTTGCATTCGAAAGCAGGTTGTTTATTATTGACTTAAGTTTGATGACATCCATGTCCATAAACAAAGAATTGGTGTTGCAGGAAAGATGCCATTGATATTTTTCTTCCACATCCGCTTCTTTATAAACGGCATATATGTTCTTGACAAACGAAACCAGTTCGATACGCGACACGATAAGCATAGAGTCTTCTTTCCGGTCTATACGGTTAAATTCCAACAGCTTATGAATCATTTCATTCAGACTGACCGCATTTCGGTAAACCACTTCCAACATTGATTTTTGATGATAGTCTTTCACATCAATCAGTAATTTGCTTATCGGAGTGACAATCATGCTGATCGGGTTTTTCAGGTCGTGGGAAATATTTGATAAGAAATCTAATTTTTGCTGCGACTGTTCCATTATCTGGCGTTTTTCCATCTGTTCCAGTTTCAGACGGTTTTTTACCATGAAAAAGTTGATTATCCATCCGACCAATCCTCCGATAATAAGGAAATAAGCCATTTTTGCCCACAAAGTTTGATACCACGGCGGAAGAATGGTAACCGAAAGCATGGAAGCTGTTTTTTGTCTGTCCCCGGCATGTCGTATGAACAGGGTATATTTGCCGTGAGGAATATTGGTATAGGAAATGCGGTTAGAACGTTCGTCCACCTGACGCCAGTCCTTGTCCAATCCTTCTAATTTATATACAAAGTTACCTTTCTTTATATGGTCATACGAGTAATCAGAAAATTCGAACGACAGATTATTTTCTTTGTAACTTAATTCGATGTTTTGTGTGTACCGCACACTGCTGTCGGTAGTTATCTTTTGGTTGTTGGCTGTTATTGCAGTGATGTGGACAGGAAGATACTTTGCCGCTTTGCTAACGGCCGAAGGAGTACACAGCCCGATACCATCATAACCTCCCCAAAATACACGCCGGTCAGTCTTATCGTAGCAGACGCATGTAAACATCTGGTCACCGACAGGGATGCGTGATACCGCATTGTTCTTTTTGTCAATTCCCCATAGTCCTTTGGTTGTAGAAACCCAAATGCTGCTTTCAACTTCTGCCATGGAAAGAATATTACAATTCTTCTGGTTCAAATTGATTTCCGTGACTGTCTCCGTGACGGGATTGATACGCAACACTTTATTGTGGCATCCTGCCCAAAGATATCCTTCGCTGTCGCTCATCAGAAAATCGGTAGTGATTTCTTCATTTGTTCTTGGCAGGCGGAATGCGGTGAATTTCCCACTCTTCGGATTCAGTTTCTGAATCCCGTTATTATATAACATAATCCACACGTTGCCGCTACGGTCTTCTACCACTTGGTTGATAAACATACTTTTCAGTCCTTCTTGGGTCGTATAGTTCTTGTCGGCCACACAATAACCCGATGCGGAATGTAACAATTTATCTTTCCGGATAACAAAAAGTCCGCCCAGACAAGTGCTTATCCAGAAATTCCCGTCAAGGTCTTCAAACATATAGTAAGCCCAATTCGCGTTATACGAACGTGTCCGGTCGACGATTGTATATGGGATGAATTGGCGAGTCGATTCATCATACCGCTCTATGCCACCGTCTGTAGCAATCCATAAATTCCCTGTCCGGTCTTCATAAATATGGCGTATGCGGTTATGGGATAACGGATAATCTTTTTTGTTCATCTTATACCACCGTGTTTGCGGATTATTGTTTATCAAGCCGTGTTCTACGAATAATAATCCGTCCGTACCTCCCAGCCAGTAATTTCCTTTGCTGTCGCGGAAAATGGAGTGGAACAAATTTCCCTCACTACTGTGCGTCAGTTGCCATACGGGTATGAATAAATAAGGATGAGTATTGCGGGCAAGGGATACGCCATTGTCCGTACCCAGCCAGATGTTAGCGTCTTTGTCGGAAAAGATACTCCATACGATATTGTTTGACAGTGAGTGACTGTTGCGTGAATCGTGGAACAGATGGCTATGTTTTCCGGTAGTGGGGTTATAAATGTATAGTCCGTTGTCTGTTCCTATCAGTAAATTTTTATCGACATCAAAGACCAGCGATTTCACCGAATTATCCTGAAAGAGAGGAATACTTTCTGCCCCTCCGTAGCGCAGGCAAATCAGTTCGCCTTCTGTTCCAATCCATAAACATTTGCGTTCTTCGTCTTCCAGCATGGTATTGGCAAAAAAATTCTTTTCGCGCCGAGCGGCGGGAATGCCGATGAGATAGAAATCATTGCCGGTCTCATCCAACCGGCATACCCCGTCATAAGTACCGATGTACAGTTCATCGTCAGATGTATGCAGCAGGGAGTAGACAGCGTCATGGGGGAGGTGGCTGTTACGGGGAGTAAACCCTTTCAGTTCGTGTGTATCAAGCGTATAGCGGTAAAGCCCGTTTAGCGTCCCTATCCAAAGGTTATTTTTGTAGAAAGCAAGACTACGCACATCGTTTGGGAAAGAGACTTCAGCAGTAACGTAATGGTCAGTCTTGTAATTATATATCAATAATCCGTTGTCTGCTCCAAGAAAGATAGAGTCTCCTGCAACAACACCGCAATAGATACGTACGTTACTGTTTTTTCCGTATTCAAAGTGAGATTGTATGGTATATCCGTCATAACTAAGCAAGCCAGCATTCGACCCCATCCAAATAAGACCACTTTGATCTTGCAAAATACAACTGATAGTTGAAGCATCGGCTTGTAAAGGAATACGGTCTAATTGGAGGTAAGACATTTGCTGCCCGTACAATCCCTGTATTGCCGACACAAGCATGTATAGGATGAGAAGAAAGTACTTTTTCATGTTACACAAGATAAAGAGGTGAAACAGACACGAAAACAAAGATATGAATTCTTACCGAATCATGCAAAGGCAGATAAACATAACAAAAAATCTATGCTGATATATAGCACCTAATTTACCCTTTCACCAAGGATATACAAAATATGAATATACACCTATGAGACGTTTTTGTGGCAGTAAGTGTTCAATAGAAAAAAGTTATGAGGCTCTGAAATACGAATAATAACCGCTTGCAAACGTCTATCCTATATAAAAGTTGCTTCACTCTAAAAGCTAACAATATCATTACAAACGCATTAAAAATATTCAAACCAAGATAATTTTCTTTCAAACGTCAGGACAAATTCTCTGTTTCACACTGTGGGATACAAAAACCACAGTGTGGGATACATATTTCACACTGTGAAATACAAATCCCGCACTGTGGAACAGAGAATATGCAAAGGGATTTCAAAAAATACTTACCCGAACTTCAATTAATTCTGCCGGCAAATCAAATCAATCCGATGAAGTTTCCGGCGCATACTCCTGCAACATCAATTCTCCTCGCAGCACTCCCAAGGCATTCATGGCCAATGCTCCCATCTCATCCTCACCGGGAATTACCACAATCGGAGCCAGGCCCTCCAGCCATTCACGCAACCCCTGAATGCAATAGTCATTGAAAGCGATACCTCCAGTCAGAATCACAGCATCGGTCTGTCCGTGAAGTGCGATGTGCATGGCACCGACCTGCTTGGCTACCGTATAAAGCATGGCATCCAGCACCAGCTTGTGCTTTTCGGCTCCGGCATGTGCCCAACGGATAATACTCTGCACATCAGTAGTACCCAAATGAGCCACCAGACCTCCCCGACCGTTTATCATCTTACGGATTTCGGCATAGGTATATTTCCCGCTGAAACACATATCTACCAACTGCCGGGCCGGCAACGTTCCTGCCCGCTCCGGACTGAAAGGCCCTTCTCCATTCAAAGCATTATTGACATCGACTACCTTTCCATAATGATGGGCACTGACCGAGATGCCTCCTCCCAAATGGGCTACAATCAGATTTAGTTCTTCATACTTTCGTCCGATACGGGCTGCATAACTGCGGGAAACAGCCCGGCTGTTCAGTGCATGGAAAATGGAGATGCGCGGCAATTCCGGAATACCGGAGATACGGGCCAAATCGCGCAACTCATCAGTCACCACCGGATCGGCCAAATAAGAAGGACAACCGGCACAATGCGCAATCTCATCGGCAATCCAGGCCGCCAGATTCGATGCGTGTTCCATATCGGCATGCCATAAATCATGCTTGATTTGCTCGTTAATCTGATACACTCCTCCGGGAGTAGGTTTCAACAAGCCTCCACGGGCAATCACGGCATCAAAGACAAGCGGAATGCCAGCCTTCTCCAGCGTATCGTGCACACACTTGCGACGGTACTCATATTGTTCATTGATATGGTGAAAGTCGGCCAACTCCTTGGAAGGATGCGCAATGCTTTCACGCCAGATGGGGTTCTCATTCTCGTAGACTGCCAGCTTCGTAGAAGTGGAGCCCGGGTTGATGACAAGTATCTTCATAAGGTCTAGTTTTATTCTTTTCGTGTCCCTGCCAGACATGCCAGTACCAGACTGTAGTACTTGGAGTTTCCGGAGTCACTCCGCGAAGGCACTACTACCGGTGCAATGGTACCGGTCAGCATACCTGCCATATTCGCATCGCCAAACAGAGACAGGGTTTTGTAAAACGTATTGCCCGCTTCGATATTAGGGAAAATCAGAATATCTGCATTGCCTACCACTGGCGAGGAAAGTCCTTTTATCTCTCCGCTGTGCTTGTCGCAGGCGGTCTTGGCATCCATCGGCCCGTCAATAAAGACTTTTCCGAAACGGCCTTCCTGCGCTTCTTTTTTCAGTTCCACGTAGCTCAGGGTATGGGGAAATTTCTCGTTGATTTTCTCCGTGCAGTGTATCAGTGCCACCCGGGGTTCTTCGCATCCCAACGTACGACACAAAGCCAAGTCGTTGGCGATCATTGAACGGTATTGTTCCAAAGTAGGACGAGGAATTACTGCCGCATCCGAGAAAAACAGCAGTTTATGATACAAAGGTACCTGTGCCACGGCTACATGGCTCAGCACCCCTCCTTCGGGTAATAGTCCCTCTCCTTTTTTCAAGACCGCACGCAGCAGGTTGTCGGTGTTGATAAGTCCCTTCATCAGGACTTCCGCCTCGCCCGTGCGTACCAGTTGCACAGCCAGCGCAGCCGCTTCATCCGGTGTTCCAGCTTCGTAAATGCGTACAAAGTCGGGAGAAGCTGCCCGCAAGTCGAGCGCTTCTTTCAAGTAAGCAGAATCTGTGACCAGCAGATATTCAGCAATCTCCTCTCTCAGGCTACGGATAATGACATATTCCGTGTGCGGGTCGTTCGGGCAGACCACCGCCACTTTCCGTCGTATGCCGCGCGAACGCAGGCAGTTGACCATCTGAGAAAGGGTTCGAATCAGTTCCATATCATTAGATTTTAAACAAATATGAGAAAATAATTTGAATAAATATCTATTTGGGATGCTAATTAATGCTATAAACTCCGGAAGAACGGACAGCAGAGGCCCGTCTTATACCGCAAAACCTCCTCCGGGAAACGCCGAAGAGTTTTGATTTTAACGCTTTGGCATGCAACCGGACACGCTTCGGCCTTCAAATAAAACGCTCCGACGCTTTTTCCGTGCCAAAATTACCCGTCATTGACTTTATTCCTTCTTTTCTTGTGCGCATAATTCGCAAGTTCTCTCTATATTTGCCTTACTTGGTAAATAAAGAAGGAACACATGAAAACAAATTTTTCTTTCGATATGCAAGCCCTCGACGAGGGCATCCACAGCCGCTTCCCCAATCATAAGGAAGCACCGCTTATCGGACTTACCGGAAACTTCAGCGACGGAAATCTGACATTGGCTCCGGGGTATTATCAGTCTATCATTCAGGCCGGAGGGGTACCGGTGGTCATTCCTCCCTACGAGGATACGAACTTGCTGATTAATACGCTTGAGCAGCTTGACGGGCTGTTGCTCACCGGAGGAGGCGACTTGAATCCGTTATTCCTGCACGAAGATCCTATCCGGGAACTTCACAGCATCAATCCGTACCGCGACCGCCAGGAACTGCTTCTGACGCGTCTGGCTGCCAACCGACAAATTCCGATATTAGGTATCTGCCGAGGGATGCAGGTCATCAATGCGGCATTGGGAGGCACACTCTATCAGGACATCTATGCACAGAAGGATACCCCATCGATTAAACACAGCCAGGATTTGGAACGGAGTTTCCCATCGCACAAGGTAGAGTTAGCAGAAGGCAGTCTGTTGGCTCGTATCTTAAACGCCAAGGAGGTAGCTGTAAATTCTTTCCACCATCAGGCCGTGAAAGAAGCTGCTCCGGGTTTCCGTGTATCGGTCATGGCATCCGATGGAGTAATAGAGGCGATTGAAAGCACAGAGTACAAATCTATTATAGGGGTGCAATGGCATCCAGAATGTTTCATTCTGAATCAAGACAAGTGTATGATGCCGTTGTTCGGATGGCTCGTTCGTGAAGCAGGTTCATTCCAGAAGGCTAAGAAGCTGCATGAGCGTCTGCTGATTCTCGACACACACTGTGATACTCCGATGTTCTTCGACCAGCATATCCGCTTCCACGCACGGGACCCGAAGATTAAAGTGGACCTACATAAAATGACGGAGGGACGGCAGGATGCGACCATCATGGTGGCTTACCTGGAACAGAAGGAACGTACAGATGAAGCGCTGCTGGCTGCAACGGCCAAGGCGGATCGTCTGCTGAATGAGATTGAGGAGATGGTGGCTATGAACTGTACGGCTGTGGACATCGCTTATTCTCCTAACGACTTATACCGTCTGAAACGGGAAGGAAAGAAGGCCATTATGTTGGGCATTGAAAACGGATATGCCATCGGAAAGGATTTAAGCCGGGTCGCACATTTCCGGAAACGGGGAGTAGTGTATATGACACTCTGCCACAATGGGAACAACGACATCTGCGGCTCTGCACGCTACAATGAAGAAAACTTGGGAGTTACTCCGTTTGGGGAGCAGGTTATTCAGGAGATGAACCGCCTGGGAATGATGGTGGATTTGTCACACAGTGGGGAACGGACATTCTACGAGACACTGGACATCAGCAGCCAACCGGTGGTTTGTTCGCATTCTTCCAGCCGTGCGCTCTGCGACCATCCCCGTAACCTGACCGACGACCAGCTTCGTGCCATAGCCCGCAAGGGAGGCGTGGTACAGGTATGCTTGTATAGCGGCTTCCTCCGTAAGGAGCGTCCGGCTCATATCTTAGATGCCATCGAACACCTGAATCACATGGTGAACGTGATGGGTATCGAACATGTGGGAATCGGCAGCGACTTTGACGGTGACGGAGGTATTATCGGATGCAACGATTCTTCGGAAATGATCAATCTGACGCGTCAGTTGCTTCATGAACGGTACAGCGAGGAAGACATCCGGCGCATTTGGGGAGGTAACTTCTTGCGTGTCATGCAGCAAGTTCAGGAGAATGGCTCCTACAAATAAAGTTTAAAACCCGATTGCCGTTGCAAGGCGTGTACAAAAATAAGTTTACCTTTGCACCACAATCAAAACAAGTGAATTATGATTTCAATAAAGAATCTGTTGGCAGTAACCGCTTTAATGACAGGAGGGGCTTTCCTCTCTTGCGGAAGCAGTCAGAAGAACAGCCAGCAAATAGAAGAATCTGAAGCGGCTATAGTGCAGGCACCGGCATTCAATGCGGATAGTGCATACGCTTACATTGCCGCACAGGTGCAATTCGGACCTCGTGTGCCCAATACGGAAGCTCACCGGAAATGCGGCGATTACCTGGCCGCACAACTGGAGAAATTCGGTGCGAAGGTGTACAACCAGCATGCGGATTTGGTGGCCTACAATGGTACCATTCTGAAATCGCGTAACATCATCGGGGCTTACCAGCCGGAAAACAAAAAGCGAGTAATGCTGTGTGCGCATTGGGATAGCCGTCCATACGCTGACCAGGATGAAAAGTCTAATCACCAGAAACCTATAGATGGAGCCAACGACGGTGCCAGTGGTGTAGGTGTATTGCTCGAAATTGCCCGTCAGATTCAACAGCAAGCACCACAAGTCGGCATCGACTTGATATTCTTCGATTCAGAAGATTACGGCACACCGGATTTCTACGAAGGTACTTACAAACCAGATACCTGGTGTCTGGGTTCGCAGTACTGGGGCCGCATTCCTCACGTACCTGATTACAAGGCTCGGTTTGGCATCTTGCTTGATATGGTAGGCGGAAAGAATGCCACATTCTACTACGAAGCGTTCTCCAAGCAGACGGCGAACAATGCCATGAAGAAAATCTGGAAAATGGCCGACCATCTGGGTTACAGCAATTACTTCATCAAGGAAGACGGAGGTCAGGTTACCGACGACCATGTGTATGTAAACCAGTACCGCCAGATTCCGTGCGTAGATATTATTCACTACGACACGCAAAGCAACACTGGCTTTAATCCTACCTGGCACACACTGGATGACAGCTTAGAGAATATTGACAAAGCCACTCTTCAAGCCGTAGGACAAACGGTGATGGGGGTAATTTATAACGAAAAATAATTAAACACTACCGCAATGAAAACTATCAATGAACTCCAGGACGAAGTGATCGAAGAATTCAGCGACTTCGACGATTGGATGGACAAATATCAGCTGCTGATTGATTTAGGCAATGACCAGCAGCCGCTTGACCCGAAATATAAAACCGAACAAAACCTGATTGACGGCTGTCAGAGCCGCGTTTGGTTACAAGCTGATCTGGTAGACGGCAAGGTGGTATTTCAGGCAGAGAGCGACGCATTAATCGTAAAAGGTATCATATCTTTGCTTATCCAGGTAGTATCTGGTCACACACCTGACGAAATTCTGGAATCTGACCTTTACTTCATCGAGAAGATTGGACTGAAAGAACACCTCTCACCAACCCGCAGTAATGGTCTGCTTGCCATGGTAAAACAAATGCGCATGTATGCCTTAGCATTCAAAGCCAAAATGCAAGAAGCATAATCTCACAAAAGATTATCAAGGTAATCACATAAAAGGCTCGTGAAGCAGGTTTAAATCTGATTTCACGAGCCTTTTTTATTGACAATGTCTACCCAAGGCCTTGATGCTTTTCGGCTCCAATAGAGCATAAAAAAGGCTATGCAAACGCATAGCCTTTTTAAGTATATAGCATGTTACAGAATTATTCAGCTTTAGGGGCTTCCTCTGTAGTAGCTTCAGTTGCAGTAGCTTCAGCAGCCGGTGCTTCTGCAGTTGCAGCTGATTTCTTAGAACGACGAGTACGAGTAGCTTTCTTGGCAGCTGTCTTAGCCATGTTCTCGTTGTAGTCAACCAATTCGATGAAACACATTTCAGCGTTATCACCCAAACGGTGACCAGTCTTGATAATACGAGTGTAGCCACCCGGACGATCAGCAACTTTTACAGAGATTTCTTTGAACAGTTCAGTTACAGCATATTTGTCCTGAAGATTGCTAAATACAACACGACGTGAGTTAGTAGTGTCATCTTTAGATCTTGTAATCAGCGGCTCAACGAACTTCTTCAAAGCTTTAGCCTTCGCAACAGTCGTAGTGATTCTTTTGTGCTTGATCAAAGAACATGCCATGTTTGACAGCATTGCATTTCTGTGAGAAGCAGTACGACCTAAATGGTTGAATTTTTTATTATGTCTCATTGTTTATTCTTTGTCTAATTTATACTTAGAAATATCTGTTCCAAACGAAAGATTCAGACTCTCGAGCAAATCATCAAGCTCAGTGAGCGATTTCTTACCGAAGTTACGGAACTTCAGCAGGTCGGTCTTATTGAACTGAACCAAGTCACCCAATGTTTCTACATCGGCAGCCTTCAAACAGTTCAAGGCACGAACTGACAAGTCCATATCAACCAATTTGGTCTTCAGCAACTGACGCATGTGCAATACTTCTTCATCGAATTCTTCATTTCCTTCTGCATCTGATGTTTCAAGAGTAATCTTTTCATCAGAGAACAGCATGAAGTGGTGAATCAAAATTTTTGCAGCTTCTTTCAGCGCTTCCTTCGGGTGAATGGAACCGTCCGTCGTAATTTCCAGCACCAACTTTTCATAGTCAGTCTTCTGTTCTACACGATAGTTTTCCACCGCATATTTCACATTACGAATCGGAGTGTAAATAGAATCGATAGGAATTACATTCACATCGGTGCAGAATTCACGGTTTTCGTCAGCCGGAACATATCCACGACCTTTGTTAATTGTAATGTCTATCTGCATAGTTGCTTTTGAATCTAAATGGCAAATAACCAATTCAGGATTTAACACTTCAAATC
>ERZ779656.121-NODE-121-length-67246-cov-7.438184_pt1 | contig 67246 bp, 74 predicted proteins | sample MGYA00511102_ERZ779656 | MGnify/ENA primary metagenome ERZ779656 (study PRJEB29588, sample SAMEA2143980) | human gut metagenome | biome: human gut; feature: human-associated habitat; material: faeces | place: Denmark | collected 2008/2010 ... | reverse complement strand
GCAAACGAATGTTTGCAACCCAGCCGACCACCCGGTCGTTTGCGGAGAGTGGGGTTACGGAGTTGCGATCTGCCATGATTTGATTATTAGCAATTTGCATGAGCAATTCGCGGGCAAGGTCACACATCGGTGACAACGGTGATGACTACTCTCCGTCACAGGTGTAGTCATCGTCCTCTATAAATCTTTTATTTAAGGCTTCTTTTGGGGGTGTATTGCTCCGCTATTTTTCCCGTTGAAACCAGCTCTACTCATGTACATACTTGTAGTGGTTACGACTTGCTGGCCATACTGGTTTGACTGTCAAAGAACAAATACTCGCCAGCTAAGGTCGGTACTGAATTCGAATAATGCAAGTCGTTTAACCTATTTCTATAAAAATTAATAGTATACTCAATGACGCTTGGTGGCTAAAAAGCCCTCCTATTATTTTATTTTGCTGACAACATTATGATAGATGTTTAAGAATTCATCATTTGCATTCTTTCCATCCGGGCAGAATGTTGCGCGTAATTGTTCGAACGATAGATTAGTAAAGTGTCGTTCACATACATGCTTTCCTCCTAAGCATCCTGCTTGAGCATGAATACTACACATTTTTTTGACATCATCCCAATCTCCATAGGCAATTTCTATAGGTGGTACCAGAGTTTGGAAATATGAAGACGGTATATAGCATTCAATCTCGCGTTTTCTGGTAACACCACATTCGTCTTTTTTGTAGCCTAAATTGAGCAATTGCTCAAGAGTTTTAGATTCAGCATCCTCACTTGTTTTGTCTGAATCGAGGAAGATATAATATGGTTTTTGAAGCTTCTGTATAATTTTTAAATTATTCCAATGTTTAATTGCCCCACATCCACCAACTGGAATAACTAAGACACCTGCTTCTTCGAATGTTTTATCTACCATATTTGCTTCTTTGTATTTAGCAACCGCATGCGTCATCGCTATGACATCATCAATGCCTTCGACCAAAAACAGGCATTTGATTTTGTCGTAGACAGAGAATATTAGGCTGTCAGACTTAATCCCCAATTCGTCCACAATCGTTTGTATATCAATCTTTTGTCCTTGTAGAGCCTCATAGCTATTAGCACTATTCTTTTTGACAAATATAATGTCGTCTTTATTAGATTCTGCCGTGATATTGGGCGAATGCGTGGTGACAAATACTTGATAATCGTTATTTGCCAGATCTATCAAGCTATTATATAGTTGCAGTTGAGTGGTTGGATGCAGGAATGTTTCAGGTTCTTCAAATCCAAAAATGATACTCTTTCCCTCATGCTTTTCCTCGGCAAGCATTTGAAAATAGGAAAGCATTGTAATTCGTCGAAAACCATCTCCTCTTGATGCCAATGGAATATTAGCATCATCTTTTTTACATCTAAAGGAGGTCGATATAAGTTTCGACCAATCAAAATCTATTTGTGCATACACTTGCTCTTCTGCAGTAACTATGCTATTTATTTTTTCTGTGATTTTAAATAAATATTCAGATATCTTTTCTTTAATAGCCGTTTCAACATCCAAGGTATTAATTTCTGACTTGAGCAGTGTATATGCCTTCTCTTTAAAATATTTTTGCACGGAAGTATCACTATCAGCAAGAGATTTATCTGCTCGAAAATATTCAAAAGAAGGTAAATGTTGTTTTATGGCATCAAGGATCTTTTTAGCTCGCGTCTGGCCTGTTGTTGGTAACTCATCATAAAAATATTCAGAGACAATCTGGTTATGTGTACAGTATTCACGTAGTTTATCTCTTTTTTCTTTGTTATTATATAATTCGCCATTGGCTTTTGATGTCTCTATATTGAGTCTGTCACACAAGGCAATCAGCCCTTTTTCATCAAGCATTTCAAAATCATAATTTTCATATCTTTTTCGACAGACATAAATTTTAGGTTTGATTGTTTTCTGCGAGACATCCCACATTTTTTTTATGCACAAGTATTGGTTCTCATTTACTAGCTCTTCGGATTGAAACGTGACATAAACTGCATCATCAATGATTATGGGAAGATCTTTGCATTCAAATCTTGCTTCTATGATAATAGTTGAAGATTCATTATAGAGGTTTTTGTCATCTATGCATGGAGCATTGTCATTTATGAATGCGTCAATAGCCTTCAGTATTGTGGACTTGCCGACATCGTTTTTACCCACAATGCAGGCAAACTGGTTAAAATAAAAGCATGTTGACTCTTTTATTCCTTTGTAATTCTCGACTATTAATTGACGGAGTTGCATATAAGTAAACTAATTAAGTTATGTCTTTTAATCAGCATATTCTTGTTGCGCAAACTTTATTAACAATTTCCTTTTATAATGACTTGTTAGTTTGTTTCTCAAATAGATAATAGATCTCTTAACAAAGGGGATGATGCTAATTACGGCACTGATAATGCAGGATATAATGAAAGATAATATAGACAAGTATGTGTCTTGCGGAGTTACTATCATTATGATTATTTTAGCAATACCCCATACTGTCATTATAAATATTATGCCCATCATTACATGATAAGCGAATGTTAAAGTTTTAATTCGGCTACGAACTTTGCGTTTGTATCTGTTGCGTGATCGTTGTTTGAACTTAGCTAACTCTTTATGAGCAATCTCTCCTTGATGTATTTTCTCGGTCATCAAGGCTTGCTCTCTTCGAAGAGATTCGACATCTTTCAACTCTATAAAATCTATAATATTTTCAATGTTGTCTTTGGTTATTTCTTCAGGGTAAATTTCGAATGTCCTAATTCGGTTATATATAGAAATTCGTTCGTCTTTACTATAATTTTCCGTGTCAAGTTCTTGATACTTAGATAGTACAGACTGATGCAATAGGGATGTTATAATTATTTTTACTCGGTTTACAATATCGAAAGAGACAAGCTGGTTGTGTCCTATAAGACCTTTATGAAGCCTAAACCATAGTTTTGATATGGCATAATCGACAGTGGTAGATAGGGAAAAACTATTGTTATTGCGAATCGCAGGATGTTTTGAAATATACTTTGGTATGCTATTCTCTGTTAATAGGACATATTGGCATCGTTCAAAACTCGAATAATTATCTTGTTGACGTTTATTGTTTATTATTGAAAACATTCTTAAATACTTCATAACCTCATCATCTCCAACTATTAGAGTTGACTCAGCCGCGTCTGATTTAATAGCGTCCAAATTTTCTTGGGTCTGTAAATTCCCGTTCATATCAATAATGTAGTTGGATCGCTCATCATAAACTATATCATGTGTCTTAAGGAATGCATAAAATTTACCTTGTTCTACTAAAACATCTGATGCATATTGACAGTTAGACAAAATCGCACTCATGGCAGGTTTACCATCAGGTTTATCATAACCTCTTATAATTCGTGTCGCTTGACCAAAATAACCATCAACAACCTTTTTGGTCTCATCTAAATATTTTAGTTCAATATTTTTATTGCGTCTGTTGGCCTCTTTAACTAATTTCAAGAAATCGTTTAGTATCTGACAATGTAATTCTCCGTTATAACCATATGCGCTAAATAGCTCTTCAGTATCAAGATATATTGTTAATTTGTGAGTCCAACTACCTGTTGAATTTAAATCTGTTGATTCTGATATATCTTTTAAACCAGATATAATAACATACCCTTCTTTTATTTCGTTTAAACACGAAATAAAATATTCATCCCCACTTTTTGAGAGAATAAAACGAGAAAAAAGTTGTTTTACATCTTGACCATTGTCCGTTAAGATAAATTTTGTAAAGCTATTAATTATATCTTGATCACTAACTTGCAGGTTTGTGGAACTCCTGTAATATTCAATCAGGGCATCATAAACAAACTTATATCTTTTTGATTGCTCAGATAATTGAGTAGTGAATTGCTCAAGTTCAACCGTATTGGGCTTAGCTAAATATTCGCCATTCGAATTTGAAATCGACCCTCCAAGTCGACCTCGAATTACTGTCTTGAGAACACTTTCATACACATCTATACCGAAGCATTCGCGCAAATTATTACGAAGCGTTGTTATGTCAAAACTCCATAGATTCTTCTGATTTATAGTAGCCGTAACAAATCGGGCCAAAACAGAATATATGTCATTGCCGTTATTGTATAAATTTTGAAATACTGCAATTGATGCTATGATATTTCCTCTCATATGGATATGATATAAATAGGAGTCCTTTTTAGTGTTATTAACATTTTAAATTATTTTGCCCGCTCCAGTCTTTTATAACATTATCTAATTGCGTAGATATATTATTGAAAGGCCCCCCTAAATCCAAGGTGGCGATACTGAACCGATTCTTTCCTAAATAGCAAGAATAGTCTGGTGTTATATCTTCATCTGTTTTTGCGTATAGTAGTAATCCGGAGACACTGCCGCTATTATTAGTATCCAAGTTTTTTACATAAGCAAATATTTGGTATACATTGGCAGAATGTACACTTTTCTTGTCAAACCATCCGGACTGCATTATCTGTCCATAATATTTTGCGTCAATTACCAAGGTCTTATCTTTGTATCGAATAGTTACATCAGACTTCATCGTGGGCAAGAACGCGATATCTTCATCATTGGAATCCCACGGTATATGCGCAGCAGATACCTGGAGCATTGGATAATGCCGCTTGTAATATTCAAGAATGAATCGTTCATATAATCGATGCATCTTTTGGTCGTCAATAATATTTGCAACTTGCATATGGCCATTCTCATCTTCACATTGGAGCAAACCCGTAATTAAGAGATAGCAAATATTGACAAGCATCTTGTAAGATGCGTTATTCCTATCATATCTGATATCGCTCCACCTGATTGTTCTTGGATTAATATCTGATACATCATGAAAATAAAACGCATTTCTACGCAGACTTTTTTGAATATTTGGATCGACCTCTTTGGCGTGTGTAGCGATTGTTAAAGTAGCCTTAATAATCTGATTTAAGAAAATGTCTGGAACGAACAGTTCATGCTCGCAAACTAATCTATGAGTGACCGTATATTGACTCTTTATCGACTCTGCCAGATTTATTTTTCCTACTGGAGATCCTGTATTCTCGATGGTCGGAATATAGTCACTTCGAATTCCTTGTTTAATGAGTTGTGTTACACCCTTGTCAAGAATAGCTGAAAGAAGGTTGGTTGTATTCTCAAAACTTTCAGGAGATATATTCACGTAACCGCGTTCGCTTAATACACGGAATGCATAAGCGAGCATATGGTATATGTTTTTTATAGCAATCATTCTTTGCCCTTAAATACGGACATTAGCTCTGTTGTCCATCTTTCAACTTTTGAGGGCTCATCATACCAGTATTCCTCCAGCAGTGGGATGATTTCGTGTTTGACAATAGCTTTCAAGGTGTTATCTGTTGCATTGTCAACGCAAAAATAACTATGCCCAATTTTAAAGCCGTGACCAAGATTACTATCTTGTTCTATCTCGTGATTGAGTGATTTAAGCTTATCAATGAGAGCTCCGGCTTTAGGATTATTTATTTTCTCGATTTGACGTGAGAAGGAGTCTAACTCAAACGCAGGCTCCATGGTAAAAAAGCCAAAGCGTCTCCGCAATGCATAATCAAGCATGGCAAGACTGCGATCTGCTGTATTCATCATGCCAATAATGTAAACATTGTCGGGGACATGGAATGCCTCTTGTGTATATAGCAAAGTCGCCTTTTCGTTACGTTTAGTCGCTTCAATCAGCATCAAAAGTTCTCCAAAAATTCGGCTTAAATTACCACGGTTGATCTCATCGATAATAAAGAAATATAAACCATCTGTAGTCTCGGCTTTTTTGCAAAATTTATAGAATGGCCCATATTCGATCTTAAAACCTGTCTCGGTTGGCTTGTATCCGACAACAAAGTCTTCATATGAATAGCTTTGATGAAATTGAACAAATTCTATCTTGCTATCATCTTTTTGCTTGAGAAGCGAATAAGCCAAACGTTTGGCAATAAAACTTTTTCCAACCCCTGGTGCACCCTGAAGAATAATATTTTTTTTGCGCCCCAGGATCTCGACAATCTCATCGTATTTATCCTCTTCAATAAAAGCCTCTGCTAAAAAGTCCTCTTTGCTATATGGTTGCAATATTTCTAGTACTGGGCTTTCTGTGGCATAATTTTCACTAACGTCGGAGACCATGGCCTCAATTGATTCTTGAGGCGAATAAGCAATAGAGTGCCCTTGAGCCCCATACGGCACATCAACTTCCACGTACATAGTTGTCACGCCTTTTATTTGAGACATGACCTGCGGAGGCATTAGACGGCTTAAGTCTGAATCAATATCCGGATCCATGTCCAGCATAGCTCTCATTAATGCTATGGCTTTATGTTCTTCGACCTCGGATAATGCTTGATTGGGCTCCCAGTTTACAATTGGTGCTATCCCAATGATTCCAAAGGTATCTTTATAATGAACTAAATCTTTTCGTTTGATAGACTTCGAGAGAAGCAACTTTATGTCTACTTGAATTCTATAATTGCGTCCTTCATAGCCAACATCGTATGGTTGACGTGAAATTATTCCCATTCCCACCAGCCCGGGGTCCCAAGTAGGTCTATCTCCTCCAAGGACAATAAAAACGACCTGCCCAACTGTAAGGCTGTCTTTTAATACGTTGAGTCCACTAAATTCAATTGCAGATTCTCTGTTAAGAATTTTCTTAACGGTTTCTGCATCTTTAGTCTTAATACTAAAAAATAGCATTCGTGGCATATTTATTTTTGCCAAAATATCATCCACGATACGCCTATGCTCATCAAGTGGTATATCTCTGTATTTTTCATATGTTGTATATAGCTTGGGATATGACTTAGGGTCTTTTTGCCACCAACCTTTACGTCCATTATCATACAATGCGTCGTAATAGTCTTTGTAGTTTCTAAGGGTAGTAGCTTTTATCTCAAAAAAGAGTGCAACTTTTTCGATATTGGTAGAGAACGTTGTTTTGTAAAATAAATCGTCGCTACTTAATCGAGCATAATACATGCAGATCAAATTAATAGCGTCGTTTTTTTCGATAGCGTCCGTTGTGTCAATTCTCGCTTCCATTGCCCTCAATAGTATAATTATTAGACTAATACAAATATATGACTTTTTTTTAATACGAGAGGCTCTTTTCTGACTGTAAATTTTTCGTCAAAACATGTATTTTACTTATTTTTGTACAAACTTAATGGGAGTATTTCATGATATTTAGATTAGGAGAATTGTTTTGTGGGCCAGGCGGTATTGCTGTAGGGGCAAGCAATGCGATTATTGAGAATAAGGATTTTCGCATTGTTCATCAATGGGCAAATGATTATGATGCTAATACCTGCGATACATATAGGAAGAATATTTGTCCAGATGCTCCCGGTAGCGTATATCATGAGGATGTTCGGAAGCTCAATATGGATAAATTATCCGAGATTGATGCTTTGGCTTTTGGATTCCCTTGTAATGATTATAGCGTTGTTGGCGAGCAAAAGGGAATGGATGGCGTTTATGGACCATTATATTCATATGGGGTTAAGGCATTGAAAAAATTTAAGCCAATGTGGTTCTTGGCCGAGAATGTTGGCGGATTAAAAAATGCTAATGATGGTAAGGCTTTCTCAAAAATACTCACAGAATTAAGAGGGGCCGGATATGAGATAACGCCTCATTTATATAAGTTTGAAGAATATGGTATTCCTCAAGCCCGGCATCGAATCATCATAGTTGGTATACGAAAGGATATTCCTGTTACATTTCATGTACCTTCACCATCTCCCTATAAGGATATAGATAATTCATGTCGGACGGCTATAGAGCATCCTGCAATCGCAAAGGATGCACCCAACAATGAATTAACAAAACAGTCTCCTATTGTTGTTAAGCGGTTGCAACATATAAAGCCAGGACAGAACGCCTTTACTGCAGATTTGCCGAAAGAGCTTCAATTGAATGTTCAGGGAGCGAGAATCAGTCAGATATACAAGCGGCTTGATCCTTCAAAACCTGCATACACTGTAACAGGTAGTGGCGGCGGTGGCACCCATATTTATCATTGGTCGGAACCAAGAGCATTAACAAATAGAGAACGCGCCAGATTACAGACATTTCCCGACTCATTTGAATTTATCGGAAGTAAAGAAAGTGTTCGCAAGCAAATAGGAATGGCCGTGCCGTGTAGAGGGGCTCAAATTATCTTTGAAGCAATACTAAAATCGTTTGCGGGGATTGCTTATGAAAGTATAGAACCTAATATTTATGAGTAAAAAATTTGCACCATTTAATGAGTTATTGGTTCGAGAGATTCTTCTCGAACCAATAACGGTAGGTGCTAATAAACTCATAATAATATCTGGTTATGTAAGCCATAATATAGCCTCGTGGCACATAAAAAGGATTAGCGAGGAAAAGTTACCTGCTATCAACATCTCTTTAACGGTGGGTATGTGTCAGCAAGGGGGTATTAGCCAAGATATTCATGATGGCTTGAAGGCTCTTATGTCGTTTCATGATGACAGCTACTCTTCCTTTGATTGTAAGTATATCTATAAAGGAGTTCCGGTCCATTCAAAAATATATATCTGGTTGAAAGATGATAAGCCAATTAAGGCTTATTGTGGATCAGCAAATTATACATCGAAGGGATTTAGTTCCGCACAGCGAGAGTATGTAACTGAATGTGATCCATCGTCTGCATATAGCTATTATCTATCTCTTGAGGATGACTCTATAATTTGTAATCATGGAGAGATAGAGGAATATGTCCTTATCACCAAAAGTCAGCTGGACCAAGAAGAAGAAAATCATACGTTATCATCAAGAGAGCACAAAACCTTGTCTTTATTAACAAGGGACGGAGTTGTTGGTCATGGTTCTGGACTAAATTGGGGGCATCGTAGAAATGGAACTAAGCGAGAGCCTAATCAGGCGTATATTCCAGTCCCGGCAGATGTCGCACGATCTGGATTTTTCCCGTTGAACAAGACCCATTTCTCTGTAATGACTGATGATCATAAACAACTAATATTAAGAATAGAACAAGCTGGAGATAAGGCCTTGACAACGCCATTAAATAATTCTTTATTAGGGGAATATTTTCGCAATAGAATTGGTGTCGCGAATGGAGCATTTATAACCAAGAATGATTTAGAGCGGTATGGTCGAACAGATGTAACATTTTATAAAATAGATGACGAGCAATTTTATATGGACTTCTCTGTAAAGTAGGATTGATTTTTTAGATAATATCTGCAAACTATAACTTTTATTACGTGCAATCCCATCCTGTATATCAGAGTGGGATTGTTTTTATCTACTTACATAAACTACAGCCTATGAAAAAATTACATGATTGCCGTTTTATGCAAGCGGTTGTGAGCAAAGATCTGCAAGGGATGAGTTTGTCCGAGCTCGATGGTGCTTTCGTTACATTCCAGACTTTATTGCGGGAGTTTACCACAAGTGGGGTCGGCTACCTGGAGATTGACTTCCAGTTGCACGATTTGCATACACAGCTCTCTTTGGCCCTGCGCAAAAAAAAATGAAACGTTGCGTTCATTGATCCATCGTTGCCGCACCAACATCACCACTCTGATAGACCAGAACGAGAAGCGGCTCACCTTCCCGGAACTCTTCACCCCTGTCCTGCCAGGTGAAAAATCTCCTTTTCACTGGAATCTTGATAAATTTACCAAACGCGACCTGCTTGAACTTCTCACAGCATTGTGCCGTGCAGAGGCTATTGTTGATGATCGAGGCAAACCTGCGGCCTATGCCCGCGTAGTATCATCTGTAGCCGAGAGACTGCATCTTTCCATTTCAGAATCGAGTGCCTATAACGAGCGGGATACTATTCTCAACATCAAACGTAATCCTGCGGCCTTTATCTCGCACCTTGTGACTTGCCTGACTGGGAGTCTTAAAATTTAGTTGCTGATTTACAGAGATGTGAGAACTTTATTGCAGGGAGTTCAGCCTGGACTCCCTGCACTTTCTGTTTTTATTGTTCGGAATTTTGTTCCGGGAATAAAACAGCGATGCTATGAAGTATATTGATATCCTCAATAAGATTCAGACGGAGTTGCTGTCGTTGCAAAGTAGCCTGAATGAACTCCGTTGTATGGACGGTTCTTCTACTTGTGATGTCTACATCACGCGGCAGGAGGCCGCCGATATGTTGGGCAAGGGCCTTCGGCAACTTGATAGGGACTGTATCAAGTACAACATCGAGCGCAAGAGGTGTAATAACGGCATTCGTATCAGCAAGCGCGATATCATGCGACATATGGGGTACGCCCTGGAGCCGGGTGAATCTTCCGTGGAATCCGTGACGGGTGATAATGCCACAGAATTCGACCGTATACTGCGCCAGTATAACCGGTTGAAGCGATGAACTATCTGACGGAAATAAAACTCTTCTACGATTGGTTGGAGGCCAATCCGCTTCCAGCCTCGGCCATTTCGTTGTGGCATGCTCTGATGTCCATCTCCAATCGAAGTGGCTGGCGTCCGGCTATGAAAGTTCCCTATTCTCTATTGGAACTTCGCACCGGATTGTCTCGTACCACAATCTACCGTGAGAGAGAGCGGTTGCGCAAAATGGGGCGTATAGCCTTTCGGTCTCACGGGGGCAATACTTGCTGTACCTATCGGCTCATTGCATTGGAGAGTCCTCCTGTATTTCAAATTGAAACGGACTCTGCAACACAATCTGCAACACAGTTTGCAATACAATGTGAAACACAGCAGGGTACAAATGGGGATTTTGTGTTGCAGACTGCGTTTCAAAATGAACACATATATAAACTAAACAGAGATATTATAAAAGAAAAAATCAAGAAAAAAGAAAAGCTGACAGCTACGTCGCAAGAGAGAAAAAGTTGCGCCAAAAAGAGAGAAGGCCAACGATTCAATCAGGGGCAGTTCCTGGATTCTCTTGATGAGCCGTGGCGTGCGGTGCTGGCGACCTGGTTTGAATACAAGCGACTGCGGCATGAGAGCTATCGGAGTGAGATGGGCGCAAAAAAATGCCTCACTCTGCTTCGTCGGCTCTCGGAGGATGATGCCGTTCTTGCGTCCGCCATTGTCGATCAAAGTATGGCGAATAACTGGGCCGGATTGTTCTCGTTGCGTCATACGACACAACAATGCGGCCGACAATACGGACAACGTATCGGGCAGATTATGCAGAGCAAGGATGAGCAACGGCGACAACATTACATCGACAAACTGCGAGATGCAGGCAAAACGGATACTGAAACCAATCGATAGATATTATGGCAAACAACATTACTCAACTGATTTCGCAGATGACCCGCGAGGGCGTGCTCGATCATCGCGAAATATGGTCGTGGTCTTGGGGAGACAGGGCGACCTGCAATCAACTTTTTCGGGCAATTTTCCGCTCCGTGGACTCCACTTTCGAGCAATATCACCATTTGCCCGAGTATGAAGATATTATTGCGTGGATGATCTCTACGCAGGATAAAGGCCTGCTTCTGATGGGCGATTGCGGACGGGGCAAGAGCGTAATTCTGAACGGGGTTCTCCCGGTACTGTTCCGTATGAAGAACCGCGTATTGCAGCCCGTCCATGCGCAGGATATGGGCAGGGAGATTCCCGATCAGCAAACGTTTCGCAGCCACCGGCCGTGGCTTTACATTGATCGGTTGTTGCATTCATCGTTTCCGGCTATCGATGAGTTGGGTGTCGAGCCGATGCTCAATGATTATGGCGAACGATATGAGGGTTTCAATCTGGTGCTTAATGCGGCCGAGCGCTATCATCGTCCGGTCTTTATCACTACGAACCTCTGTGAAGAACAGATTTACAACCGCTATGGCGAGCGCACGATGGATCGCCTGGCGCATCTGTGTCGAAGTGTCCATTTCAGCGGCGAGAGCCTGCGTAAATGATCAGTATGTTATGAATGAGATATCCATCCAAATCGTGTCCCTCTGCTACAATTATGCGCAGAGCCGATTCCAGACCATCATTCCGCCATCCACGGATACACCATTGGGCTATGAACTTATCGCGGAGCAGATTGACAGGCGCGATGCCGAGATTTTTCTGCAACGTCTGCACCGCAAGTATGTGCGCGGACGAAAGAGCGGACGCTATCCTGCGGCAAGTATTGTTCGCCTGGAGCTACAACTGTTCATCGAACTGAAGGACTATAAACAACGCCTGGTATGAAAGAGTATCGAGTAATCTTCTGCTTGACCAATGGCAAGCGCAAATATGCCACACACAATGGCGAGATCCTGTTATGGGATGACTACGATCTACTTGCCCTGCGCCGTAACCTTCTGGATTATGAGCAGTTCGCTTTTACGGACGACTTTGCCTATTTCGATTTTTCGGCAGAGGCATTGCGAGAGCGTTTCCCCGAAGCTGGAATTCTGCGGGTGAAAGGCTTCCGCACGGAAGATCCGTCATTACCTGTTAACCACGATATAATACGCTGATGCCACGTTTGAAACGAAACACGCCACGGCCGGGGCTTCCCCTGCGAAAGCCTTATGAGGGATATCGCCATCACAATACGTCCTTCTATCAATCTGTAGCATGGCGGAAGCTACGTCTTGTGCAGTTGCAGAAACACCCGCTTTGCGAGGAGTGTCTGCGTCAGGGACGTCACACCCCGGCACAGATGGTCGACCACATCATTCCGATCAATAAGGGCGGTGCTCCGCTGGATATTGAGAATCTGCAATCGTTATGCAACAGATGTCACAGCCGTAAATCGGCACGGGATAAATAGTTATTAACCATTAAATTGTATCGCCTATGAAGTAAATCTTTCCGGAGGAGTGCGGATGGTGGTTTGCAATCAGTCCTTAATGGCATGTGGCATCTGCATTCCTCCCATTTTTACATCAGGCAAAGAAGATGAGAACAACGCTATCGTTAAATCAAATCATCGAAGAGTGGATCGCCTCGCTCGATGGTCTTCCTTCAACGCAGACCGACTATCGCCGTAAAATACGGCTGTGGTTCCGGTGGCTTGTTGCACAGGGTAAGGATCCCCGGGAGCCGAGACGTGATGATATCCTCGCTTTCAGGCAACAGTTGCTTTATGAGGGCAAGAGCCGTTACACGTATTTCAGCTACATCACAGTTGTGCGGCTCTTCTATCGCTACTGTGCCAAGCGGCATTATTGCGAAGATATCGGAGAGGGCATTCGTTCAAGCATCCGTTCGCGCGAACACTACAAGTACCCGCTCTCGGCATTTCAGGCGCAACAACTCCTGAAGAGCATCTCCACTGAGAGTATCGTGGGCAAGCGCGACAAACTCATCGTCGCACTGATGCTCCTGAATGGCCTGCGGTCGTGTGAGGTGTGCCGGATCAATATTGAAGACGTTGCACGTGACGGAGATCGCACATTGCTTCGCATACAGCGCAAGGGTCACCTTGACAAACATGATGTGGTAGCACTCCCCGAATTCACCGCAGCACTCTATGAGGAGTACCTTGCCGAACGGGAGTTTCGATGGGGAGATGCTTTGATTGTCAATCACTGCAAAGGTCGGAGTTCAACACGTCTTACTACGCAGTCCATCTCGCACCTGGTAAAGCAACGTTTGCGAGCCATTGGCATCAATGATCCGAAGATAACGGCCCATTCGCTTCGTCATACTTGCGGAAGCCTGCTCGTTGAGAGCGGCATGGATATCGAGCTTATCAGGGATCTGCTCGGACATACCTCCTCGGCGACCACACGCATCTATATCGATATGGCGCAGAAGCGTCGTCTGCTGGATCAGAACCCCAGCCGGATAATCGAAGCAATGGTAACCAAAACCCCGGGAACATTAAAGAGTTGATAACCAGTTTAATGAAGGTGTGATTAATTGCAGTGTTAAGGATTTGAATGACAAAGTGTTTGCATTTTGGGAATGAACCACCAAAATCGCCGTAACTCTTTGATAAAGCATCGCGGAAATGGTGCAATTAACTACACATCGTGTATGGGGATAGGGGGGCATATTCCTTCACACCCTGCCAAACCCAATCGCGCCCCAAGTCGAGAAGACGCGCGTGCAAAATTGATAAAAAAGAAAACCGCCCGAAGGCGGAAACAATTAATGTTTTTTGAATCACTCCTTGATCTGAGCCTTGGCGGCATCAAAGAGTTGCCATAACGCTCAGCTTACAAAAGTGATTAGAATGAAGTTTATTATCTCCATAGTAATCAGATTTTTTAGATTTAAAGTCTAAAAAGACTATCTTTTGATATTGAGGGAAAGGCAATGCAAAGATATAGCATTTTATGAAAGGACGCAAAAAAATACCTGATGCCTTGAAATCCCTGCGGGGAACAGACCAGCCATGCCGGATGAGTAACAGCGTGGCGATTCCACCGACCACTGCGGTTGTGGTTCTGCCACGTACAGGGTTAAAGGGCACCGCGAAGAAGATATTTGCCGTTGTTGCCACGGAACTTATCCACAAAGGCCTGCTGGATGTTACAGGTGTGGATCTGGTCGTGGCGTATGCCCGCGAGATGGCGTTGTATCACGACTTGATGCGCGATGTCGAGCGCGAGGGTGCAACCGTCGAGGTAGAGACCAAGAACGGCTCGGCAACCATCATCAACCCCAAGCGCAAGGCTGCCGAGGGCGCATTGGCTGCAGCCCGGTCGCTGGCTACGGAGTTCGGAATGACTCCATCGAGTCGTAATCGTGTCGCAGCACTTCTCGCGAACAACACCCCCAAGAATGACTTTGCGGAATTTGAAGAGATAACAGTGACAGGAGATGAGTAAAGAGAAGCAGAAACTACATCTGGCCGAGGAGTACGCCCGGAGGGTACGTTCAGGAGAGATTCTGGCGTGTGAATATGTTCGTTTGGCTGTCGGTCGATATTACCGCGACCTGGATATGGCTCTCGACAGAGGTTGGTTTTTTGATCGCAGAGAAGCGATTCGTGCCATCCACTTCATCGAATGCCTGAAGCATACCAAAGGCAAGTGGGCCGGTAGCCGTTTTCGTCTTGAGCCGTGGCAACAATTTGTGGTGTGGAATATTTTTGGCTGGAAACATGCCGATGGGACACGCCGTTTCCGTTACACCTATATTGAGATTGCCCGCAAGAACGGCAAGACCGCTCTTGCGGCAGGCATCGCCCTCTATATGCTCTTTGCCGATGGGGAGTCGCGTCCGGAGGTCTATTCCGCTGCGACGATCAAAGACCAGGCGAAGATCTGCTTCTCGGATGCCGTGGCTATTGTCAAGGCTACCGATTTGAAGAACTACCTCACACCTTTTCGCAACTCGATCGTCTACGACCTGAAAGGAGGCACGATGAAACCGCTCTCTTCGGATTACGGCACGCACGATGGCTTGAATCCGAGTTGTGCCATTATCGATGAGTTCCATGCACATAAGGATTCGGGAATGTTCGATGTCCTCAAGTCTGCTTTTGGAGCTCGCCGCCAGCCGTTGATGTTTATCATTACCACGGCAGGTTTCAACAAAGCGGGGGCTTGCTATGCCTATCGGGATAATGTCATCAAGGTGTTGCGTGGAGTGAACGAGGACGACTCGCTCTTCGGTATCATCTATACCCAGGACTCAAAAGAGGAGTGGGACGACCCGAAGATGTGGAGCAAGTCCAATCCCAATCTCGGGGTGTCGCTCTCTTCAGACTACCTTGCCGATCAGGTCAAGGATGCGAAGAATCGCCCCGAAGCCGTACGCAATGTGCTGACCAAGAACTTCAACCTGTGGGTAGATGCCGAGCGGACATGGATTCTGGACGAGAAGTGGATGGAATGCATCGGCACGACTCCTCGCGAGGAGTTGAAGGGCTGTGCCTGCTGGGGAGGCCTCGACCTCTCGAACGTCTCGGACATTACGGCTTACGTTCTGTTGTTTCACGAAAACGACCACTTCCAGCTGTTGCCATACTTTTGGATTCCGGAGGAGAAGATGCAGGAGAAGATCCGCAAGGAGAACATCAACTATGAGCGATGGGTGGCCGAGGGATACGTCACTGTTACACCGGGGAATGTCATCGACTACGATTTTGTCAAGGCGGATATCCTGCGTATTGTTGCGGACTACGATTTGCAGGCTTCAGCGTATGACCGATGGAACTCCTCGCAGACAATTATCGATCTGCAGAACGAAGGTATGGTGTGTAACCCGTTCGGGCAGGGTTACGGCTCAATGTCTGCTCCCACAAAAGAGTTTGAGAAGATGGTTCTCACGGGGAAGATCGAACATTTCGGCAATCCGGTGTTGCGATGGATGCTCGCTTCGACCGTAGTGATGACCGATCCGGCCGGCAATATCAAACCCGACAAGGCCAAGTCAATGCAGAAGATCGATGGTATCGTAGCTTCGATTATGGCTTTGGGGGAGTGGATGACAGCTCAGGCTTCCGAAGACGAAAATCCCTATAATCAACGCGGGTTGTTGCAACTATGAGTCGTCGAAGGAGAAATACTGCACACCAGCTGGCTCTGCGGGCCGATATGGAGCAACGGCTTGAAAGTCTTGCTCCTCTCTCGTCGGAACACCGAGAACTGCTCTCTACCGATGGTTTTATCCGGTATTATCGCCGAATGTGTGATCTCTATCCAACGCAGGTCGAGGCGTATGAACGTTTGGAAGAGTACTATCAAAACATCTTCGGCTCACGCCGCTATGCCGATATCCGTTCGTTGCACCTGGCAATCAGCCGTCGTCGGCGCAAGGAATTCTTATAACTGAACATTGTTCATCTGTTAAAGCCAGTAGTCGCTTTATGTTTGCATCGTACATAGATGCAAATAACGGTGTCAAGCTGGCTTTCATATCTCTTCTCTCGCACGCGCTCCGCCAGGAGCCGGAGGGAGAGCCGCGTATCGTCTTCAGAGTTTGAACAGGCGGTCAATGCGGCTCTCCTCTCCGACACCGTTTCCGACAATACGGCGCAACGTTACATATCCGAGGAGGGCTCGCTCAATCTTTCGGCCGTGTGGGCTTGTGTGCGCATCCTTTCCGAAACCGTGGGAACATTGCCCGTTCATCTCTACCAACGTACGTCACAAGGTCGCGAGAAGGCGTATTCACATCCCGCTCATCTTCTGCTTCAGCGTCCCAATTCGTATACCGGTCGTTTCGCATTGATGCACCATCTGATGGTGTCGTGTACATTGTGGGGCAATGGGTATGCTCGCATCTATCGCGATAAATTCTACCGTCCCGTGCGCCTGCAACTACAGCACCCGGCCGAGATCGAGCCTCTTCTGAGTGCCGATGATGTGCTTTATTACCGCACTTCTTCGGGAGAAATGCTCTCTTCGGATGATGTTATCCACCTGCGGGGACTCTCGACCAACGGCTATAAAGGTAAGAGCCCCATTGCCGTACATCGTGACAACCTCTATCTTTCGCAGGCAGCGCAGGAGTACGGTGAACGCTTCTTCAATCAGGGAGGCAATATGTCGGGCGTGTTCAAGTACCCTTCGACCTTGAAACCGGAAGCATACCAGCGACTCAAGCGTGACCTCATAGCCCAAAGCTCGGGACTGCACAATTCGCATGTCCCGTTGCTCCTGGAGGGAGGTATGACCTATGAGCGGATCTCCATTCCACCCGAAGATGCGCAGTTCATTGCTACGCGCAAGTTTCAGAAGACAGAGATCGCTACCATCTATGGAGTGCCACCGCATATGATTGCCGATCTGGAGCGCGCTACGAACAACAACATCGAGCATCAGGGAATGGAATTCGTCCAATACTGCCTGATGCCCTATCTTGTACGTCTGGAGGAGGAGTTCAACCGCAAGTTGTTGCGCGAAGATGAAGCCGGGTCGTTTTATTTCCTCTTTGGCTTGAACGGTCTGTTGCGGGGAGATGCCAAAACACGGTCGGAGTTCTACAAAAACATGAATATGGTGGGTGCGATGTCTGCCAATGAGATCCGCTCGCTTGAAGATATGAATACTTACGATGGAGGTGATGAGTACTTTGTGCAGGCGAATATGCAGCCGGTGCGCACGGCATTGGCATTATCCTCCGGAGAGCAGAATCAAGGAAAAACAGATACCGATAATGACACAGATAAAGGAAATAAGGCCGAATGAGCCTGTGGAGGTGCGTTGTGCACTCTCTGATGTGCGCATCGAGCAACGCAGTGAACCGGTTGCCGGCCGAACGATTGTCGGCTATGCCGTCAAGTTTGAGTGCTGGAGTGAGCCGATTATGGGGTGGTTCCGAGAGCGTATAGCACGTGAGGCCTTTTCGGGATGTGATATCAGCGATGTGGTGATGTGTTACAATCACAATGCAGAGAGTATCCTGGCCCGCACCTCCAGCGGTACACTCACCCTCTCTACGGATGAGGTAGGCCTGCGGTTCTCGTTTGAAGCTCCCAACACCTCTCTGGGCAATGATATGGTGGAGTTGGTGCAACGTGGTGACATTGCCAGATGCTCCTTCAAATTTACGGTCGATGCGGATGAGTGGCGATACGCAGACAAGGAGAATGGGCTGGAATATGATGAACGGACAGTGCGCCATATCTCCAAACTTTACGATGTATCGCTTGTAGTCTATCCGGCCTATCTCGATACGGAGGCGAGTCTTCGTCACCTTGAGGAGCGTAAGGCCCAATGGCAACGTTGTGCGTCCTCCGCGAAGTACGATTCTGTAAGCCGCGAACGGCTGACCATGCAACTTAAACTCAAAAACTGAAATATGGGAAAACTCAAACAACTCAAGGAACAGCGCGCCACAATCTTTTCGCAGATTGATGAGTTGCGCAAGGCAACCGATGGCCGGGAGATGAACGCAGAGGAGCGTCAGAGGTGGGATGCCCTTATTGCGGACTATGATCGTGCGGACCAGGCTGTCGAGACGGAAGAGCGGTTCGTCGATATCGAACGCAGGCAGGTCGAAGCACACCATCATCGTGTCCAGGGTACAACCAATGATCAGAAAGAGGCAGAGTATCGGTCGGCTTTCTCTGACTACCTGTTGCACGGTGTGACGGGTATCTCGGCCGAGAGTCGTACTGCCATTGAAGCTCGAGCCGGGATCTCCGGACTCTCGGGCGGTGTCATTATTCCCCGGAGCCTGGCCTCTTCCATTGAGGTTGCCCTGAAAAGCTATGGAGGTATGTTCGAAGCCGGCCAGATCTTCACGACCTCCAAGGGTGATGACCTGACCCTGCCGACCATTGATGACACGTCTGCCAAGGCGACCATCGTTGCCGAGTACCAGCAGTCTACGAAACGTGCGCCCTCCTTTGGTTCGGTACTCTTGAAGGCTCACACCTACCGCACGCCAATCATCCCGGTATCGTTGGAGTTGCTGCAAGACTCCGCCTTTGATCTGGACTCGCTTCTCAGCGGTCTTCTTGCCGAGTCATTCGGGCGTGGTATCAACGAGCATCTGACCACCGGGTCCGGCTCATCGCAACCCAAGGGAATCGTCACGGCCGCCACGGAGTGTACAACAAAAGCCGCCGCAACCTCCATCACGCTCGACAACCTTATCGACCTTATGCGGTCGGTGGATGCGGCATATGCGCAAAAAGGGAAATTCATGCTCAACCGCAATACGCTGTGGGAGCTCGCAAAAGTCAAGGATAACAACGGCAACTACATCTGGCAGGAAGGAGCCAGGGAGGGAACACCGGCCATGCTGTTCGGCAAGAGTTACATCCTGAACGATGATGTGGCCGACATCGGAGCAGGTGCCGCCTCGGTACTCTTCGGAGACTTTTCGAAGTACAAGATTCGTATGGTGCAGAACTTCAAGGTTGTGCGGCTGAATGAGTTGCTGGCGGAATACCTCTCCATCGGGCTGTTTGGGTTTGCCCGCGTAGACGGCACCTTACTCGATGCGGGTACACACCCTGTCAAAAAACTTATTCACGCTACGGCCTAATCAGCGGAGTTATGTCAGTTCCCGTGTCATTGGAACTTGCCAAGGCGCACCTGCGCATCGGAGACGATGAGTCGATGGATCGGCTTGTCGAGGAGTATCTGGAGATGGCTTTCGCCATAGCCGAGGATTATACGAATCGGAAACTCACGCAGGAGTTTTCTGCTGAAAGTCTCCCTGCTTCCATCCGAGCGGCCGTTCTTCTGACATTGGGAACTCTTTTCGATAATGAGAGCGATGTGCTGGTAGGACGTTCTGCAACCACGTTGCCGCTTACGGCCGAGAAACTGTTGCAACCCTGGCGTGTACACCCTTATTCCTCGGATAAAGATGTTTGATACGCGCATTGAAATCCTGGAATATCGTCAGATGCGCGATGAATACAACGATCGCACTCAGGAGCTGATGCGTGTCGCCGTATGCTATGCACAGAGGACAGAATCCGGAGGCCGTGAGAACCTTTATGCAGGCCGTATAGTGCATGAGAACGAGGTGGTCTACACCATTCGTTATCGGGAGGGACTGCGTGCGGGTATGATTGTAAACGATGGAGGAGCACAACATCGGATAACATCCATACACGCGGAGGGTCGTCGTTGGCGGTTGCATCTGAAAACAATGAAGAGTGATGCTGAAAGTTAAAGTCGAGGGTTATGCCGAAGCCAAACGTATTCTGGACGAACTGCCCAATACAATGCAGAAAAGCATGTTGTTGGCGGCTTTGCGAACCTCTGCACGACCGATGCTTCAGACGGCCAAAAACAGAGTTCCGGTGCGTAGCGGCAGGTTGCGCAAGCAACTACGCATCGTACGTTTCAAGGACAGATCAGCCCCCAAGTCAGAAGTAGATATTGCCGTAAAACCAGTATTTGAGCGCACAAAAAAGAAGGGTGCGGTAAATCAGTACTACGGCAAATTCATCCACGAAGGAACTGCAGATCCCCGCATACCCCGCAAGAAAGGGAAGCATCTGCTGGTCTTCACTAACGAGCAGGGTGAGAAGGCCTTTGTCCGAAGTGTGAAAGGCATCAAGCCCACACCTTACCTGGAGCAGGCCTATACGGCGAACTCACAACGTCTGATTGTTTCGTTTGGCGATAACCTCGCACGGGCAGTCGAGAAGTTTATCAATAAGAACTTCAAACGGGTTGTCAAATGACGGATTTCAAAATCGAGATACTCCACTTGTTGGAGACGGCTCTGCCGGAGATGGAACAACGTATCCAGGCCGGAGCGGTGGATGAACGTACAGCCACGCCCTTTGCCGTCTATACCGTGCCGGAGGAGACACCCGTGCGTACGCTATCGGGGATTGCGGGTTATGTAACCACATTTGAGATTACCTTCTACGACAATCGTTACGCTTCGGTTGAGCAGTTGCGACATCGTGCCATTGCAGCACTGGAAGGCGCGAAGATAGATGGCAAATATTGTCGCTATAAGTCCAGCAGTACGGAGTATTTCCCTGACTGCGATTTACACAGTGTAACGCTCCTTTTCAGAATTGTATAAACCAATAAAAACAATAGAATTATGCCGGAATCTACATCCAAACGGGTAGTACAGGGAGAGGATATCATTATCCTCATTGACGATAAGCCTACGCTACACGCCACAACTCATTCGTTGAAAGTCGATCTTGAGCTCAAAGATCTCCGTACCAAGGATACCAAGGGGAAAGAAAAGTACCCTGGCGACATCACCTGGTCAGTAGACGGGGATGGGTTGGTGGTCATCGACCCTACAATCGCTACATCGCACACATCGGAGGATGTCCTTGCGCTGGTGCTCGCCAAGAAACTCGTCAAGGTCGTGCTCAAATCGCCTGTATCGGGCCTGACGAAGACCTACTCGGGAGAGGGATATATCACCTCTTTTTCTCTCTCAACTCCCGCCGGGGACAATTCGACCTACAACTTCTCACTCTCGGGCAGCGGGGATCTGACCCCGGCCACCAATAGCGAACAGGAATGAAAGAGATCCTTATCAAAGGTGTTGCAACACCAGTAAATTTCTCGTTGCGGGTGATTAACAATTTCGCTCGCAAATATGGTATGGAGTTCCAGTCCGCAATGGAGGGTGGGAACAATATGGGGTTTGCCTTGCTCGATCATCTGGCTTCGCTTACAATGGAGGCCTTGAACGAGGGCGCACGCCGTTCTGGACTCACCACGCGATATACGGAAGATGAGGTTTGGGATATGCTGGATGATGAACCCGCACTCATCCCGAGACTCTATGAGCTCTTTGCGGAGAGCATAACCCCCTTGACCGACCGATTGGGAGATATTCTCCCGGCGGAACAGTGAAGAGGTGAAGAGTCCCATCCTGCGACCTATGAGCGATGGTACGCCATAGGAGTCGGACAAATGGGACTGCATCCCGATGTATTCGAATCCTTGACACCGGCTGAGTTTTCATATGCCTGGTTGGGCTGGGCCAAACGGGAACGCGATCGCGAGCGTCAGGACTGGGAGCGAGAGCGGTGGTCGGTGTGGGTACTGACGAGTATCCAGCTGGAGCGCAAAGACCGGAAACCGATGGTGGAGATGTTCCCGATGCCATGGGATAATGTCCCCTCCAACAATATGATGACTCTTAAAGAGCGGCAGAAACGAGTAAAGCAGATGATGCAATGTGTGAAAAAATAATCCTTATTCTTGCGATTGTTCTAATGTCCGGGTGTTCGCCCCTGCGCAATGTGCAGACGCACCAGCATACAGCAATGGAAATCTCGGACTCGACTCTTGTGCGTCTTATCTATGAGCAGATGGAACATATGACGGCAACGCTCCATCAGACGCTCATCGAATATTCGGACTTTCCACGACCGCAGTTGCCGCCCACCGATACGCTTGTTGCCAAAGACCTGATGCCCGAAGTGTCGGTATCGCATCCGACCCCCAGGCGCATTATTCACACCAAGATTGAAACTGCTCTTGATCGAACGACCCATACGGACAGCATTTCGCGAAGCCGTATCAATACAGCAGCGCGTAGCGAGGAGCAGTCGCAAGTCGATGAGAGCCCCAACACTGCAGGGATGCTTTGGCTTAAGTGGCTTGCAGTTTCACTTGTGGCGTTGTTGCTGTTACTGTTAATCCTGAAATTGAAGTTTTAGATGAAGACTCCCATATCTTACTATGGAGGGAAGCAGACTCTCCTGAAGCATATTCTGCCGCTTATTCCCGACCACTCGTTATATACCGAGGCCTTTTGTGGCGGATGTGCCGTGCTCTTTGCCAAGTCTCCGGCAGACTGTGAAGTGATCAATGACACCAACACCGAGTTGGTGAATTTTTACCGTGTGGCGCAACAGAAGTATGCGGCACTCAAAGAGATGATCGATTCTACGCTTCATAGCCGCGAAATCCATGCACACGCCAAACACATCAATCAACATCCGATGTTCTTCACGCCCGTGGAACGGGCCTGGGCCGTATGGGTATGTTCGAAGTTGGGTTTTGCAAGTATGCTTGACGGTACATTCGGATACGACCGAACCGGCACGACCTCACAGAAATTGCGCAATGCCAAAGATGCCTTTACCGAGGAGTTGTGTTCGCGCCTGGAGAATGTGACCGTTGAATGCGAGGATGGCACGAATCTTATCCGCCGTTATGATTGCGATCGGGCATTCCATTTTGTCGATCCTCCCTATGTGGGAAGTGATTGCGGGCATTACAATGGCACGTTCAACGAGGAGGATTTTCAACATTTGCTCGATACGCTTGCAAAGGTCAAGGGAAAGTTTATGCTGACGATGTTCCCTCATCGGCTCATTGAGCAGTATGTCCGGGAATGCGGTTGGCATATCCACCGTATCGAGCGAACCATTACTGCATCGAAAGTCTCGCGTCGCCGTCAGGAGGAGTGGATAACAACAAACTATTAAATGAAAAGAGCCTAGCTAACTGTTTTACTTGTTAACTAGGCTCATTCAATACTATTTAAGTGTAACAGGATTTAGCCAGGAATCGTCAGGTTTTGCAACTAACCTTGCATCTTGATAACCAGTCTCTAAATCCAAAATAGTTCGAGCTATGTACATCTTATTTTCTGTATCGGTCTGAAGAACTAATGCGAAATCAGGGTATGCGTTATATGTTCCCTCCAAAAATATCGGCATCAGAAAAGAGATGCGATTGACTTTGGGGTAATATATTGGCACGATATATTTATAGTTGCGCTGGGCAATAGCTACAGCATATTCGATCGCATCATATAGCTTTCTTGCCAGCAAACATGAATCTTTCGTTCTTGTATGTGCGGGGAATCTATCTATGCGCTCTTCTATAATATGTGTAAGCGTACTATAATTTTTATCGATCTTCCAAGATGGATTAAAAATAACTTCGTTCACCTCCTCAAAAAATTTAGGTGGCAGAGGCTTAATATCCTCCGGGAAACCATACTTTTTGAAATCGCGATAACTCTCCTCAGCAGTTCTTCGAGGATACATATACACCTCCAGATCTTCGGCTTCTTGAACCTCTGCAATAATGTAAATTGCATGGAAGAATTTGTCAAGAAGATTTGTGTTAAAGATAATATGTTTACCGTCTGCACTCTTTATAACCTTCCCCTCTTTGTTGAGTTTAACAAAGATAGTCTCTAAATAGCTTTTGAGAATAGGATGATTGATCGCAGACGGTTTGTTCTTATATCGCCAGCTTTCTGGTATGGCAGCTTTGGCGATATCATCAAGGAATGCTTGGCAATCATCAATACTATCAAAGTAGAAATCACCCATTTTGAAAAGACGAGATGTTTTCTCCTTTAATCGAGCATAAGCTCTTAACTCTTGTTCAGTTGCCCAAAATACGCCTTCGAAACCTGATTCGTCATTCTTGCGTTCAAACCATCCGAAAATGAATTTACCATCAAGCTTATATCCCGTATTGAAGCCTTTGAAGCAAACTTTACTTTCAGGAATATTCCTTCCGGCTGCATCCTTAGGATACCCATGACGATTGAGCAAAACAACTTCTGCAGAGTTCGCTCTTTCTTTTAATTCTTGAGAAGTGGGTTCTTGGTCGGTGTCACTTAATTTTTCTAGTAGCTCTTTGATGTAGACACCATTCTTGAGATTAGCTACATAGCCGAATCGAAAAAGACCATCGGGGGGTCTTGGTGGGAGTTTTCATTATCTCCATAATAATACTGTTCTCGCACCTCTAATTTATCATAGGTTTCCAATCTTGCGCGGGCGCGAAAACTGAAATTAACGCAAGTGAAACCCTCAAAGTGGCGGTAATAAATGCCACTGTATTTTCAATCCAAACGATGACCTTTTCACTATTGTCGGTCATTCATTGCGAAGGTATGCAAACTTTTATAAGAAACAAAAAAATAATGACTGAAAAATTCGAATCAAGTGCAGATTAACTTGCGTGTTCCAAAATGTGTAGTTATGTTCGCTGTGTAATAATTTATTAAAATATAGCGAGTTATGAATTGCGGTAAAGCATGCCTAAATCGTCAGATCGACCGCCTTGAGGCCGAGTTCGAAAGGAATCGTGAGGAGATGACCTCCCTGCGTGCCAGGATGCAAAGTTGCACAAGACGTTATGATGAACTTCTTGCGGCCAACAAAAGGATTAATGATGAGATTCGCGCCGCGCTTGCGGAGCTATGGAAATGTGAAGACAGAAACCAATAACATATGGCAAAGAGCGAAAACATTAAGATTGGTGACCGCATCCGGATCATCCATCTTGAAGGTGAGGACGACCGCTATGATGGTCGTGAGGGAGTCGTTGAGATGATCGATTCCCTCGGACAACTGCACGGGACATGGGGCGGGCTGGCTGTCATTCCTGAAGCAGACTCCTGGGTACGGATAGGGTGATATTTGTTGTTCCCTCCCGCAACCGAGACTGGCAACAGGTCTCGGTTTTTTTATAGGTGAACAGTGTTCGTCTGTCAGTAGGCCATGAACAGCTACTTTTACCTCCAAACGGAGATGTATGGCAGACTTTGGCTTGAAATACTATGCCGAGATGCGAAGCAAGCATTTCGGGGTGTTGTGGCGCGTAGAGATTGCCGAGCGTGGCTATACGGCATCTACTGAGGAGATGACATTCGATGGAGATGATCCGTTGAAGATCACTTGGGAGAAACGGGGAGATGAGTTCTATGCCCCGATCAAGGCTTCGGAGGCAAGTATCAATATTCTCTGCACACAGAATTTTCACTATCTCTCATTGTTTACTTCCGATCCGCGGCAATTTCGTGTATCGGTCTATCGTGGTGGCGCACTCTATTGGCGAGGCTTCGTCACTGCCGATCTCTATTCGGAGAGTTTTACAGCCCCTCCCTATACGGTTACGATCAAGGCAGTCGATGGTTTCAATCTCCTGTCAAGTTATCTCTTCTACGATCTGATGACGATCGGTGTATCGGGCCGGAAATCGTTGTTTGAGTTGATGTCTCGTAGCCTGGAGCTGATGGAGTTGGATATGCCAATCTCGGATTGGCTCGATCTTTATGCCGATGGCATGAACGAAAGCCTTTCCCCGCTCACGCAGACCTACATCGACCTGGAAAGACTCTACTATGTCTATGAGAAGCCGACCTACCGCGATATTCTGGAACTCTGTCTTTTGCCATTTGCCGGACAAATTTTCCAGTCGAGTGGTGCGTTGCATATTCGCCGGGCCATATCATTGTACCAAACCTCCCGGCCCGTCACATTCTTTGAGATCGGCTCTGAACTGCCTCAGGGTATCATTGCCACAGACAACGAGGCAACGCGTCTTGTCGCCGAGCCGAGTGTTGCCGTAGTTACCTCCGCAGGGCGTGATATCATGGAAAATATGTGGAGTCGCGGCATCTATGTTATGGGTGAGAGCACGCTTGATATTGTCCCTGCATTGCGCAGAATCACGGTCGATGTCAAAAACAAATCGCTCGACAACATTGCCGGCCGCCTGGGGTTCTTCGATAAGGAGATGTGGAATGATCCTTATGGATTCCTGGACTTCACCGAAAGCGGTGACAGTTTGTGTTTCTGCGGAGATGATGCCCACCATGGCGAAAGTATCTATACGGCAGGACGGGAGGTCAGGCAGTGCAATTATCCTATAGCATGGGAGTTCTCCATCAAGACCTATCATCGCCAATGGAGCTGGGGTATTTACTCACCGCCCTCGGAGAACTATTCCGTAAGCGTACACTATGGTGTGCGCCTTGTAGCCGCTGGCGCAATCTATTATCTTACGGAATCGGGAGCTTGGTCAAGCGCAGAAACGGATATCGTGTCGGAGGTCAAAACCGGAGCCGAACAGAACATCAAAATCGAAATTGCCGGAATTCCCAAGGACGGCACCTGGCAGTTCTACTTCCGACAAACACTCATCGGAAAGATCAACTACTCGGATAGCGATCGTATCGGCTCTACCTCGGGACATATGGAGAATGCCACCTTCTCGGCAATGAATATAACGATTGATGCCGGAGAGGTCTATGATAAAGGCTTGCATCTGGAGAGTCTTATAAATCCGGCCAACAATGTGGAGATGAATATCACGCTTCCGGTAAGCGACATCCCGGATGTACCGAATGATCATTTGCTTTATGCGCTCTATTTTATTGATGCGGATGGCAACCCTACACGCTTGTGGCATACGAAGGGTCGGAACGACTACGATACGCTTGTCGGCCATATTGTTCAGGGCGCGTTACGCTACAAACAACTGCCGAGCAAGCGACTCGCCGGTGATGTCTTTACCTCGGCACATCTTGATATGAATACCGTATTATGCGATGACAAATATCTGAAGGCGGCCTATTCGGTAAATTCCATTGAATTATTGGCAGCTGAAGATATGAGTAACTGCGAACTTACGGAGATGCCCGGCCTGATCGAGAGCGACCAACCCTCTGAAGGTGATGACTGTATCAAGATTGTCGAAATGCCTTTTACGGTGAAGAGGATCATCCGTTGCCTGAATTTTCTGTTTGTGCAGAGTGCAGACAGACGGCTTTTCGTCTTTGATGTCATTTCGCGATCCTTGCGGGAAATCTATCGATCTTCGCATCCTTTTGAGATTTTCCCGGCTGAAGAGGGCTTTGTGCGGGAGGAGAACAAGACCTTCTACTATTGCGACCATCGTGGTACGGTGCAACAGGTGATGAGTATCTATCCGGAGACGTACCAGGGTTGGGCTACCTATCGAAGCGGCTATTTTTCGTTGTTGGTGCAGGGTTACACCATCAATCGCGTTGATGGTTCCCGAAGTTATTACCTCTACTTCCAGCAACCGGAACTGCGTTCTGCCGGAGAGGAATCTGTGTACCATAGAGGACTGAACTATGTCCAGTTTTATGGAGATCTTGTGCATGTCGATTATACGAACGGTTGCCTCACCTTCTGCACTTCGCGTGAGGCGGGGTTCAATGATAGCCGTTATCACCAGATTTCAGGGTTTACCAAGATCGGGGCCGGCAAACACATCGTATCCATTTCGGACAAATATATGCTCATCAATGAGAACGGTTCGCTTAACCTGTACCGGCGCACTTCGATTACCGATCATATCTTCATTGCACGTATCGGTGATGTCGCGACTTGTTGTGACCACACGTTGGCGGAGATTGCCTTTGCTGGAGACTCGCCAACAATCTGCGATCTGCATACCTATGCACATCAATACATAGGCAATACGGAAGCCTCCGGGGAGAGCGTCCTGGGGCTGTTCTACATCTATGGAGATCTCTATATAGTCCGGGAAAGAGCAATCTACAAATATGTGTCGCCAAACTAATTTGAACTTTTATGGAGATAGTAAGCATTGTTTTGAATTTCGTGCTGGCAAGTGGTCTTGTCGGGACGCTTCTCTTTTTCAGGTCAAAGAAACGAAAGGAGATGGCCGAGGCCGATCTCGCGGAGCTGGAGAATACAGAGAAGGTTGTGGCTATTCAATCGGAGCAGATTACACGGCTCGATGGCCGCGTGGAGAAACTTGAAGAAAAGGTGGATAAACTCGAGATTATTATCGAGCATAAGGATGTAGAACTGGAGCGCAATCGTCTGGTTATCCGCCAGGCCTATAAATGCACGACCCCTCCGGAGCAATGCCCCGTGCTGGTCAAGCGAGCCGAATTGGACAGATCCCGCAAACAAAACAAGCAATAACATTATGGTACATAGAAAACTACCGCGAGGCTTGCGGAACTGCAACCCGGGTAATATCCGCAAATCACCCACCCGATACCTGGGTGAAGTGCAACCATCGAAAGACCCGGCATTCAAACAGTTTGAATCGATGGCATGGGGGTATCGGGCTCTCTTTGTACTGCTGGATTCCTATTATCAACGTGGAGTACGTACTATTCGCGAGATTATTTCCCGCTATGCACCTCCCGTTGAGAACTACACCGAGGGCTATATCCGGGCCGTGGCGGAGAGTGCGGGGCTACCGGCCGAGTCCAATGTGGATATGTCCGATCACGATCTGATGGTGCGTATCGCGGCGGCCATCTCCCGAGTTGAGAATGGTCGTGCGGCCATTCTGGCCGATGTAGAGCAGGGTTGGCAACTATATAAGACCCACAAACCGTAGAGCATATGAGCCGACGTATTGCCGACCTTCTGATAAAGATTGGAGCGGATTCCTATGAGTTTCAACAGAAAGCCCGGCAGGTAGAGCGTAGTATGGAGTCTCTTCAGAAGAAACTCTCCTCGGTAGGCAAGACGCTTTCGGTTGCACTCACCGCTCCGTTGACAGCCCTAGGGGTTGTGGCGTTGAAGAATGCCGACACACAACAACAGGCCGAGAAACGGTTGTTGACAGCTTTGCGCGGCCGCAGTGATGTACAACAAAGGCTTATTGCTCAAGCCGGAGAACTGCAATCACGCTCAGTGCTGGGTGATGAGGTTATCATCGGTCAGCAGGCTTATCTTGCATCGCTGGGTATGACCGAGGAGCAGATTGGCCGAGTCATCGAAGCTTCAGCGCAATTGTCAGCCGCAACCGGAATGACGCTTGACTCAGCTGTAAAGAATCTTGCCAAGACCTACGGAGGGCTCACGGGTGAGTTGGGCGAAAGCATTCCCAAACTCAAGGAGCTGACGACAGAGCAACTTAAAAATGGAGAAGCCGTAGATTTTATTCTGAAGAACTATAAAGGTTTTGCTGAGGGCGCGGCCTCGGTTGGGTTAGGTGTCATGCGCCAACTCCAGAATGCATGGGGCGATTTTCTTGAGCAGATCGGCTTTGCAATGATGCCTTTGGCAACAAAGGTCACGAAGGCACTCTCTGGTATCGTATCCTGGCTTCAGACGCTTTCTCCGGAAATAAAGAGAGTCGTTGTTGCAGTTGCCGGTGTCGTGGCAGCCATTGGACCTCTTACGCTTGGTATTGGAGGAGTTATCAAGATCATCCCTATGCTGGCGGCCGGATTTACGGCATTGCTCTCTCCTGTAGGTCTGATTGTTTCAGCACTGCTGGCGCTCGGGGCCGCCTTTGCCTATGCCAAGGTACAGAAGCAAAAAATGGTCGATGAGTTGGCCAATGCCGATGATCTGGCCACTCTTGAGCGGAAATTGCAGGAGAACCTGAAAAAGCAAAAAGAGATTGCGGCTGCCACGACAAAACACCGGATTGTTCCCAATGGTATCATTGCGGGCTTTACCATTCAGAAGATTGCAGATCCTGAACAGATGGCTCCACTTCGTAAGGAGTATGAACTGCTTACAAAGGCCATAGAACGCAAAAAAGAGATGCAGGCTCAGGAGCAGAAGCAACAGGAGGAGATGAATCGCATAATGGCCGTAGCCGAGCAACAGAGTGAAGCTCTGATGGAGAAGATGCAACAGGCTGCCGGGCATGGTGAAACCTCTTTGGGGTTGATCGGACGTCTGCAAAAGCAGATCGAAGAACTCGAAAAGAAAAAGTTGTTACCGGAGAGTTCCATTGAGGATATTGCTGCCTGCAATGTGGAGATTGAGCGCTTGCGCAAGGAGTTGCAACAGCTACAAAATATAACACCAGCGGATCTTGCCCCAATCGGGAAGAATACTGCTGTTGTAACTCCGCAGATGGAGATTTCGTTTCCCCGACCAAAGTTGAAGATCGATGATATAAAGATAGTAGCATCGGAATACTCACGTCAGATGAGGGCGATATGGGCTTCGGTGCGTGAAGGCATCTATGGGTGGGCCTCGGATAACAGCACGCTACTGCAGAAGAATGTTGCCGACACGGTGGCGATGGTGGGGAACTATACACAGACGCTGACAAACAAAGGAGTGGCTTTTTCCGTTGCTATGGAACACGTTTCACAGACCGTGGCGACAACAATGCAACGCTTCGATGAGCAGGTATCCGCATTTCTTGCAGACAGCATTGTGGCCGCAGCCGAGGCATTGGGGCAAATCATTGCCGGAGATCTCGGATTCGGAGGTCTGCTCAAAGCCATACTTACGCAGTTTGCCTCGTTTCTGCGTAATATCGGTGCGCAACTTATCGAGTTCGGAGTGATGATTATTGCGTTCAAAACGGCTCTAAAATCTGTGCTTGCGAATCCATGGGCCGCGATTGCCGTAGGCGCAGCGATGGTTGCTGCGGCTGCCATTATGACGGCTCTCATCAACAAGAATGCAAAGGATAGTGTCCCGGCTCTTGCAACGGGAGGCCTGGCATATGGCAAGACTCTCGCTCTGGTCGGAGATAATCCCAATGCAGTGGCAGACCCTGAAGTGATTGCGCCCTTGTCGAAACTGCAGGCTATGCTCCCGGCTTCCGGAGCATCGCTGAAGATACAAATAACCCTTGGCGGTCAACTGACTGCCAAGGGTCGGGATTTGGTCTATGTCCTCGGCAAGGAGAACTTCAAAACCTCGATTTTAGGAGGATAGGTCGCAATTACTTCTGCTCAAGCAACATAACAGCTGGGACAGTTTTCCAATCCTCCGATTTGGTTTCGTATTTATAAGTTCCCACTTGATAGAAACGCTTGTTGTTCGTGACCTTAACTTCAAGACCATCATAAAAATGCGTGGTTTCGTCACCAATAAGTAAAACGGGAGTCAGCATGGAAGGCAAGGAAGATATATCAAGGTCGTTAAACCTGTCAAGGCTGATCTCCATGGCTAAAGCGTATGAGTCACTTAATGTCTGTATGATGCTGTATTGTTCTGCTTCCATCATCTGTCCTCTTTCTTCAAATGTGGTAAGGCCGGGGATGGAGGATTCGCCTTTGGCAGAACCAATGATCAACAGAACAACGATCGTCAGAAGGATACCTGAAAAGGCTCCTGCAATAAAAGTCCAGAACTTGTTCATAGTTGTAGTGGTTAGTTTCTCAAAGATAGTTAATTGCGTGAATAAAAACAAATAAAATTTTATGAACGAGATCCGCATACAGGAGTTGGCTTCGGCCGCAGGGCAGATGGAGCATTTCGATGAGTTTGAGTTCATTGTTGATGTTCCGCAGGCGGAGGCCTCGATGAAAATCCGTGGTAAGGAGTTGCAGGAACGGGTAGCACCCAAGGCACATACGCATCCCATAGCCCAGGTGCAAGGATTACAGTCGGCTCTTGATGAGAAACTGAACCGTTCGGGAGGATCTATTCAAGGAGACTTCTCGGTCGAAGGCAATGCCTATATGCGCAATTTGCGCCTTGAGGAGTTTCTGGACGTGCCTGAATTCCGTTATAACCGTGTCGAGACCACGATGGGTGATAAATGGAGTGCTCCGGGAGCCGGTGTTGTGTTGGCCGTAGACAAGGACCATTGCCGCTTGAGCCTTAAACTTGAACCTGGCGAGATTGCATCGTTGCGTAGGGATGATCTTTGTATGGGCATCTTCAAAAGTTCAACGGTGGGGAACTTCACGGAGCCTACGGAGGACAGCGATGACTCAAAAGGCATACGGACTTTTGCCGGATTTACAACCTGCTATTTCCGGCTGGTTGAGTGTCTCGATGAGCAGACTTTCGGAGAGTGGAGATATGAACTGCGCGAGGGTTTTGCGTATCATCCGACAGAGATGATGAACATCGTGGCAATAGGCAATGCTACCGATACCTCACGCCAGGCTTCGCACTATACAACGCGAACCTATGACCGCTATCTGGTTGGAATGAATACCTGGACGATCGGAGTGGAGAACATCGCGGCACAGTTCGGAGATCTGGCGAATCTTGTAGCACACGGGCTTGATATGCGCGGTTATTCTGCCTATCTGAAGAACGTCTACCTCCAGGGATACATAAGCGACGTATTGGGAGATAACTGGTTCGACTCACGAACGGGTGACGTGCAACTATATAACCGCACAAGTGGTTGCGGAATCTCATTCAAGGGGGGAGTATTACGTTTCGGACGCATTGATCCCCTGCGCCCGGAGGAGGGTACAGACCTTGATGCGCTTCAGGCAGAACTCGATTCTGCTTGTGATACGTTGGCAAAGATAAACTCCGATGAAGTGGTGTCCCCCGTCGAGAAGTCCTTTCTAAAAGAGCGTTTGCAGGACATACGTTCCGAGTATGAGCAGTTGCTTCTCGATGCCGACACTTATCTTGTCAGAGAGTACAGACGCGTAACCGCCACAGCCGGCCGCATTGCAAATTCGCAGCTGCGCATCATCCGTAAAAAGGATGCCGCGTGGGACGACTATGTCAATGCCTATATTTTGGCGGTAACGGCTATCGAGAAATATACCCGGTCAACTCCCGAGTATATTACCATCGAACCCGATTTCCAGGATATTGCAGCTTACTATGAGGCTCGCGCTATAATCGTCAAAACGATACGTGCCGCATCCGAAGAGCAAGGACAACAGAGTGACCTGGAATATCTGCGCGATAATTTCCGCGATGTAACGACTGAAATAGATGGTCAAAGCGGTGTGGTATTGTCAGGGTTTGTCGGGGTAAAGGATGAGAATAATGCCCGGGTTGTGGCCGGTATGGCCGGCAGTGCCATTTCGGGGACGGTCGATGAGAAGCACGGTAAACTGATGCTCTTTGCCGGAGCAGATGGTATACAGAATGCAGGTACGGCTAAGACCCGAATCTACGAAGATGGACATATAGAAATGGCTACGGGGGTATTCTCGGGGCATATACGCATTCCATTCAAAACATTGCGAGAAGAAGGCACCCGCTATAACACCGCTACACGGAAGTACACCGTGGATAGGAATATGAATCTGCAAACAATTGGCGAGCAATATCAGGACTATAAAATATGGATCAATCTTCCGACCTCAAACGAGTATATCGGCAATGTGCTGACATTGTATGACACACCTGTGAGAACACGCTCCTCTCCGGATATCATCCTTGCCGTAGACGATGCTGAGTCGGGCATACTCTCATCGATCAAGCAGAATGATTTCGGATTTGACAGGATGCAACGAGTGAAGTGTTATGCGGGAATCCTGCAACTTGTTGCCGTACCCGGGATATATGCGGGCAAGTGCTGGTGGTTGGTAACTTACCTGCAAATGTGTTGCTTTGAAGAATACACTGAATAAATATATTGTATGGCAGAAACAGCAAACGGCGTAACCATCGGAGATCTTACGCAAACCAGCACAATGTCGCCTACCGACCTGTTGGAAATAGAGCGCGGAGGGCAGGCATACGCAATAACTTATGAATCATTGATCGTTCAGTTGGAGGATTCGCTCGGAATAGCGGAACTTGCCGCTTCACTCGCACAAATCATCGGATAACTTATGGCTGATTTTACACCTCTCATATCACGCCTTTCACAAGTACGTTCGCTCTTTGCCCTTCATATCGCTGCCCAGGGGGCTTCTGCAACCCTAACGGACACCTTGTACGAACTTGCGTACAAGGTAAAGCAAATTCCGAGTGGTATACAGTACGTCCGATCGGGATACCAACTTTTTAAGGGTAATACGTCATTGAGCAAATTGCCTGCATACCTGGATTTCCGACAGTTGACATCTATGTATCAGATGTGTTACGGATGTACGGCTCTCACGCAGGTCGGAGTCCTTGAAACGGCCAATGTCACCAATATGATGTGGGCATTCTATGGCTGCGAAACTTTGACCCGTATTGATGGATTGGATACTTCGGCCATAACCTCCGCATCGGAGTTGTTTCACGGTTGCTCTTCGTTGGTGACAATTGTCCAGCCTCTCGACTTCAGTAATGTGACATCGCAGATTGATACTACATTCACCGCCTGCAGAAACCTGGAGAGTGTATCCTTTACCGGTGCGATCTCGGTAGATATTTGGGTTAACGGTTGCCCAAAACTTACGCTTGAGAGTCTTCTCTCCCTGCTCAATGCTTTAGCCGAAGGCGTGACGGATAAAACCTGTACGCTGGGAACAAAGAATCTTGCCAAGCTCTCCGAAACACAAAAAGCAATCGCAACAAGCAAGGGATGGACATTGCAATGAAAAACCAGGCACCTTATGTCGGTGCCTGGTTGCCGTCGTCGGCTCTATGGAGGAGAGGTTTTATGCCAGGCCGGCCGCTACTGCGAACTTCTGTACCTCACGCTGATGTTGCTCTCGACGGACAGACTCCTTGGAGGGTGTCAGGGGGGCAGTGAAGATTCCGTTGAGCTTCGCGGCGAGACTCTCCATATCTACGTTGATTTTCTGGTCGGTGATACGGGCGTAGATTTGTGTCGTGCGCACATTCGTATGCCCAAGCATCTTTGAGACGGTTTCGATTGGCACGCCATTTCCCAAGGTAATGGTTGTGGCAAAAGTGTGACGGGCGCAGTGGAAAGTGATAGGCTACGCAAGGAAAAGCAGACAGAAGAAGATTAAACGTAAACCGTTTGAAATGAGTAGGGTTTCAGTATTTTGCCAAATTGAGAAAATGCAAATGACAACGTAATATTGAGGTTGTTCAGTTACCAGACCGTTAGCCGGGCAGTTACCGGAACGAGAACAGGTAACAGAAAGCAATGAAAAGAAATCCTCACCGTTTTCTTTGCACTCGTACTCAGCATTTTGCTTATCAAGGAACGCTTATATGGCAAGTAACTTTGCACCTAAAAATATAAGCGTATGAAAGTAGAAAAATTCAAGGTGCTGCTCTACCTCAAAAAGAGCGGACTGGGCAAGTCGGGCAAAGCCCCGATAATGGGAAGAATTACAGTGAACCGCACGATGGCGCAGTTCGGATGCAAGTTGTCCTGCACTCCCGAATTGTGGAATCCCCGTGAAAGCCGTCTGAACGGAAAAAGCCGCGAGGCGGTGGAGACTAATGCCAAGATTGACAAGTTGCTACTGGCGGTAAACATGGCATTCGACAATCTTGTGGAACGCAAAATTGATTTCGATGCCACCGATGTGAAAGACCTTTTTCAAGGCAGCATGGAAACGCAGATGACCCTCATGAAAATGACCGATGTTGTCTGTGATGACATCAAGGCACGTATCGGTATTGACCGTGCCAAAAGTACTTATCCCGGCTATCACTATATGCGGCTGGCACTCGGAGAGTTCATCAAGCATCAGTACAAGGTCAAGGATTTGGCTTTTGGGCAACTGACGGAACAGTTCATCCACGACTATCAGACATTTGTCACGGAAGATAAAGGACAGGCAATCGATACTGCCAGACATTATCTTGCCATACTTAAGAAGATTTGCCGTCTAGCTTATAAAGAGGGATATGCCGATAAAATCCACTTCCAACATTTCACCCTGCCGAAGAAAACGGAAACGACTCCACGGGCATTGAGCCGTGAATCGTTCGAGAAAATCCGTGACGTGGAAATACCTGCATACCGCAAATCCCATATGCTGGCAAGGGATATGTTTCTCTTCGGATGTTATACAGGTATATCTTATGCGGATGTCGTTTCGATTACCCATGCTAATTTGCAGACAGACGGGGACGGGGCATTATGGTTGAAATACCGCAGAAAGAAAAACGAACTCCGTGCCAGTGTAAAACTATTGCCCGAAGCAATTGCGCTTATCAATAAGTATAGCAGTGAGGACAGAGAAACCTTGTTCCCTTTACTTCGCTGGCCCAATCTTAGAAGGCACATGAAAGCGTTGGCGGCACTGGCAGGCATCAAGGATGACCTGTGCTACCATCAGGCGCGCCATAGTTTCGCCTCGCTGATTACGCTTGAAGCTGGTGTGCCGATTGAGACCATCAGTAGGATGTTGGGGCATTCCGATATCTCCACCACTCAGGTGTACGCCCGTGTCAGTCCGAAAAAACTCTTTGAGGACATGGACAGGTTCATCAAAGCTACCGAGGATTTCAAACTTACCCTTTAATACAGCAAACGATATGCGAAGTACATTTTCACTGTTACCCTATATCAACCGCAGCAAGGTAAAGGCTGACGGTACGACCGCCGTTCTCTGCCGCATAACCATTGACGGGAAACAGACGGTCATAAGCACAAGTATCTATTGCCGTCCCGAAGATTGGAATGGCAAGAAGAACGAGATAAAGTCCACAAGGGAAAACAACCGCTTGCAGGAATATCTCCGGATCATTTCAGAAGCATACGAAGAAATACTGAAATCGCAAGGTGTAGTCAGTGCAGAGATGTTGAAGAGCCACATCACCCAAAACAACATTCATCCGACTACCCTCCTGCAAATGGGAGAATGGGAACGGGAGCGGTTAAAGAAACACTCCGAGGAAATAGATTCAACCTCCTCCTATCGAAGTTCAATGTATTACCAGAAGTACCTGACAGACTATATTGTGTCATCGGGTAAAAAGGACATCTGTTTTGAAGAAGTTACAGAGGACTTCGGCAAATCTTATAAGGCATATCTGAAAAAATGCAAGAACTTCGGGGCATCTCAGACCAACCATTGTCTGCGATGGTTGAACCGCCTGTTGTATCTGGCAGTCGATAAGGAGATAATCCGAGTGAATCCCTGCGAGGAGTTGGAATATGAAACCAAACCGGAGGCAAAGCACAGATACATCAGCCGCGATGAGTTCAAGAAGATACTTTCCACCCCGATGTATGACAACAGGCTGGAGTTGGCGAGACGGGCTTTCATATTCTCCTGCCTAACAGGATTGGCGTATGTGGATATACAGTTGTTGCATCCCCACCACATCGGGATGAATGCGGAGGGCAGACGGTATATCCGTATCAACCGCAAGAAGACAAAGGTGGAAGCGTTCATACCCCTGCATCCCATAGCGGAACAGATATTGTCGCTGTACAACACGGTCAATGACGAACAGCCCGTATTTCCGCTTCCTAACCGTGACGCCTTGTGGTTTGAAATTCATGAGTTAGGTGTAATCATAGGCAAAGAGGATAACTTGTCCTACCACCAAAGCCGACATAGTTTCGGAACTTTCCTTATTTCAGCGGATATACCGATAGAGAGTATCGCCAAGATGATGGGGCACTCCAATATTCGGACGACACAGGGATATGCACGTATAACCGATGACAAAATCTCAAAGGATATGGACAAACTGATGGAACGCCGGAAGAAACAATCTACCGGCGAAAAGACAAACAAAAGTAACTAAACAATGTCAATGCAATATATTATGGATAGAGGTATAATCACAATCAGTGAAGCGGGTATGGTCACTATTCCGACCGCACCCGTATGGATGACACAATTCGAAATCGCCGACCTGTTTGGAGTATTCTCTTGTGACATTCGTAAAGCGATTCATGCTATATATAGGAATAAGGAGTTAAACGAATGTGATACGATAAAATATATCAAGCAACCAGATGGTATCAGTTATGATGTTTATAATCTTGAAATGGTTATAGCCATTGCATTCAGGATATGCAGTAGAGAAAGTATCTTGTTCAGACGGTTTGTGATAAATGAAATCTACGCCACCAAGAAAGAGAACTCAATAACATTGTTTGTATCTTGTGGCAGAGGAAGCAACCTATGGTATAGTTGAGGTTCATCCCATCAGTCACCTGTTCCCGATGCTCGGATGCAAAGGTAGCGCATGGCACTGATGGCAGTGGAAAGGTCAGGCGGCAAAGCCGTTTCTGGCAGAATCTTCCTCCTGCGGAGCGTATTCAGCCCGAAAACCTTGCCTCTGCCGACCATACGCTCGAAAGGCATCCGGCAACGGAAACAAGCGACTGACGGGAAATCAGAAGACAAAGAAAAGGAACGGCTAACAGACGAAGCGGAATCTTGATGCTTCATCCGTAAACCGTTCCTTTTTCTTTTTGCTGTCAAGTCCATTACTACCGCAAATTATAGGGCAGACGGCAAACTGTACTCTTTCAAGAAAATCAGATTGCCTTCTGTCGGTAGGCGGAGCGGTAGCCGTCAGTTAGCATCTTCTCTATGTCGGATTCACGGTAGAGGATTTTGCCACCTAATTGGATATAGGCTATCCGTCCTTCGTTGCGGTAGTCTTGAAGTGTTCTTCGACTTACCTTCAACCGTGCTGAAACCTCCTTGTCGGTAAAGAAACGTTCTCCGCCCAATGTCGGGCGGTAGTTGGCGGTCAGGCGCTCGTAGTTGTCCAGCAGACGGTCAAGGCTGCCCATGAAGTGGATTATCCACTCGTTGTCTTTGTTAATCAATTCGTTCATGTTACTTTGAATTTAGTGGGTATTGTTATTATACTTTATTTATTGCACTGAGATTATATCGTCCGTCCTTTGAATCTCGCTTCTTTTCGTCTATCCTCCACAACGGAAACGATACGCTGCACATCTTCGGGACGGTAATACATCTTATGGTTTATTTGTGAGTAGGCAAGCGTACCGTTGTCCCGCAGAGTCTGTAACGTGCGAGGACTGATGTTCAGCATCCGGCACACGTCCTGATTGTCCATCCACTCACTTATTCTCTTCTCGCCGTGCCGTTGGCAGATTGCTTCCATACGGTGGACGAAGCGGTCGAACTTGGCGACCATCGCCTCAAAGGTCTTTCTTTCGATAGATACGATTTCCATATACATTCTTCTTTGCTGTTATTGTTTCTTTTGCCGCAAAGGAATATATAATCAGTTATCCGACAATGGATTTTCTAAAAGTGGAAGCATGTGGCACCGGTATGGCATAGGTTGTCCGGGGTGCTGTTTATCGTTATCATCTTAATTGGGGATTTTAGCAAGAATGCCAAGAACAAAATAAGGGCTTAATTCAAATTTACCCGTAAATACATCTTTGTTCTTCCTGTGATTCATATCCGGCAGATCGAAGAAGTCTACACCATTGTTCATACCGCCATAAGGCAAAACTACACAAAATTGCCTAACAGAATCCAAGTCCTTGACTGACTGAACTAAAGCCTCTTACTTTGCTCCCGACAAACGGTCAACTATGCGCATACAGACCAACAAGTATTCACTTTAACAAGAAACAACAATGAGCAAGAAATTCAAAAACATTGAGAACGATGAAGCGTTCAAGAACTTCAAGTTGGAAGACTATATGCCTTCCATGCCCGAACACAAACAGGAAGACAGTTTTTCCGTAGCAGAACAAGAACCTGTTGTGGAAGCAGGCAATCTCTTTCCTATATTGGATGAGTCGGACACATCCGCAGAACAGGTAACTGAGCCGGAAACAAGCGCAGGGTCAGACAATGAGGCAAGAGAAACAGAGGCGGATAACGTTACCGTGGAACGAACTGTCGCCAGACGTATCAGCAGCAAACAGCGCAGACTGTCATTGGACGAATACCGTGCCACCTTTCTGCGGGTACCCAAGATTGCCGACCGCAAGCCCGTGTTCGTCAGTGGGGAGGTCCGTGATAGGCTGGACGAAATCGTGCGCCGCCTCGGTGGACGTGGCATGAGTGTATCAGGGCTTATTGAGAACCTCGCACGGCAACACCTATTATCCTACGAGAACGACATTGACCAATGGCGTAAATTGTAGGAATTAAGACAAAACCAACGGGTGTCTTCAGGGTATCTTTCAGAGATGCTCTAAATCACTTGTAACGAAGTTTGGAGGGGCAAGTTTATGTTTCGGGCAGACCGAAACCACTTGCCCCGCTCCAAAACTCGCAGGGAAGCCACATCCCGTTGGTCTATCTTATGTACAATTATTATAATCAGTGATTAAACAAAAAACAGATGTTTATGGACAACGGAAAAAGAAAGAACAATGTAAAAGGCAATAAACGAGAGCGAGCCAACAAGGGAGGTTGTCCCGTTAAAGAAGCCACGGAGAAACTGAAATACCGTGTCACGGTGAAGATGGCAACAGAGGATTACTATCTGTTGAAATCCAAAGCAAAGTCAGCAGGTGTTTCTGCCAGCGAGTTCATTCGGGGTTGCATCACAGAGGGCGGTGTAAAGGAACGGCTCTCGAAAGAGCATGGCGACCTTATCCGCAAACTCTGCGGTATGGCGAACAACTTGAACCAACTGGCACGGAAAGCGAATGCGGAAGGGTACGCCTCCGTGTTTATTCCCTGCCGCACACTGATGATTGAGATAGACAATCTTGTAAATCGGATACGCCTATGATAGCAAAAATTATGAAAGGCTCGGACTTCAAGGGTGTAGTTTATTACATTCTGAACGATGAGAAAGGTACTCAAATCATAGATTCAGACGGCTTATTTCTGGAAAATAATGACACGATAGCACAAGGATTTATCGGGCAGGCACAAATGAATCCGAGAGTGACAAAGGCTGTCGGGCATATCGCTTTGAGCTTCTCAAAGGAAGATGCGCCACGACTGAATAATGTGGTCATGACGCAGATTGCCCGGGAATATATGGCACGCATGGGTATCAAGAACACACAGTATATCATCGGGCGGCACTTTGACAAGGAGCATCCGCATGTGCATATTGCGTTCAACCGCATCGACAATAATGGCAAGACCATATCCGACAGGAACGACCGCTTCCGCAGCGAGCGTATCTGTAAGGAACTTACCAAGATGTACGGGCTTCATTTTGCCAATGGCAAGGAGCAAGTGAAGACAGACCGATTGCGTGAGCCGGATAAGACGAGGTATGAGTTGTTCCAAATCTTGAAAACGGAGGTCAGCAGATGCAAGGTTTGGAATACCCTGCTTGAAAGATTAGAACGGCAAGGTGTAGATGTGCAGTTCAAATATAAGGGACAGACGGATGAGATTCAAGGTATAGTCTTTACGATGAACGGCTATCGTTTCAATGGTTCAAAGGTGGACAGGCAATTCAGTTACTCCAAGATTGATGCGGTATTGAACCGCAACAATTACGGGGAGTGGAAGATGCAAACTCAATCGCAGACTAATCGGGAAGAAATAAGCCCGACTTCAAGTGTCGGCGGCGAACTTATCAATGGCTCATTAGGCTTGTTCACACCAACCAATATGCCGGAGGAGCAACAACCTTACGACCCGTATCTGAAAAACAAGAAAAAGAAGAAACAACGTAAAATCAACTGGTAATCATGGCAGACAACAATGTATTCATCCTCTTTGAGGAAATCAAGACCGCCTTAAAAGGCATAAATGGCAAGCTGGAAGCATTGCCCAAGGTGGCAGGACAACAACCACAAATAGAAAATAATGAACCGGATTTATCTCCAATTAAGGAGGCTATTGTGGAAACGGCAAAAGCTCAGTCTGGAGAAATTAAGGGCTTGTTGGATAAGCACTGGAAGGCTTACGCACAGATTTCCACCCTGATACTGCATCACCTTGATACAATCAAGAAGTCGCAGGATGAACAAGGTGTGCAACAAGAGCCACAACCGCAGGAGCATATCCATCGGCATAGTTTTGACATCAAGTCAAGCAAGGTTTTTTCTATCGTTGTGGGATTGGGTGTGGTATGTGCCTTATCCCTGTGGGGCAATATCTCGCAATGGCAGTCCAATAGGAAGTATTCCGATGATGCGTTGAGGTTCCGTGCTATCCGCTCTTGGGGTGGATGTGATGCCAATGATTTGCTTTGGTTGAACAAGGTGTTTGACATCCACCGAGACGAGAAGGCCATTGAGTGGATACGAAAGCAGGCTGATGGGTATGAAACATCCCTGAAAACGGTTTCCGACAGCCTGATGCAGGAGAGTTTGAAGAAAAAGCAGAATAGCAAATCTTGATTGAAATGGTAAGCGTGATACAATAACTCGAAAAGTCAATCGTGTAATTAGCCAATTAAAATCTGATTACACGATTGCTTGGAGGGAATTTTATTCCATACTATTTTATTTTTGCTTTAATTGCAACAATGCCTCTGCCAAAGATTTTGTTTTGCTCAAGACTGGATTTTCTGACTGGCAATACCAGCTAAACCAATTGACAGTTTCATCATCCTTCTTAAAGCCCAATTCTTCAAGAATATCAATGATTTCATCAGGATAATCAAACTTGTTTTCGTTGTTAAACCCGAATGTGATTTGGAATCTATCGAAATCATTGTTTGCATTTAATATTGTATATATTTCAATGCTGTACTTATTGTGTCTATACCAAAAATCCTTGATTGATATATGTGGACTAATGTCCGAACGTTTTTGCCAAGCATACTCCTTACAGAATCCTTCAAAAGAGACATCTTCATCCTTGAATTTCTCTACCCAAAGATGATATGTGAATAATTCTGAATGATAATGATTCAAATACCATTTGCCAAGCAAAAGTATCTCTTCTTTACTGATATAAATGAATCCTTTTTCACATACCTTGAACATTTTAGGGGATGAAATCAATATATTGCGCCATTCCTCTTCTGTCTGAGGAATGCAAAGTTTTTCCAATGAATCTATAATGTCATTCAAGTCTGTTATGTCATCAAAAGTCGCTTTGACAAGGCTTTTACCTTTCTGCATCACCTTATCATCGCCCATACGGAGCATACGTTTCCAACTGAGGTCACGTTTAACGTTTTTGGCAACTGTTTCTGTTGATAGCAGATTCCAGTGGTCTGTGTTCCCCTCAAGCAAATAGTCGCCATGCGCCAACACAGCCCGTTCAAAGCAAAAATCCTTGTCATTGAAGCGAGCGCCTTTTTCATTGATATCAAAAACGAACTTCCCGATTTTTGAATATCTGATGAACGCATCCTTGAAAGTTTCATTTTCGGCATCACTCCAATTCAAATTCTTATTGGCTGCATAGTATTCACAGATTCCAGAAAATTCCAAGAGGAATCCTATTTGTCCGTTGAAATAGGGATGTTTTTCTGCATCTTCTATCAATTCTCTCCAACCAGCTTTTTCTATGAGATGCGCCTTGATGCACTCTTCGCTCGATTGGTGTTTGGAGAAACCATCTATTGTTGTCACTCCTTGAAGGTAATGGATGATGTTGGGCGCATACGGAATAAGTTTCTCAATAGACTTGATTCCACGGGCAAGGTCATCGTTACCATCGGCAATGGTATTGTCGGGATGCGTAAGGTTGTGGACGACTCTCATCCATTCGTCCAAACAATCCATCTTGTCCCTATGGTGAATAAGGTACTGCACATAGGCAAAGAATTGCATTCTTTCCGCTCTGGACAATTTATTCTCTATAGCTTTAAGGAAGATTTCGTCCTCATCATAATAAATTTTGTAGTTTGTTGTTATATAACGAGCAATCTTTTGGCTTCCATTATAGAGGGTGTCGAGTGAATCTATCACCGACAGGATAGCATTGTATGTAAGCACTTTGGTTTCCTCGTATTTTGCAAAAGTCAAGCTTTTGTCTCCTCCTGTCAGGACATCAAAAGTAGAGTCGGAAGTGTTCTTGTTTGGGAGTTTGACGATAGACGCATAATAGTTTGTGACTATTACTCGAAAGAGGTTTTCAATATAGGAGTCTATTCTGTCCTGTTTTCCTTCCTTACAATACTGCCACAAGAGGGTAGTCCACTTTGTGTCAATGTTGAACGAGAAATATTGTTGGATGCCTACGGTTTTCTCTACTTGGTTGAATTTTAAGGTAAATTCCCTGCCATACGCTGAATGGTCTTCATCAAACTGTTTGAGGTATTGTTCAAATTTGGCTTTGAAATTCTCGAATTTGGAAAGAGGCTTTCCGCGTGAATTCATTTTGATGTACAGGTCATCCGTAAGTTTATATTTTTTCAAATCCATGAAAATGAATGTAATAATGGGATTTTCCTCATCCAAAAGCCTTTCAAAGAATTCCTCATGCCCCATAAACTTATGATAAATGGCATCCAGCATAACCAACATAGACTGTATGGTTGGGTCATTCTTCCAAAAACGGAAAAACCAAGGCTCATTTTTTAACGTGGCAGCCAAAGAGGGTGCGTCTTTGCCATCTTTCCCCTTAATCACCACTAGTTGGTCTGTATTTATGGTCGCCTGCATCAAAGCATCGCAAAAGTCCGTGGAACTTTGGCGGGTTTCATAAGCGAATAGCGATTTGTTGCTACTCGTCATTTTTGCTTTGAAGATGCTCTTAGCTTCTTCATTTTTGGAAATTTGAAATAAGAACCAATGCAACAAAAACAAAGTTGTCAACCGTTGCTGCCCGTCCAAGGGAATAAAATGAATGTGGTCATCACCTTCATCACACTGAAGCGTCCCATACACAAAGTCTAAGTCTCTGTTGGTACGATTCTCTTCCAAATAGCTGTACAAAGCATCCAGAAATTCATTTCTGACTTCGTTTGTATCGTCATTTGTTCTCCCTTGAGCATAATCTCGCTGGATAATAGGAATGATTAACTTATAGTTTTTCTGTGAGAAAAGTTTAAAGAACGAGAGACGTTCTCCTTTATATTCGTTATTTGTTGACATAATTATTCCTGTTTGAGATATTCGTTTAAAGCTTGTTCCATTGCGGTAATATAGTCTTCGGCATCAGTTTTGTCCCAGACCATCAGGTTGTTGCCTTTCTTTGTATAGTATTTCAAGAAAACGTTTTTCGTGACGATTGGTACAAATATGCCTTGGCTGTCGTTTGATATAATCCATTTTCTCTTGATAGGGAAGAAGGAATTGCCATATCCTCTGTTGGTTTGGGCATCCAGCAGGGTGAGATTCCGGATGTTGTCTTTATCTTCCAATTTATCTTCACCATAGTATTTTTGCACTGCGTCAAAGCACTCGTCAAACTCCGCATCATTGATTTTACCCTTTTGGCTGTTTGAATGCAGAGCTACAATGCTGTTTATCAGTACCAATTCTCCCTTCTTGCTATTAACTTTGGATTTTGCGATGTCCTTATCCTTTTCTTTTGATTCAATTTTTTGGATTTCCTGTTTCAGGCTGTCCACGTATGCGGACACCTCTTCCGCTTCCGTTGAACCGACAAGAAATTCAAGCATATCATAAATCCACTCCAAACGCCGTCCATCATCATTGATGCGTTTGTCTGTCTGCGAACTGATATGTTCTATATCCCACTTCTCCTTTTTATATTTACTGAATGGGAAACGCATGTCAGACTTGTTGGATTGCAAAACTGTAAGGATATTGAAAAGCAATAACACCTGTTTGACCTCCTTGTCTCCATAGCTAAGGTCAGATAATTTAATTCCTCTCATAAGTCCTTTGAGTTTGTTTCCCTTTATGTAATCCGTCAAGAATTCCGTTTTGTTCATTTCCAGAGACTTTCTCATAAGCTCGTTTATATCTGCTCCATATTCAATCAGAAAGCCTATGTAGTGATATAAAGTTCTGTCTTCGTACCATTCTTCAAAAGTCTGGAATGTACGCTTTACTTCCTGCCAGACACATTCAATTTTAGCTTGTTCTGTGGTGCAAACAGGGTTGTCAGCAAGTTTCTCCAGTTCCTTATTGAAGGCATTGAAAGTAAAATAAAATTCAGAATCGACACTCCGACCTTTCATCAAGTCGAATATAAATTCTATGCGATTGTCATATTTGAACGGCCATGAAGTCCTGCACAAGAAATGCCAAAACGAATCGTTTTGCAACCTTTGTTCTATCTGATTCCATTCTGAAGAAATTTGTAGCTGCTTCATGGACGCTTCCGATGTGGAAAAATTGCTGCGGCGGAGGAGCAGCGCCTTGATGAGTTCTGCATTTGTCAATGGTATTTTGCCGATGTTCAAGCGCGTGAAAATGTCAATGGTGGTCGCTTTCTCTTCGTCTGTCACTTCATACCATATTACTCGGATATTGTTGGCCTTATCTATCCCGGTGATATCATCTATCTTTTGTGCCAATAATGCAGATACAATATCATTTTGATATTCGTCATTTTTTTCCATCCATTCAGACATGCTCTCATATACCATCCTCATGTAATAAAAATCAATAAAGCTATTGGCATCCTCTGATGGAGTATCTATGTTTTCCAAAAAACGCTGAGAATCGAACTCCAATCTGGTTTCATATTTTATCGAGTACATCTCAAACTTGCGGAAAAGGACTTTTCTTACAAACTCGACACACTTTAATAGGATATAAAGAGTCGTCAGACGTTGTTGGCCATCAATAACCTCATAACCATCAATAGATATTGTTTGACCATTTTCAACCTTCGTCCAGCTCTTTTTCTTAACCACAATGGGTTGAAGGCAATAAAATTCGCCCTCTTCTTTCTTTCGTTTGCAGAATTCTTTAAAATCATTCAGCATTTGCTTTGCTTCGGAAGCAGACCATCTATATCCACGCTGATAATCGGGAATAAAAAATTTCATTCCCGACATGGAATATATGTTTTTTAATTCAATCGTATTTTCGCACATCTTTATTGTATGTTATTGGATTATACAAAAATAGCTCATTTGCATCTTATAGACAAACGGAATATGAATAATTTTATCCATAGTGCTGAAAGTTCTGCATTAACTCAAAAGAACAGTTTGTTTAACCAAGTATTTTTCATATCTTTGCGTCATAGTAAAGCGCTCTTTTGATTTAATGCAAGACGAGGAGAAATGCGGAACTCCGCTCGTTTCTAAATCGTTACCTGTCAAGCAATAAGTCTTTGCAAACTGTTCATTTTCAATAATAAAGGCAGTTTGCTATGTCTTGCTACATGAAAAGTTATGTTTTTGTTGATCCCGCAGACTTCGGCAATCTCTTTCAGATACTCGTTGCACTTCTGGTTTGACGGTACGGGGAGCAGACGTTTGCCTTTACGGAAGTGTTTGTATTTCTCAATAATCTGGAGCGGCACATCCAGCAGTCGCACGTTGAACGGGACTTTGGTCTTCTGTCGATGAAAACTGATCCAGGTATTGCCATCAGCCCATACATTCAGCTGGTCTTCCGTGAGGTTGTAAACATCAATGTACGCCAATCCTGTATAGCAGCTGAATATAAATATGTCTCTGACCTGCTCCAGCCGCAGGCTTTCAAATTCCTTATTGTACAAACGGGAAACCTCTTCGATCGTAAGATAACCCCGGTCCACCTTGTCAAGGTGTAGTTTTTGTTGCTTGAAAGGGTCTGCTGCAACCCATCCGTTGTCTTTTGCCATCTTGTATATGGAGGCAAAGCGGTGGATAAACTTTACTGCAGTATTATTGTTGAGCCGATGTGCCGAGCGTAGCCAAAGGTATAGTTTGTCCAAAAAACGCTTGTTGATATCCTGCAAGGGAAGGTCACTTACCTTGAACTCATCCCGGAGAAATTCCTGCAGGCGATTGCGGCAAACCTTATATCGGAAGAAGGACTCCTGGCCGTAGTCCTGTGTCAGTACAAGTTTTTCGTAGTCCTCAATGTATTTATTACATAACGCAATGAGTGTCATACTGCGCTCGTCCTGGCAGAGTATGGAACTCTTGATCTTACTTGCCGTTATTACCTCGCCGCGATAAATCATATCATTGTACTTGCGTTTGATCGTGGCGTGAAAATCGAACAGGGTGCTGTTGATCACCTGTTCCTCATGAGTTTGTCCCTTAGTCTTGTACTCCAGGGGAAGCCATCGTTCGGGTTCTATGTACATCTTGGTCGAAAAGTGTACCATCTCCCCGTTGACGGTAATGCGTGCTACGATGGGTGCTTTGCCATCAGGACGACATTTGCCCTTTTGAATGACGAAAATCACGCTGAAGGTGTTCTTGCTTGCTTTTTTGTCTGCTTTCATACTCTCTGTTATTTGGTGATACAAAGTTAAATATCAATAATTTACTGAAAGCCAAAGCAGTATAGTCAGAAGTAGTCGTATTTCAGACGTTTGTAGTCGGGTTACGCGCAATGTCTATTGCGGTTACGAACAGGTTACCGCAAGATGTCTATTAGGTGGATATTTGCCTGTTGATAATCAGTTGTTTGCCGTCCTGGAGTAGTCATATTCAGCAAAAAAGGGACGCTGAACGGACAAACAATCAAACAGTTAGATGCGCAACTAAAACAAAATGAGGATGTTACTTGTCGTAACATCCTCGTTGTCTTGCGGAGAGAAGGGGATTCGAACCCCTGATACGCTTTAGACGTATACGAGCTTTCCAGGCGCGCCTCTTCAACCACTCGAGCACCTCTCCTCGGATGGGCAAAGATAATGATTTTTCCGGCAATCGACCAAATTTCGCTCCTACTAATTCACCGTCCGGCACGATATTTTCCGGCCACTGTCGGCAAAAGACGCTCCCGCATGCTTCAGAACCCGGGCAAACGGCATTCATTCCCCCTGGCTCCCGCCCATTCGCCGTCAGGCAAAAGGCCGCGTGCCTTATAGCCGAAGAACGGCCGGCACGGAACCGACCCTACCCAAAAACGAATCTCCAGGCGCAAACGGTATAACGCCGTCGCACCCGCTACTTGTCCGCAACCATCTGCTTCCACTCCGGATGCCGCAGAATATAACGGGCCATGAATCGACACAGCGGAACCACTTTCAGCCCCTGCCGTTTCAAATCTTCCAACACCGCCAGTGTCAACTGCGAGGCGATACCCTGTCCGCAGAACCGATCGGGAACGCCCGTATGGGTAACGGCGATACACCCGGGACCGCACTCCTCGTAATCCACCGCTGCCGTAGCACCGCCCAAATCGAATTCATAACGTCCGAGCGCCTTATTATTCTTCAATTCATACTTTTTCATAACCATCGAATATTGATTGTATGCAAAGAAGAACAAAATCCGCACCGCAACCCACATTTCGGGAAAGAAAAAACCGGACCGGGCGATTTGCCCGGTCCGGTATCGCAATCCGCACGAATCGGCTACGCCTTGCCGGCCGATCCGAGAACTTTCTCGCATTTGTGCATGTAGAGCTTCTTCATCTCCTCGCGGGCCGGCCCCAGGTATTTGCGGGGATCGAACTCTGCGGGTTTGTCGGTCAGCACCAGACGCACGGCGGCCGTCATGGCCAGACGGCTGTCCGAGTCGATGTTGATCTTGCAAACGGCGCTCTTGGCGGCACGACGCAACTGCTCCTCCGGAATGCCGATGGCATCCTTCAACGCACCGCCGTGCGTATTGATGATATGCACGTACTCCTGCGGCACGGACGAGGAGCCGTGCAGCACGATCGGGAACCCAGGGATGCGCTTCTCGATCTCCTCCAGGATGTCGAAACGGAGTTCGGGCGGCACGAGCACGCCGTCCGCATTGCGCGTGCACTGCTCGGGCTTGAACTTATTGGCTCCGTGCGACGTGCCGATCGAGATGGCCAGCGAATCCACACCGGTCTTCTTCACGAAATCCTCCACGTCCTCGGGACGGGTGTAGGTATGGTGTTCGGCCGAAACCTCGTCCTCGACACCGGCCAGCACACCCAGCTCGCCCTCCACCGTCACATCGTGCTTGTGGGCATACTCCACGACCTTCTTCGTCAGCGCCACGTTCTCATCGTAAGGCAGGTGCGAACCGTCGATCATCACCGACGAGAAACCCATATCGACGCAATCCTTGCAAAGCTCGAAAGTATCGCCGTGATCCAGATGCAGCACGATCGGAATGTTCTTACCCAACTCCTTGGCATACTCCACGGCACCCTGGGCCATGTAGCGCAGAATGGTCGGATTGGCATACTTGCGGGCACCCGACGACACCTGCATAATCACGGGCGACGAAGTTTCGACGCACGCCTGCACGATGGCCTGCATCTGCTCCATGTTATTGAAATTGAAAGCGGGAATGGCATACCCACCCTTGATCGCCTTGGCAAACATCTCGCGGGTATTCACCAGGCCCAATTCTTTATAAGATACCATAATTATATAATAATTTAAGAATTTATGCGTTTCAATCTTTACAAAATTAAACATTATTTCCTAAAGAACAGGCACTTTCCCGAATAAAAATCAGACGGGAGAAAAAATAGCGCTCAAACGGAATATTCTGATTTTATTTTAGTAAATTTGCGAATAATTGGCAATTTTTCTAACGCTACAATAAAGACCTCAACACCATGTCGGAATTCATCTATCAAGAACCATTCCCGATCGAATGTGACAAGACGCAATATCGTCTGCTGACCAAAGAGTATGTCAAGATCGTCGAATGCGACGGACGCCGCATTCTCAAGGTCGATCCCAAAGGTATCGAACTGCTGGCCCGCGAAGCCTATACCGACGTATCGTTCTACCTGCGCCCGGCCCATCTGGAGCAACTCCGCCACATTCTGGAGGATCCGGAAGCTTCCGACAACGACAAATTCGTGGCCTACACCATGCTGCTCAACCAGACGGTCGCCGCCGAAGGCGAACTGCCGACCTGCCAGGACACCGGCACGGCCATCTGCATCGGCAAGAAGGGCGAGAATGTCTTTACGGGAGCGGACGACGCCGAATGTATCGCCCGGGGCGCCTACGAAGCCTACAAGGAGCGCAACCTGCGCTATTCGCAGGTGGTGCCCTTCACGATGACCGAGGAGAAGAACTCGGGCACGAACCTGCCCGCACAGATCGATCTCTACGCCGACAAAGGCAACGAATACAAATTCCTGTTCATCACCAAAGGCGGCGGCTCCGCCAACAAAACCTTCCTCTACCAGCAGACCAAAGCGCTGCTGAACGAGAAATCGCTTCTGGAATTTTTCCGCTCGAAACTCATGGATCTCGGCACCTCAGCCTGCCCGCCCTACCACCTGGCCGTCTGCATCGGCGGCACGTCGGCCGAAATGTGTCTGGCGACCGTCAAGAAGGCTTCGGCAGGTTACCTCGACCAGCTGCCCACCTCGGGTAACGAAGGAGGACGCTGCTTCCGCGACCTGGAGTGGGAACAGAAAATCCTCCAGATCTGCCGGGAGAGCGGTATCGGCGCCCAGTTCGGCGGCAAATACCTCGTACACGACGTGCGGGTGATCCGCGCTCCGCGCCACGCGGCGTCGTGCCCCGTCGGCATCGGCGTAAGCTGCTCGGCCGACCGCAACATCAAAGCCAAAATTACCGAAGAGGGCATCTTCCTCGAACAGCTCGAGAAGAACCCGGCCCGCTTCCTGCCCAAAGAGGCCCCCGCCATGTCGCCCGCCGTGGACATCGACCTGGATCAAGGCATGGACAAGGTGCGCGAAATCCTCTCCAAATATCCGATCAAAACGCGCCTGAACCTGCGCGGCACGCTCATCGTGGCCCGCGACATCGCCCACGCCCGCATCAAACAGATGCTCGATGAGGGCAAGCCGATGCCCGAATATTTCAAGAAACACCCGATCTATTACGCCGGTCCGGCCAAGACGCCGAAAGGAATGCCTTCGGGCAGCTTCGGACCCACGACGGCAGGCCGTATGGATCCTTACGTGGATCTGTTCCAGGAGCACGGCGGCTCGCTGATCATGCTGGCCAAGGGCAACCGCTCGCAACAGGTGACGGACGCTTGCCGAAAACACGGCGGATTCTACCTCGGTTCGATCGGCGGTCCGGCGGCTGTGCTGGCCAAAGATTCGATCAAATCGGTCGAAGTGGTCGATTTCCCGGAACTGGGTATGGAAGCCGTCCGCAAGATCTACGTCGAAAACTTCCCGGCCTTCATCCTCGTGGACGACAAAGGCAACGATTTTTTCGCGCAGCTCAAACACTAAACGCTCCGCCCCGGCCGTTATAGGGGCAACCAAGGAAACAGACAGTCAATGAAAGGTTTTTTCTGTAAAATAACCCTCGCATTATGTTTCGTAATCTTCGTCGGCTCCGCAGCAAGAGCCGACGAGGTTACTTTCAGCGCCAACGCCCCGATGGTCGTCACGGCAGGCGAAAGTTTCCGGGTGGAGTTCTCGCTCAACGCCACGCCCGACGACGATTCGTTCGAAGCGCCGGATTTCGGGGCGTTCGACGTACTGGCCGGCCCGGCGATCTCCCAGGGACACTCGATCCAGATCATCAACGGCGCGATGACCAAAAACGTCAATTATACGATCACCTACGTATTGCTGGCCCAGGACGCGGGCAACATCACGATCGGTCCAGCCTCGATCAAGGTCGATAAAAAAAGATACAAGACCCAGCCTCTGCCGATCGAGATCTCCGACAAACCGTCGGCAGGCAGCGCCCGGGCTCCGCAGGGAAATTCAGACTCTTCGGATGAAAGTATCGAGGAGGAAGCCCAGGGACAGATTGCCAAAGACGATCTGTTGCTGCGCGTCCACATATCGAAACAGTCGGTCTTCAAAGGCGAACCCCTGCTGGCGACCTTCAAGCTCTACCGCCGGGTGGCGATCGTGGGCTACGAAGACATTAAATTCCCCTCCTTCAACGGCTTCTGGACGCAGGACATCGACGTTTCGAACGCCATGTGGCAGCGTGAAACCCTGAACGGCAAGGTCTATGAATCGACAGTCGTAAAAGAGTGTCTGCTCTACCCGCAGCAGGCGGGTACGCTCGTGATCGAACCCGCAACGATCACCGCCATTGCACAAGTTATCGTACAGAGCCGCCGCAATATCGATCCGTTCTTTGGCGGCGGGCACGAAGTCTATAATTTGCGGCGCAAGTTGCAGACGCCCCGCGTGAACATCACGGTCAAAGAGCTCCCTGCGGGCGCTCCGGCCAGCTTTACGGGCGCCGTCGGCAAATTCTCCATGGACGCGTCGCTCTCCGCAGACCAACTGGCGGCCAACTCGGCCGGGACCTTCACGGTGAAAATCACGGGACAGGGCAACCTGCCTTTCATCCAAGCACCGAAACTGACGCTGCCCGCCTCGTTCGAGCAATACAACGTCAAAACCACCGAATCCATCCAAACGGCGACTGCGGGAACCTCCGGCTACCGGCAATTCGAATATCCGTTCATCGCGCGCGCCGAAGGGACGTACCGTATCGATTCGATTCTTTTCACCTACTTCAATCCCGACCGCCGGGAATATGTGACCCTCTCCTCGCAAAGCTTCCCGCTGCAAATCACACCGGATGCCAACGGCGGAGAGAGCTACATGGTCAAAGGACTCTCCAAGGAGGACGTTCAGATGCTGGGACAGGACATCCGTTTCATCCGCCTGGGCAAGGCACACCTCCAGCCGATGCACGAGCCATTCTTCCTGAGCGGACTCTATATCGGACTGCTGGCTGCGATTCTCGTCATTTTCGCCGGAACTTACATCGCGCTGCGCAAGCAGATCCGCGACAGCCAGAATGCGGCTCTGATCCGGGGCCGGCGAGCCAACAAAGTGGCCATTCAGCGTTTCAGGATAGCCAAGAACTATATGGAAGAGCACAACCAGCACGCCTTCTACGAAGAGATGCTGAAGGCTTTATGGGGGTATATGAGCGATAAATTCAATATCCCGGTAGCCAATCTCACCAAGGAAAACGTCCGCGAAGAGCTCCACAAGCGCGGGGCTGCGCCGGAAGACACCCAGCTCTTCTCGGAACTCATCACCCGCTGCGACGAAGCCCAATATTCGCCGGTGGCTTCGGCCCGTATGAGCGACGTATATCGGGACGGCCTCGAACTGATTTCCCGCATCGAATCGATCATCAAACGCTAAAAGCCATGAAACGATATATTCTCTTTCTCCTCGCCACGCTGTTGAGCGCGGCAGTTTCGGGGCAGACTGCCGCCCGAACCGATTCGCTGGCTCAACACCCACAATCGGAGCAAACCGCCTCGGCAGCTTACGCATCCGATCCCGACAAGTTGTGGGATCAGGCCAACACGGCTTACATCAACAACGACTTTCCTACGGCAATTTCGCTTTACGAAACGATTCTGTCGAGCGGCAGGCAATCGGGCAAACTCTACTATAACCTGGCAAACGCCTATTTCAAGGAGCAGGAAATCGGTCGGGCGATCCTCAACTACAACCGGGCGCTGAGGCTCAATCCCGGGAACGAAGACATACGCTACAACCTGCAAGTCGCTGAGAAAATGACCAAAGACCACATCGACGCCGTCCCCGAATTTTTCGTCAAAACCTGGTTGTCGAATCTGCGCAACCTTTTGAGCAGCACGACATGGGCCGTCCTCTCGCTGGTCTTCCTGGCGACAATGCTCGGCTCGGCGCTTTTCTACCTGCTCTCCCGTCGTCTGGTACGACGCAAGATAGGATTCTACGGCACCGCGACAGCCTTTCTGCTGCTGGTACTGACCCTCTGCTTCGCAGCCATCGACCGCCGGGAGGCGATCGACCGCACATCGGCCGTCGTACTGCGGGATGCCGTCGCCGTCAAAAGCTCTCCCGATCAGAACTCGACCGATCTCTTCATTCTGCACGAAGGCACCAAAGTAGAAATTTCGGACCGTCTGAACGGCTGGTGCGAAATCACCATCGCCGACGGCAAAAAGGGCTGGATGGAGTGCTCGACGTTCGAAACCATCTAAAAAACCGGATCCGCCCCTGCGAATCCAAAAATTTCCAAGAACGTGTCCAGACTGCTTCAAGACGTGACCGGAGAACTGTCGAAACTCCCAGGCATCGGACGCCGCACGGCGTTGCGCCTGGCGATCCACCTGCTGCGCATGGAACCCGATTCGGTAAGCGACATGACACGCAGCATCGACCGATTCCGCCGCGACATCAAATACTGCAAATTGTGCAATAACCTCTCGGATGAAGAAATCTGTCCGATCTGCGCCGACCGGGAACGCGACCATACGACCGTCTGCGTCGTAGAACAGGTCGCCGACGTACTCTCGATCGAAAATACCCGCCAGTACCGTGGACTCTATCACGTATTGGGCGGTGTAATCTCTCCGATGCAGGGCATCGCCCCTTCGGACCTGAAGATCGACCTGCTGATCGAGCGGATCGCCCAGGGAACGATCCGGGAAGTGATCCTCGCCATCTCGACCTCGGTCGAAGGCGAAACAACCCTGTTCTATCTGCTCAACCGGCTGCGCCAGTACCCGCAGGTGAAAGTCACGTCGATCGCCCGGGGTATCGGCTTCGGCGACGAACTGGAATACGTGGATGAACTGACGATTACTCACGCACTGATGAACCGGCGGGAAATCGAATAGGAAACTCGCACCCGGAAAATCCGAACCTCCGCCAAATACAAAGCAACCGCGAATATCCGAAACGAATATTCGCGGTTGTTTTTCCACCTGGCCGACATTTCACCGCTGATCGACGAAATGAAGCTTATCGGTATCGAATCCCTGTTTTTCGACCTGGTCCAGAATCCGGACCAGCACCTGCGTAGATAATCGAGGTCGGCGAGCGAGAATCCATAAATATTTGGCCGATCGGCCGCTTAAGACGACCCACTGCCGCTCGGCAGCGGGATCGCATGCCGGCATCGTATAGTCGCTATAAAAAAACCAAAAAGACGAAACCCGCAGGCATTCGTAATCGGCAGACAACCGACCTTTTGCACTCGAAATCCGGTCCCGGCCCGTTCTGCCGTCCTTGCCCCGATAGACGATTCGCATTTTACTTTCCGACAATAATCGGTAAACCACCCGGGATCCGACCGTCCCCTCCTGAAACGGATGATCGAAACGAGCGATCTCGTACCACTCGCCGACATACAAATCGGGATTCGCCCACGGTCCACTGCCGACAGCGGCAACGACCGGTCCCCGACCATACGCGGCGCCCGCCACAAGCAACATCGCCGCAAACAGCATATATTCGATTTTCACCCTGGTCATAACGAGGGTGTATCGCATATTCTATACCGGATTACGTCTATTGCAAAGATTCCTGCAAACTTTTCAGCGTGCGGTAAATTCCCTCGGCATCATAACCGCACTGGGCATACAGTTGCGCGGGCGTTCCATGTTCGACAAAACGATCCGGAATGCCCAGGCTCACGACCTTCGGCAGATAGCCGTGCTCGCAGAAGAACGCAACGACGGCTTCTCCCACGCCGCCGCGCAAGGCTCCGTCCTCGACGGTCACCACACAACGGAACTTACGTCCGACCTCGTGCAGCAGCTCCTGGTCGAGCGGCTTGGCGAAACGCAGGTCGTAATGGGCCACCCGAATCCCGTCCGCCTCCATACGCGCAATGGCCTCGGAAGCAAAATTGCCGACCGTACCGATCGTAAGGACCGCAATCCGCTCCCCTTCCTTCAGGCAACGCCCCCGCCCGATTTCCATCGCAGCGAACGGCTCATCGCGCCAGGCGACGCCCACTCCGTTACCGCGCGGATAGCGGATGGCGAAGGGCCGACCGGCCTCGAGCGCCGTAAACATCATGTTCCGAAGCTCCAGCTCGTTCATCGGCGCAGCCACCGTCAGATTGGGAACCGTACCGAAATAGGCCAGATCGAAAGCGCCGTGATGCGTCGCCCCGTCCTCACCCACCAGACCGCCCCGATCAAGGCACATGACCACCGGAAGACGCTGAATCGCCACGTCGTGAATCACATTGTCATAAGCCCGCTGCATGAAACTCGAATAAATGTTGCAGAAAGGCACCATGCCCGCAGCCGCCAGTCCGGCGGAGAAAGTCACGGCATGTCCTTCGGCGATACCGACGTCGAAACAACGCTCCGGCATCTCTTTCATCAGAATATTCATCGAGCTGCCCGACGGCATGGCGGGCGTTATCCCCACGATCCGCTCGTCGGCACGGGCCAGTTCGAGCAGCGTCTGGCCGAAAACATCCTGGTATCGGGCCACTTCGGTCTTGCTGACGATCCGCTCGCCCGTTTCCGGGTTGAATTTGCCCGGAGCGTGCCATACCGGCTTATTGCACTCGGCGGGCTTATAACCCTTTCCCTTTACGGTCATCACATGCAGCAACTTGGGTCCCTCGATACGTTGCAAGGCAGTCAGCACCCGCACCAGTTCCGGCAAATTGTGTCCGTCGATCGGGCCGAAATAGCGGAAATTCAAACTTTCGAACAGGTTGCTGTTCTTCAACAGTCCCTGCTTGACGGCATTGCCCGCTTTCTGACAAAACCGCAAAACAGCCGGCGTATGGGACAAAATCCGCCACAAACGGCGTTTGATAGCGTTGTAGCGCCTCGACGTCGAAATCTTGACCAGGTAGTTCTTCAAGGCCCCGGTAGCCTGGTCGATGGCCATGTTGTTATCGTTGAGAATGACCAGCAGGTTGGTCTGCTTGCTCGCACCGGCGTTGTTCAGCCCCTCGAACGCCAGACCGCCCGTCATCGAACCGTCGCCGATCACGGCCACCACCTGCCGCTGCTCGCCCTTGAGTTCCGCAGCTTTGGCCATACCGAACGCCGCCGAAATCGACACGGAGGCATGTCCGCCGCCGAAAGCGTCGTAAGGACTCTCGGACATACGCGGGAAGCCGCTGATACCGCCCAGCTTGCGATTGGTCCGAAACGCCTCGCGGCGCCCGGTAATGATTTTATGGGCATAGGTCTGATGCCCCACGTCCCACACGATTTTATCGTCAGGAGTATTGAATACGTAGTGCAGAGCGACGGCAAGCTCCACCGCTCCCAGGCTCGAAGCCAGGTGTCCCGGATTGGACGAACATTGTTCGATGATGTACTGACGCAGTTCGTCGCAATACTGACGCAAGTCAGAGCCCGACAACTTCTTCAAGTCATCGGGCGAATCAATCCGATCGAGCCATTTATATTCCGAATGCATCATGGATAGGCAAAGATAGCATTAAAAAACGACATTTTTTCGAAATTTTTCCTATCTTCGCATTATCAAATTCCGCTCCGCTTATGAAATACAACAGAATACTCCTGAAACTCAGCGGTGAATCCCTGCAAGGGACTCAAAAATACGGTCTTTCGACCGACGTGCTCCACAGCTATGCGGAGCAAATCAAAGCCGTCGTCCGAACGGGAGTCCAGGTAGGCATCGTCATCGGCGGCGGCAACATCTTCCGGGGACTTCAGGGCGCCCGCAAGGGATTCGACCGCGTGAAAGGCGACCAGATGGGTATGCTGGCCACGATCATCAACTCGCTGGCCCTGCAGTCGGCCCTCGAGGACAACGGCGTGAAAGCGAAAGTCCTCACCTCGATCCGGATGGAACCCATCGGAGAGTATTACTCGAAAGCCAAGGCGCTCGAATACCTCGAAGCCGGATACGTAGTCATCATCGGCGGCGGCACGTCGAACCCCTATTTCTCGACCGACTCGGCATCGGCGCTGCGCGGCATCGAGCTCGAAGCCGACGTCATGCTCAAGGGTACGCGCGTAGACGGCGTCTATACGGCCGATCCGGAGAAAGACCCTGCTGCGGAGAAGTTCGACGAAATCACCTTCGATGAAGTTTATCGTCGCAACCTGAAGGTTATGGATATGACCGCCTTCACGCTTTGCCGCGAAAACGGTCTCCGGGTCATCGTCTTCGACATGGACACTCCGGGCAACCTGGAAAAGGTGCTCGCCGGAGAGAAGATCGGCACACTGGTCAAACTCTGAAAACCTATTATATCGCTATGACCGAACGTAAAAAACCCAATAACAAACGTCTTATCCTGATGATCGTCCTGCTCGCGGTCGTCATCGCCCTGATGTGGCTGCTGCCCGACGGATCGCAGCCCGCAGCCCCCGCAACGAACGCTCCGAAGACCGAACAGACCAAGAATACGAACGATGCGCCCGACGACATCGAGGCTACGACCCTTGTTAAAGCCGGGACACAGGCACCCGATTTCCGGGTGGAAATGTTCGACGGTACGACCTTCACCTTGGGCAGTCTGCGCGGCAAAGTGGTGCTTCTGAATTTCTGGGCGACCTGGTGCGGTCCCTGCCGCGAGGAATTGAGCCGCGTACAGAAGGACATCATCGACCGCTTCAAGGGGAACGAAGACTTCGTTTTCCTGCCCGTATCGCGCGGCGAAACCCGCGAAACGGTCGCCGCTTTCCGGGAAAAGATGGGTTATACGTTCCCGATGGGACTCGACCCCGAACAGAAAATTTACAGACTTTACGCCTCCAACTACATTCCGCGTAATTTCCTGATCGGCAAAGACGGCAAAGTTATTTCCGCGACCATCGGTTACGAGGCCCCCGAATTCGACGAACTCATTCTGCTGATCGAGCGACAACTCAACTCCGCCAACTAAACAAATACGACATATGGATACCAAAACCATTCTTTCCGAAGCTTCCGACCGCATGCAGAAAACGATCGAGCACCTCGAAGAAGAGCTGCTCAACATCCGGGCAGGCAAGGCGAGCCCGACCGTGCTGAACGGAGTTTTCGTAGATTATTACGGATCTCAAACCCCGATTTCAGGCGTGGCAAGCGTCACGGTACCCGATGCCAAGACCATTCTGATCCAGCCCTGGGACAAAAACCTGATCCGCGCGATCGAAAAGGCGATCATCGACTCCAACATCGGGCTGACCCCCTCGAACAATGGGGAGCAGATCCGACTGTCGATCCCGCCCCTGACGGAAGAGCGGCGCAAAGAGCTGGTCAAGCAGGTACGCCAGGAGGCGGAAACCGCCCGCATCAGCTTGCGCAACGCACGCCGGGACGCTGTCGAAGCCTTCAAGAAGGCCCAGAAGGAAGGCATGTCCGAAGACGAGGCGAAAGACGGTGAAACCCAGGCGCAGAAGCTGCTCGACAAGTTCACCAAATCGCTGGACGCGATACTCGACAACAAGGAAAAAGAGATCATGACCGTATAGATACGCTTTCTCCGAGAAACCGAACACCCCGACGCATAAACGCCGGGGTGTATCTTTCATCAGAGGGGGATTTTTATATCAGGTACCCCACCCACTCAAGAAAACTCGCCCGTCATGCCTCTGCGATTCGAAAAAATCACCACGCACAAAAAACGCTTCCTCGACCTGCTCCTGCTGGCCGACGAACAGGAATCCATGATCGACCGCTACCTGGAACGGGGCGAAATGTTCGTAGCCCGTGACGACGGACAGGTCGTCGCCGAATGCGTCGTCACGGACGAAGCCGACAGAATCGGAGAGATCAAGAATCTGGCTGTACCCCTCCAGTATCAACGGAAAGGATACGGACGACAAACGCTCGAATTTCTGGAGGCGTACTACCGGGAGCGTTACCGGACGCTTCTCGTCGGCACCGGGGATGTTCCCCGCACACTCCGTTTTTACGAACGATGCGGATACGTTCGCTCGCACTTGATCCCCGGCTTCTTCACCGATCATTACGACCACCCCATCATCGAGGACGGCAGACAACTGGTAGATATGGTCTATCTGAAGAAGTCCTTGTAACCCGGCACACACCGGCTCCGCCTGCACAAAAATCGTCCACAACGGACAAATCCCGCCCGATCGGGCTATTTTTTACCGGAATCGTCTGAAATTCCGCCTTTTTTTAATACCTTCGCGGCAAGACAACTATGAAACTCATTCTTAAAATATCGCTCGCATGCCTGCTCGCAACAGGCTGCGCATCGAAAATTTCCGCCCAAACCTACGTCAAACTCAACGGACTCTATGCGCTCGTGGGCGTAGTCAATCCCGCCGTCGAATTCACGCTCTCCCCCAAATCGACCTTCCAGACCGAAATAGTCGTTTCTCCGTGGAAGTCGATAAACAACCATCACGCCCTCTTTTGTATCTTCATGGGCGAATACCGCCGTTATTTCAAGGAGCACAACCGGGGCTGGTACCTCGGAGCCAATATCGGTATGCAGGCTTTCGACCTCTCGAAACCCTACATCGAAAACTGGAAGCTCAAATTCGAAAACCGGTACAGCAAAGGCTACGGATTCATGATCGGCCTCTGCGTCGGCTACGAACACATCTTCCGCGAACGCTGGGTGCTCGACGCCTACTTCGGCTGGTCGTGGATGAGCAGCTTCTACAACGGCTATTCCATGGACGGGAAAATCGACATGAACCCCGGCCATCAGGTCGAACCCAAATACCCCGATCCGTTCAACGGTTCGTCGGAGTGGTATCCCAACAAGATCGGATTGTCGATCGGATACCGTATTTTCAATCCGCACAAGAAAAAATAGTTCGGCAACAACTCGTCCTGCCTCCGCGCTCCCCAACCGATTCGAATCACCCGCCGCACGGACATCGCTTCCGTATCGTCATTTTTCAACCGTATCCGTAATTTTTCCCGGTAAATTTTGGCGGGGGGGGGAATTACTTATATTTGCAGCGGAAACTCATTCGCCCGGGAATACATCCACTTTTCCCCAAGAACGTTTCCGAACAAAATATAAACCCTAAGCAAATATCCCTAAACAATGAAAAAAATTCTTTTCACGCTGTTCGCCCTGGTATTGGCATCCGGTATCGCCGCCCAAATTCCCGAACCCGATTTCATTGGCGAAGTATTGGCGATTCATTCGGACGGCACGGCTGAAAAATTGGAAAAACACAATGTCAAAATGCGCACCGGAGCCGGAGTGTATATAGCAGGTCTGGCCGTCAATAAGTCGAAAACTAAAATTCTCGTCGCAGGTAGTCAAGCCAACGTACGCTTCGCAGCCGACGAACCGGTCAATCTGATTGTCCGCGCCGTAGACAACAAAACCGACCCGATGTCGATCGTACGGGTATTCGCCATGAAGAACAACCGAAAACAACGCTCGGCAGTCATCTCGGCCGTAGGTTCGTTCAACGTCACATCCAACGATATGGAGTACCTGCCCTTTACCGCAGAAAAATACGGAGAAAACTCCTATTACCTGACTTTCGGAGATGCCCCTGCCGGTGAATACGGCATCATCGTCACCAACCCCAACAATGTCGATGAAAAAATGATCATCGTATCGGCTTTCGGAATCGATCCGGAAAAAATGCCTGCTGCATCCGGTTCCGAAACGGCAGAGGACACAGAGTAAAACATCCGGCAAATACGGCCCTGGAAACGACATTTCGATATCGCACTCCACGACAGCCTACAACAAAAGAACCCCCGCCGCAAGCATTGGTCTTGCGGCGGGGGTTCTTCCATTAAACGGGGATTACTTGCGGTAAACCTTAGTATAGCCGTAAATCGCCTCGTCACCGAGCTCTTCCTCGATCCGGAGCAACTGGTTATACTTGGCCATACGGTCGGAACGCGACATCGAGCCGGTCTTGATCTGACCCGCATTGGTCGCTACGGCGATGTCGGCGATCGTCGAATCCTCGGTTTCGCCCGAACGGTGCGAAGTAACCGACGTATATCCGGCACGATGCGCCATCTCGATAGCGTCGAGCGTTTCGGTCAGCGTACCGATCTGGTTCACCTTGATCAGGATCGAGTTCGCGCATCCCATCTCGATACCCTTGCGCAGGAAATCCACGTTGGTTACGAACAGGTCGTCGCCGACCAACTGACACTTGTCGCCCAGCTCGGCCGTCAGCATCTGCCAACCCTCCCAGTCGTTCTCGGACATACCGTCCTCGATCGAATCGATCGGATATTTGGCAACCAGGCTCTTGAGGTACTCGACCTGCTCTTTCGAAGAGCGCTTTGCACCGTTCGCACCCTCGAACTTCGTATAGTCGTAAACACCGTCCGCATAAAACTCCGAAGAGGCGCAGTCCATAGCGATCGACACGTCGCCGCCCTCGCTCTTGCGGCCCGGCTTGTAACCGGCAGCCTTGATCGCTTCGAGGATCGACTCGATCGCATCCTCCGTACCCTTCAGCGCGGGTGCGAAACCTCCTTCGTCGCCTACGGCCGTCGAGAGGCCCCGGTTGTGCAACACCTTCTTCAGGCTGTGGAACACCTCGGCACCCATGCGAAGACCTTCGCGGAACGAGGGAGCGCCCACCGGACGGATCATGAACTCCTGGAAAGCGATCGGAGCGTCCGAATGCGAACCGCCGTTGATGATGTTCATCATCGGCACGGGCAGCGTCTTGGCATTCACACCGCCGATGTAGCGGTAGAGCGGCAGACCGAAATAGTCGGCGGCAGCGCGGGCTACGGCCAGCGAAACACCCAGGATGGCGTTGGCGCCCAGCTTCGATTTGGTCGGCGTACCGTCCAGCGCGATCATCGTCTTGTCGATGCCCACCTGATCCGTTACGCTCATACCGACGATCGCCGGAGCGATGATGTTATTCACGTTCTCCACCGCCTTCTCGACGCCTTTGCCCGAATAACGGCTCTTGTCGCCGTCACGCAGTTCAAGGGCTTCGTGCTCTCCCGTCGAAGCACCGCTCGGCACGGCTGCACGGCCGAATGCACCCGATACGGTTCTTACTTCGACCTCGATGGTCGGGTTACCTCTCGAATCGAGGATTTCTCTTGCATGGATCTCTACAATCTGCATAGTTGTAAATTTTTGAATTTTATAAAAAACAATTTCGTTTTCAACGGTCGTTTCACAGGTGCGGCATCTACCTGCAACCTCGGTTGTCTGCCGGATCGCACCCACCGGACGCACGAAAAGTCGCAACGAGGCGGATCCGAATTCCGAACTGCCGCAGCGCAATCTGTCGAACCGTGCAAAGATAACGATTTTTACAGACAAACTGTTATTCGAATAACATTATTTCTCCCTTCGAAGTCGGTTATAAGAAACGGCAAATCCGACGCCAAAAACTTATTTTATCAACGAAAAACCTTTTTTTATCACCGATATTTTCTTATCTTCGGTATAGAAAACTAACCCTAACTTCGATCGTATGAAAAAACTTTTCCTCTGTTTGCTGGCGATAACGGCAGCGATCTCCACCGCATGGGCACAAACGCCCAAAAAGAATATTTTCGGCCTTCGGGTCGGTATGGATATGAGCAAAATCAGCATCCTGGATACCGGTTCCGGAGAGAAATACCTGTCGGAATTACGGACCTCATTCAACATCGGCCTGACGGACCAGATCCGACTGCTGAACGACAAGCCCTTCTATTTCCAGTTCGGCCTGATGCTGCACAACAAGGGAGGAAAAGTCCAAGCTACCGACGGCGGCTCGGACATTGAGCTCTCCCTGAACGCAATGTACCTGGAACTTCCCGTCATGCTCAACTACCACATCCGGCTCGCCCCGAAAGTCGCTGTCATTCCTTTCGCCGGATTCTACGGATCGCTGGGTGTGGACGGCAAACAGTCCTTTGACGACTTGGGACTTGAAATCCAACAGAATTTGTTCGGCAAAAATAAAATGTTTCAACGCGGAGACTTCGGCGGGCGGATAGGCATCGGATTAAGCATCCACTCCGTCTATATCGGCGCCTCTTACGGCGGCGGTTTCCTCAACATCGCCCAGGAAGACGACACCTCCAAATTCCGCAACCGCAGTTGGTCCCTCTCCGTCGGCTACGATTTTTAACCCGTCTGTCTTTTTATTTCATTACCGAAAGTCCGTATCGGGACCTCGCCCCGGTGTTCCGAAACAGACATAAAACGGCCCTGAAGAAAACTTCAGGGCCGTTTCTTATCGTTTCACGGAAAGCGGCAGGTCCGCGCCTCCGGCATAGAACATCACCAGATCAACCGGCACCGTCCCCTGGTTTTCACCATAGTGGAACGTATTCACCAGCTCGACGATACCGCTGCCCGCCGAAAAAGTCTTCGACAGACCGTTTTCCGCAACAACGGTAAGTTCGCCTTGCAGCACGACACCGGCATTGATTACGGGATGACGGTGCATCGCCAGCCGTTCACCGGGAGCGATCGTAATCCGAAGAATCGTAATACGGGGCGTTCCCGCAGGATAAGACGGCAGCGCCGTGCCGTCCCAACTCTCGGAAGTATCGACGATCGTCGTGGAACCGGTCCGTGCCTCGCGGGAGTCCGCCGACACAACTCCGCCCGATTCTCCGACCGGATCGCCGCACAGCTCCCGCAACGGATTCCGGGACACTATTTCAGATTCTTCTTGCGGATCACCTCCAGCATATCGTCCGTCATGCTCGACAGATCCCACTCGGGCTTCCAACCCCACTCCTCACGGGCGCAGGTATCGTCGAGCGAATTGGGCCAGCTTTCGGCAATGGCTTTCTTCACCGGATCGACGTCGTAATCCATCGTGAAGTCGGGCAGACGCTTCTTGATCTCGGCATAGATGATCTCCGGCGTGAAGCTCATCGACGCGATGTTGAAACTGTTGCGGTGTACGAGCTTCGTCGGATCGGCCTCCATCAGCTCCACGCAGGCACGCAGCGCATCGGGCATGTACATCATGTCCATATAGACATCGCCCGGCACGGGGCAGGTGAAGCGGCCCGAACGGATCGCTTCGTAGTAGATCTCCACCGCGTAGTCGGTCGTACCGCCACCCGGAAGGGTCACGTTGGAAATCAATCCGGGGAAACGCACCGAACGGGTATCCACACCGAAACGGCTGTGGTAATAGTCGCCAAGCATCTCGCCCGTCACCTTGCATACGCCGTACATCGTCGTCGGACGCATCACGGTATCCTGCGGAGTCTTGTCCTTGGGCGAAGAGGGACCGAACGCGCCGATCGAACTGGGGGTGAACAGCGCGCAGTTATACTGACGGGCCACCTCCAGCGAATTCATCAGCGCACCGATATTGACCTGCCATGCCGTCTGGGGCTTCGCTTCGCCGACAGCCGACAACAGGGCTACCAGGTTGAAAATCGAATCGATCTTCTGACGCGACACCATTTCCGCCATTGCATTGGCATCCAGGGCGTTCATCACCTCGAAAGGTCCCGACTCGGCAAGCTGCTTGCACTCGCGCACGTCCGTTGCGACCACATTGTCGTTTCCGTAAATTTTACGGAGATAAGTTGTTAATTCGGAACCGATCTGGCCACCGGCACCTACGATTAAGATACGTTTCATATATTTTTAGTTATAAACCGGAAGCAAAGATATAAAATGATTATCAATTCCGAACTTTTTCTTCGCACTTTTCAAATCATAGAATCCGAGCCGCTTCCCATCTTATTCATACTCCATCCGTACTATGCAAAACGTTCTCACCGCAGAAAGACATGCCCCCGGCGGGGCAAGCGGCAAAAAATCCCGCCCGGGAAAACCTCGGGCGGGATATCGTTGTTCGTATCAGCCGGTACAACCGGCCGGAAAGCATCGCTACCGGCGACAGGCATCCTCGCGCCCGCTACCGTTGTGACGCAGAAGGACCATTACTGAATCGTCCATGCATTGGCAGGATTCTCTTCGCCGTAGCCCATCACCTCTTTCCAACTGGTCTTCAGTTGATCTCTCTTAGCCTCGGACTCGACGATAATCGTCTGCGAATCGTAGCCGGACCAGTAGAAACCGGACTCGTACGTGCCATAATTTTGAATGCAAGTAGTCAGCAACGGACAGTTAGCGATATTCACTTCAGCCGTGCCGCCGACGTAGAGTAGCGCGAGCTTGCTCAATCCGGATACATTCAGCGACT